>Ga0255776_10008021_pt1 | contig 10500 bp, 9 predicted proteins | sample 071ome_19_FD_179974 | JGI IMG/M metagenome (GOLD analysis project Ga0255776, IMG submission 179974) | Coastal salt marsh microbial communities from the Groves Creek Marsh, Skidaway Island, Georgia - 071413AT metaG (version 2) | ecosystem: Environmental > Aquatic > Marine > Intertidal zone > Salt...
ATACGTAACGTAACTATCTGAAATTATTAAAATTTAAGTAGGCGAGAAAAGCATCTCGCCGGTAAATTACTTATTCTTACCTTCCTCAAACAGCGCATCGAGCTTCTGTTCGAAATCGTGGTAGTTCAGGTAATCGTACAGCTCCATGCGGGTCTGCATAATATCGATCACCTTACGCTGATGACCTTCTTCAAGCAGGCTTTTGTATACAGTCTCAGCGGCTTTGTTCATTGCGCGGAACGCACTCAGCGGATAAAGCACCATAGCGGCACCCCACTCACCCAGCTGCTCGCGACTCCACAGTTCGGTCTGACCGAACTCAGTGATGTTTGCCAGAATCGGCACATCCAGGGCCTCAGCAAAAGCACGGTAGTGTTCTTCGGTCTTCACGGCTTCGGCGAAGATACCATCCGCGCCTGCTTCAACACACGCCTTAGCGCGGTCGATAGCCGCCTCCAGACCTTCCTGAGCAAACGCATCGGTACGGGCCATGATAAAGAAGCTTGGGTCTGTACGGGCGTCAACGGCTGCCTTAATGCGGTCAACCATTTCCTCTTTAGATACGATTTCTTTATTCGGACGGTGACCACAACGCTTCTGGGCGACCTGGTCTTCAATATGAACTGCTGCAGCACCGGCCTTTTCCATCTCTTTGATGGTACGGGCGATGTTAAATGCACCACCCCAGCCAGTGTCAATATCGACCAGCAGAGGCAAAGAACTCGCAGACGTAATACGACGCACATCTTCAACAACGTCGTTCAGCGACGTCATACCGAGGTCTGGCAGACCGTAAGAAGCGTTTGCGACACCGCCACCGGACAGGTAGATTGCCTGATGACCGATCTTTTCAGCCATCATCGCCGCGTACGCGTTGATGGTACCTACAATCTGCAGCGGCTTGTTGTCTTCAAGCGCTTTACGGAATTTCTGGCCTGGGGTCATATCAGGTCTCCTGTGCCAAGTAAGTTAGTGCCGGGCCTCTTCAGCCAGGCGAGTTTCAAGGTTAGTCAAAGACACCTGAATGTGGCGTCTCATCAATAATTCGGCAAGCTGCGGATCGCGCGCCTCTATGGCTTCAACAATTCGCTGATGTTCTTTTAGTGCCTGTAGCGGTCGCTCTGTACTGGTACTGGTGCGATAGCGGTACATACGAATGATGTGGTAGAGGTCGCCGCAAAGCATCTGGTGAAGCCGGCTGTTCTTACTACCTTCGATAATTCGGTAATGGAAGTCCAGATTGCCTGACTTCTGGTAATAACTCAGTCCCTGGTCGGCTTCAATCGATCGCGCATGCTCTTCAAGGAGTTCCTGCAGACCGCGAACATCTTCGTCCGACATGCGCTCCGCTGCCAGTCGACAGGCCATACTCTCAAGTTCAAGACGCACTTCGTAGATATCACGAAGTTCCTCCAGAGAAAGCGAGACAACCCGAGCCCCGGCATGAGGCACACGGACAACCAGATTGCGGGCTTCAAGCTTCTGTATCGCTTCACGCATCGGGGCGCGGCTACCGCCGTAACGCTCAACCAACGCTTTTTCCGACAAACGCTCACCGGGCGCAAGCTCACCACGGACAATTGCGGTTGCAAGTTCAGAGAACACTTTTTCAGCGAGCGTTTGGCTTTCAGACATAGATTGTCGACAATCCTAAAGACATCAGCCGTTATTCTACCCCTAAAAACCCCACTTTCAAGGCGTATACGACCAAGATTGTATACAACCAGGTATTTTCAGCCCAAAAACAAGAACAAAAAAGCCCGACAACTGCCGGGCTCACTTTAAAAAGACCGATACAATCAGTCCTCTGGCATTTCCAGTTTCTCTGGTGAAACGATAATGCCGTTATTGTCAGCGTAAACGAACTGACCCGGCACAAAATCAACACCACCAAACTTAACCTTGACGTTCACATCACCAAGACCGCGCTTGTCAGTTTTCAGCGGATTGGTCGCCAGCGCCTGCACGCCCAATTCGGTTTCCATGATGACATCAACATCACGGATACAACCGTAGATAATGATGCCTTCCCAGCCGTTTTTGGCTGCTTTTTCAGCCAGCATGTCGCCTAGCAAAGCATGGCGCATTGAACCGCCACCATCGACAACCATTACTTTGCCTTTGCCGTCGGTATCAACCAGCTCTTTCACTTTCGAGTTGTCTTCATGGCACTTAACCGTAACAATTTCGCCGCCGAAAGATTCACGGGCGCCGTAGTTGTTGAACATTGGCTCAACAACGGTGATCAGATCTGGGTACTCATCACACAGGTCTGGGGTTACATATTGAGTCATAGCGTCTCTCCTGAGTTGAACATATCTATTTCACGTACTTTAAATCGATGTATGCCAGAGAGATTCTGGCCAGCAGCCACTGCCATCGCAGAAGCAACAGAGGCTCCCTTCCGGGCCTGAATATTTTTTGGCAAAGGTGACCGCAACAGACATCCTGCCAGCTTCTCTGCAAAACGAACCGAATCCCGCTCACCAAGCAATACCGATGGCTGCCAGAACTGAATGCAACGCGCGCCAAGTTTGCCGACTCCCGTCTCCATCTCACCCTTGATCCGATTGTAAAAAAATACAGAGTCAGCATCAGCCCCCGTAGCACTGACAACAGACACCAGGTCTGCATTTCTCGCTACGGCATCGGTTGCTGTTTGAATCACGAGATCCCGATCAACCTGAGCAAGCCCCGCTCTACCTGCCACCTTTTGAGTCGTGCCCAGCGCACAGAAAAACTGATCTACCCGATCCGGCATAGGATCGGTGAATGACTGCCACACCAAGCGACCATTGCTTATATAGGAATTAAACGAATCGGGCGCTGCGCCCCGGGCCATCACAACCACCCTTGAATAGCGCGGCAAGGTCAACAACTCTTTAAGCAGGTGGGAACCAATCAGCCCTGTCGCACCCACCACTACGGCAACAGCTTTTCCGGATTCTTGATCTCCGTCTATTTGTTGCCCTGCAGGTTTTTTTCCTACTGATTTAGCTAGCATAGGCGCCCAGCCAGTTACTGACCCTCGGCCAGACTTCACGTTCGGCATCTTCGCCAATAATCATATCGATGTGCGCAAAGTCTTTGCTGAAACCATTTTCAACACCAAGCAACAGCTCTTCCTTTGGCCCGCCGTACATGCGGTAAAAACGCTGACAATACTTCGCCGGGTCCGTGGTATCACCTGCAGCAGAGACACCCAGCAGCGGAGTCGTTGCCGATTTCCATTTGGGAAGCAATGCCTCACCCGTCGAAGGTAACTTCCAACGCCCCAGCAGACTGTGCCGCGCCAGATATTCATTAATGACACCGGCTGGCTCATTTTCCGGCCCGATGTTCATCTGTCGACCATCAAGCTCTTTCTTAAACGATACCAATGCTCTCGCTATCGGCCCAGCAAGCGGAACCTGTAGCGCCATATTCGGGCGTACCACTTGTGTTCCAAACATGGCAAACGCAGGCAAAGATGTCATAAAGCCGCCAGAAATCGCAGTCGCGATGATGGTTCCGCCAAGTGAATGGCCCAGCCAGGCTGGGTATCGGCCGCTTTGCTCATGAATAAACTCGTGCGCCGCCGGAAGGTCGAACCTGGCATACCGCTCAACGGTATTATTCTGGTAATCATCGTTGCGAGGCGACTGGCCATGACCGCGATGTTCAAACAGCCAGACGTCAAACCCCTGTTCTACAAGATAACTGGCCATACCACGGCCTTTGGCGGACAGCCAGAAGCCTTTATTGGTAAAACTGCCGTGAACGAGGACGACAGGAAAACCCCTATCCTCGCCCTGCTTTTTACCGGCCAGACCAATCCTGGACAGCGCGATCTGCACACTCGGGTCCGGGTCGCGATTATGCTTAACCAAATAAATATCCTCAGAAAGATCACCGAGGATATCTGCCCGCGCCAACGTCACGGGGAACAGCGAACTGCTGCTCTTCATATAGCGTTCGTCCTGTGCTTATATTCTGTGCCTAAGCCCGTTAACCGGACCCTTTACTCAGGCTCCTACCCAGATTACTTAATCTTGCTTATTCGCAAGAAAGAACCAAGTGTCCAGCACCGAGTCCGGATTGAGCGAGATACTGTCGATGCCTTTATCCATCAGCCAGCGAGCAAAATCAGGATGGTCGGATGGCCCCTGACCACAAATACCGATGTATTTACCCGCCTTTTTACAAGCGTCGATGGCATTCTCGAGCAGTGAGAGAATCGCAGCGTTCCGCTCATCAAACAGATGAGCGATGATGCCAGAGTCACGATCAAGCCCCAACGTCAGTTGGGTAAGATCGTTCGAGCCGACGGAGAAGCCATCAAAGTGTTCGAGGAACTGCTCTGCAAGGATGGCATTTGCCGGTAGCTCACACATCATAATCAGACGCAAATCATTCTCGCCGCGCTTGAGACCGTTCTCTGCAAGCAACTCCACCACCTGCTCGGCCTCGCCGACCGTACGAACAAACGGAACCATAATTTCAACGTTGGTGAAGCCCATTTCATTTCGGACTTTTTTCATTGCCCGACATTCCAGCTCGAAACAATCTCGGAAGTTTTTAGAGATATACCGGGACGCGCCACGGAAACCCAACATGGGGTTCTCTTCTTCCGGTTCAAACAATCGGCCACCAATCAGGTTGGCGTACTCGTTTGATTTAAAGTCAGAAAGACGGACAATCACGCGTTTCGGCCAGAACGCCGCTGCCAGCGTAGAGATGCCTTCTACCAGCTTATCGACGTAGAAGTCGACTGGCTCACTGTATCCGGAAATACGACGCTCAACAGTCGGCTTCACATCCTCAGGCAACTGATCATAATTGAGTAGAGCCTTCGGGTGAACGCCAATCATGCGGTTAATAATAAATTCCAAACGGGCAAGGCCAACACCGGCATTGGGCAATGACTGGAAGTCAAATGCGCGATCCGGGTTGCCAACATTCATCATAATCTTGAGATCGAGATCCGGCATAGAATCGACGCTGTTGGTGCGCACATCGAAATCAAGCGCACCTTCGTATACGTAACCCGTATCACCTTCAGCGCAGGATACGGTCACTTCCTGACCATCGAAAAGGCGATCCGTGGCATCGTCACAACCAACGACCGCAGGAATACCTAATTCACGGGCAATGATAGCTGCATGGCAGGTGCGACCACCACGATTGGTAACAATCGCCGCCGAGCGTTTCATCACAGGTTCCCAGTCCGGGTCAGTCATATCAGCGACGAGGACCTCTCCTTCCTGAACTTTGTCCATATCCTCGATATGTTCGATAACGCGCACTTTACCTTTGCCAATCCGGTGTCCGATACTGCGGCCTTCGGCAAGGATCTTACCCGTTTCTTTCAACAGGTAGCGTTCCATAACATTTTTGCTGGCGCGACTTTTTACGGTTTCCGGACGAGCCTGAACAATGTACAGCTTGCCGTCGTCACCGTCTTTGGCCCACTCAATATCCATTGGGCGGCCATAGTGTTTTTCAATGATGACCGCCTGACGGGCGAGTGACTGCACTTCGTCGTCGGTAATAGAAAAGATACGGCGCAAGTCCCGATCAACGCGCTGTGTTTCAACGGATTTCCCTACAGACGCTTCTTTGTTGTAAATCATCTTAATGGCTTTAGCACCAAGATTACGGCGCAGAATAGACGGGCGCCCCTCAGCCAGATTGCGCTTATGTACGTAAAACTCGTCAGGGTTCACAGCTCCCTGAACCACGGTTTCACCAAGGCCATAAGATGACGTGATAAAAACCACATCATCAAAGCCGGACTCTGTATCCAGAGTAAACATGACACCGCTTGATGCGGTCTCGCTGCGCACCATGCGTTGAATGCCCGCAGACAATGCAACTTTGTGGTGATCAAACCCCTGATGCTCACGATACGCAATGGCGCGGTCATTAAACAGCGAAGCGAAAACGTCACGAATTGCGAACAAGACGTTCTCTATACCAACGATATTGAGATGAGTTTCCTGCTGCCCTGCAAACGAAGCATCAGGCAGATCTTCAGCGGTAGCAGAAGAACGCACAGCAACGGCCATATGTTCATTGCCGTCCTCTAACCACGAAAACTCCTCGCGCACACGCTCTTCGAGCCTTGGAGGGAGAGGCGCTTCATGAATCCATTCCCGGATTTGCTTACCGGTCGAAGTCAGAGCTTGAATATCGTCCACATCAAGACCTTTCAACGCATCATTAATTCTTCCGTCGAGGCCCTCGTATGCCAGAAACTCGCGATACGCATCCGCAGTCGTGGCAAAACCGTCGGGCACAGATACGCCAGCAGCAGAGAGGTTTCCGATCATTTCGCCAAGTGATGCATTCTTACCGCCAACACGCTCTACGTCATTGATGGTTACCTGGTTAAACCTGAGAACATAATCGGTCAAGGAAACTCTCCTTCGTACTGATGATTGGATTTTACGCTTGGGTGATTCTTACGAATCGCCTATAGTTGCCTGCCATGACGGTTTTCCGTCAGGCCCGTAATACTAAGTGGACGCAGGAAAAATTACCATATGAAGCGCTTTGCCTATTTTATCTCCGACGGCACTGGAATCACGGCCGAAACCTTAGGTAACGCCCTCCTGGCCCAGTTCGACAAACTTCAATTTACGCGTGTAACACTGCCATATATTGACTCAACTGAGAAGGCCAACAATGCGGTCGCCAAGATTAATCAGGCCGCGAAAGACTCTGGCGCTCCTGCCATTCTCTTTGACACAATCGTCGACAAGAACATCCGTTCAATAATTGATACTGCAGATGCGTTCAAGGTTGATATTTTCGAAGCCTTCCTCCATCCACTGGAACAAGAATTGGCAACAGAGAGCTCATACTCTGTAGGCAAGTCACACTCACCCGCGGACAGCACGCGCTATCTGAACCGCATCGACGCAGTCAATTTTGCGCTGGATAATGATGACGGCGCTCGCACACGCCACTACGAAGATGCGGATGTTATTCTGGTGGGAGTTTCACGTTCAGGTAAAACACCGACCTGTCTCTACCTTGCCATGCAGTTTGGCATCAAAGCTGCTAACTACCCCCTCACAGAAGAAGACATGCTGGACTTGCGCCTGCCAGACAGTCTGCAGAAACATAAACATAAGATTTTCGGACTAACGATTGACCCGGAGCGCCTCTCGGCTATCCGCACTGAGCGCAAAGCCAACAGTAGATACGCATCACTCAAGCAGTGCTATCACGAGGTTGATGAGGTTGAGTTTCTTTACGAACGGGAGAATATCCCCTACATCAGCACAACAGACAAATCGATTGAAGAGATTTCCACGAGAATTCTGGACTCTACGGGACTGAAGCGCTCTCTTGACTGATATCAGGAGCGCATGGCATTGATGGCGGAAGCGACCTGCTTAGGCCTGGCATAAACCACACCATGATCGGCTCTGGGGACCTCGTGCAATGTCCAGGAATGAGATTCAGACTCTAACTGCAGGTGGCGCTCACGCATCGATACTGGTGAAAGCCCTCCAATAAGGCTCATCCCCGGAACACACGCTGTCCAACTCGCGTAATACTCAGCGTGCCTCGCCAACGCCTCAGCAACAGCACCAACACCGTAACCAAGCCCCGTCAGGTTTTCAGACAAGCGCCTTACAACCAGGGAGTCGCCCGATTTATCACGAGCAGGGGACACCGTATCCAGAAACTCCAACACCGCCCCCTCTTGCCCAGAAATCAACAACCCAGCTTGGTTATGATAATGACTCGCGCGCGTAAGAAGCGTCGCAGCATCGGTAGCCAACAAGGCAGCAGGCTCTATCAACCCCAGACGCCCAACATCATGCGTTTCCGAGACATGCATCGCTAACAATCCACCAAACGAGTACCCGACCAGATCAAACTCGTCCCACCGCAGACTAGCAAGATGCTCAGTTACAGCCGTCAAATACATTTCAAAGTCTGGATTAACACCACCTAGCCAGGCTGAATACCCCATCCCAGGAAGATCCGGAATAAGAACCTCATCCCACTCTGTCAGGTAGTTTACAACCAGACGCCATGTCAGATCTCCGGCAAGCCCAGCGCCATGAAGTAACACGAGACGTCGCGGGCACGCAGACTGCGCAACAGGCTCACCACTCAAAGTGACGAGAGTCGCAGAGACATTGAAATTATCGAAGGTCTTATTGAAACGGTGCGTAGCCATCTGCCCAACGGATCTCAAGCGACATATCTTCTGCTGGCTTCATATCGAGATAGAGAATAAAACGCTCAACGTCTTTATCCTCGACTAAGACCCTCGCCTCCTGATAACCCACACTATGCCAACTCTCCGGAATAGTATCGAGAGGCAGCCGTCTCGAGTAGTAGAGAGGTTTATAAGAGGAATCGAGAGAGATCAGGCTCGCCTCGACCGGAGCACCGCGCAAGCGCAAGACAAGAAACCGACGCCCTGACGTGGACTTCGGCGCTTTACCAAGCTCAAAGTACCAGGCAGTGTGATTGCCCTGAGAGGTTGGAAAAGAACGATAGCGCACAGGATCAAACAGCTGAACCGACTTAAACTGTTTGGGAGCCTCGACGAACTGATCAGCAAAAGCCTCACAACAAGCACCCTGAGTCATTTGCTCATCAACCCGAAAAGGTGGCGCAAGCATAGGATCCCAGCCGACAATGACCTGATCATCGCTAAGGACGGTTTCTGTAGCAGCTTTCTGTTCGGCCTCAGCATCGTAAGTTTCGGTACGGACACGACCATCTGGCTCGACTACGACATAAAAGGCGGGATTATCCTCGTCGTACTGACGAAGCCTTTCCTGAACCTCCTCCTCTGTCTGGTAGTCATTATCGTCACCAGGAGGTTGCGCCACAGGCGCTTCCTCACCGGGCTTCAGCGGGACATTATGAATTCGCCCCTGCGCATCAACCCAGGTGTAATAACTGCCGTCAGCCATGGCGACTGACGACAGCAGGAAGAGAAATATTAACCTCAGAACTTGGTCCTGAAGCTGATACCCGCGTGCCCAATGGTCAACTTGGTGTCGACATCGAGCCCTGGGTAAGGGTTGGTAACAACGCATGTAAGACAGTTACGGTTGAGGGAATTACTTGAATTCGGATACTCGTTATTTGAACTCGCGTCCTGCGGATCCGCCTTGATATGCTCAACTGATTTCATAAAACTCATCGACAGGTCGATGGTAGTATCCAGGTCCCACTGGTAGCCAAGACCGACAGCGTACATACGCATAAAGCCAATCGGCGCCTGCAGGCTACGCGAATCCTTAGGAATTGAGCTATGACGGGGTTCAAAACCAGCACGCAGCTGTATACGTGAGTTAAGATCCATCGCCATACCAATATTGTATGTCCATACACTACGGAAGTTCAGAGGCATTTCCAGAGTGGTATCAGTTACCAACTCCGGCGACAGGATTTTAGCCGTAGAAAGGAAGCTCACCTGACGGTCAAACTGGATGTCTAAGCTGTCCCATTCATCGAAGTCGGTCCAGCCAGCATCCAGATTGAAGTGAAATATATCAAAATACTTGAACTTCACACCCGCCTGAAAGTGCTGAGGATAGGTCAGCTCTGACGTCACATGACCAGACTCATAAGTCTGCCCTTGCGGGAAAGAGAAAATCGCGCCAGTCACAGCACCAATAATCGATGAGTTAAAGGTACGGAAAAAGTCCGCAAAGTCGTCCGTATACTCAAGCTCATAATCACCGGTCAGTTTGGTATTCGCCTCACTTTGATAAGACATACCAAACTTAAACCAACCATTAGGCTCCCAAAGCATACCGAGGTTAAACGATGGAGAAAGGGACTCAGTCATGGTGATATCAAGCGTACCGATATCATCGTATGGACCAACGTTACCACCACACAGCGTGATGAACGGCGCCAGCGGATCGTTTCGCTCCTGCTCCCCAGTAACTGGGTCTACATCAAGACAACCAAACGCATTCTGAAGTTCTTCAAGAACACCGACCAGCACATTCGGTGCACGTAATTCCTGCTCAAGCGATACAGCCTGGTGAGAAAACAGGAGACCTGCGCCAACGGAGAATTCATCACTTACCTGGTAACCAAAGGATGGCGACAAATAAGTAAGGCGCTGAATTGCGACTTCTTTCGCCTGGTAACGACCCGGGTCATCATCGGCCTTTGAAAAGCCTGCAGCCATTGGTGCATAGACAGCATTTGCAAAAGTGAACTTCGAGCCTGGCGGCTTAATTGAGAACCCCGCCGTCGGCAATGCAATAATCGGGAGGGGTATGCCTTGTCGGCCTATTCCAGGGAAATACGCAGCGACGTGCGCTCTACTCTTTCCTTCATTTAACACAGGGTCTTTTGAAGGGTCGAGCAAGCCCGCCTCTTCAGAGTCAAAATCATCAGGCAAACTGAATTCGGCTTCAGAATTCAGAATAATGTTATGGAACTGCAACTGAAACTGACGCCCATCAAGCTTAGTCAGACCAGCAGGGTTAAAGTGAATATCCATGATTCCAGTAGGGTCTGCTG
>Ga0255776_10008035_pt1 | contig 10489 bp, 6 predicted proteins | sample 071ome_19_FD_179974 | JGI IMG/M metagenome (GOLD analysis project Ga0255776, IMG submission 179974) | Coastal salt marsh microbial communities from the Groves Creek Marsh, Skidaway Island, Georgia - 071413AT metaG (version 2) | ecosystem: Environmental > Aquatic > Marine > Intertidal zone > Salt...
TACCAGCATCATTGATGATTCAACTCAATATCTAGCATATTCCGGGCCTAATGGCCACGGATCGCTTATTATTGTTTATGGAGTAATAAGCTGATGATTAAGAGGCTTATAGGACTCGATTTCTTCCCGGTCAATGACCACTTTCAATTCTTCTTCACAAAGAAGTGGAGTTGGGGGCTCCAGATACCGGACTTATTCAAACGTAACCACCGCGTAATGTTTCTTACCTTTGCGAAGAAGGATGTGTTTGCCAAATAACAAGTCGCTGGTGTTCAGCAGGCGTTGAGGGTCTTGTTCGCGGATGTTGTTGATGTTGGCTCCGCCGCCTTTGATGTCTTTCCGTGCCTGCCCTTTCGACGGGGCCAGTCCAGCCTCTGTCAGGGCGTCCGCCAAGGGTAATCCATTTCCACCCATAGAACTTGCTGCCATCTTGACGGTTGGAACTTCTCCCAAAACATCATTAAAAGTTTGTTCCGTGATCCCTTCCAAGCCGCCGCCGAACAGGATTTCACTGGCTCGAATGGCTTCCTGGGTGGCTTCGGGTCCATGGATCAGGTCGGTCATGGCCTTGCCAAGCGCCTTTTGGGCTTCTCTGCGTTCGGGGCGCTCTTGATGCTGGGTTTCAAGGCTTTCAATTTCTTCCTGAGGTAAGAAAGTGAAGTATTTGAGGTATTTGATGACGTCACGGTCATCTGTTCGAATCCAGAATTGGTAGAATCGATAAACACTGGTGCGTGCCGGGTCCAACCAAATGGCACCTGATTCGGTTTTGCCGAATTTGGTGCCGTCTGCTTTGGTGATCAAGGGAAGGGTTAATCCGTAAACATGACGGCCCGCCTTTTTGCGGGTCAGCTCGATGCCCATGGTGATATTGCCCCATTGATCGCTTCCGCCAATCTGAAGTTCGCAATCGGTTGACTGGTTCAGGTGGTAGAAATCAAATGCCTGGAGCAGCATGTAACTGAATTCGGTGTAACTGATCCCCACATCCCTATCCTCCATGCGGGCGCGCACCGATTCTTTGGCCACCATGACATTGACGGTAAAGTGCTTTCCGATATCTCTGAGGAAGTCGAGGTAAGACAGGCCGCCCACCCATCCGGCGTTGTCGAGGACACGAGCCGGGTTGGTGGAGGTTTCAAAGTCGAGGAGGCATTTGAGTTGTTCCTGAACGCGCTCGATGTTGTGATTGAGTTCTTCGCGCGTTAGCAGGTTTCTCTCGGCACTTTTCCCGCTCGGATCACCGATGGAACCCGTGGCTCCGCCGGCAACGGCGATGGGATGATGCCCCACATCCTGGAATCGACGCAAAGCAATCAGCGGAACCAAATGTCCCACGTGAAGGCTGTCCGCTGTGGGGTCAAAGCCGCAATACAACGTGAGCGGACCTTTGGCCAAACGCTGGCTCAATTGCTCAAGATCAGTGCAGTCGGAGAACAGTCCACGCCATTTCAATGCTTCCAGTATGTCCATAAATGCAAGGCAGTATTCCGAAATCCTGCGGGTTCTGACAAGGATTTAGCGAGGAAGGTTTCAAAGCCAAAGTATTTCCTAAACTTTAGCGCTCCAGTCTGAAGTTGTTTTCTATCGACTTATGGCATAGGTTGTTTGTTCAGATAGACTCGAGGGATTGCGAAATGGAAACGACAAGATTGATGCCAATCACATTTGAAGAAGCAGGGCAACAGGATCGCGATTTTTGGCGGCAAATGACCCCAGTTCAACGTGTCTGTCATTTGGAATCGCTCAGGGAAAAGAACTATGGAGCCAAACGCCTTAACCAACGAATTCAAAGAATTCTTGAAATTGTTGAACGATCATGAGGTTGTAATAAAAAAAAGCCCGCCTTGCGGCGGGCTGTGAGATTTTGACTAAGATCAGTCAGATCAATTGATTAATCTTCCTTTTCTTCTTCACTTGCACCTTCACCATCAGTGGTGGTGACGGCATCAAAAGCATGCTGCAGAGCGACCAAGTCTTCGCCAGGTTTGAGCTGGTCGAGGGCGTGTTGCTCGGCTTCCAATTCCTCGGTGGAGTAGTTGGCTGCTTTGATGGACAATCCGATACGACGATCGGCGCGATCGATCTTGATCACGCGGGCGGTCACTTCCTGACCGACCTTGAGAACGTTCTTGATCTTTTCAACACGCTCTTCGCTGACCTGGGAAATGTGAACCAAACCGTCGATGTCGTGTTCCAGACCAATGAACGCTCCGAAGCTTGCGAGCTTCGTTACGCTGCCGGTGACCAGATCACCCACTTTGTAGTAGTGGTCGATGTTTTCCCATGGATCCTGGCTAAGCTGCTTGACGCCCACGGAGATACGCTGATTGGCCTTGTCGATTTCCAACACAACGGCTTCGACTTCGTCGCCCTTCTTGAGGACTTCGGAAGGATGATTGATCTTGCGGGTCCAGGAGATGTCGGACACGTGGATCATGCCGTCGAGACCTTCTTCCAGTTCGATGAAAGCACCGTAGCTGGTGAGGTTGCGGATCTTGCCCTGCACCTTGGTGCCTGGAGGATATTTCTCCAAGGCTTCGTCCCAAGGATTGGTTTCCAACTGGCGGATGCCGAGGGAAATCTTCTGCTCTTCGCGGTTGATGCCCAGCACGACCGCTTCGATTTCCTGGTCCTGTGAGAGAACGTCGGAAGGTTTGGCGATGCGCTTGGTCCAGGACAATTCGGTAACGTGTACCAAACCTTCGACACCTGGTTCCAATTCCACGAAAGCACCGTAAGGCACCAGATTGACGACGCGGCCTTTGACTTTCTGGCTCACTGGGTACTTGGTTTCGATGTCGTCCCAAGGATTGGCGAGCTTTTGCTTCAGACCGAGGCTGACGCGTTCTTTTTCGTAATTGATGTCGAGAACAACCACGTCGATTTCCTGTCCGATGGTCAGGAGCTCGGAAGGATGGTTGATGCGGCCCCAGCTCATGTCGGTGATGTGGAGCAGGCCGTCAAGACCGTTGAGATCGATAAAGGCACCGAAATCAGTGATGTTCTTGACTGTTCCCTTGCGGATATCGCCAGGGGTCATGTCGGCAAGAAGCTTGGCGCGGCGTTCGGCGCGTTCCTGTTCGATCAGTTCGCGGCGTGAAAGAACAATGTTCTGACGTTCCTGGTTGATCTTGACCACTTTATATTCGTAGGTGTTGCCCACGTAGGAGGTCAGATTCTTGGGAGGAATGATGTCAATCTGGGAAGCCGGCAGGAAGGCTTCCACACCGATGTTGACCAGAAGACCACCTTTGACCACGCCTTTGACGCGACCGGTGATGGTGCCGCCTTCGTTACAGATGCTGAGGATTTTTTCCCAGTTCTGTTTGAATTCCGCTTTTTCTTTGGACAGGACGACCATGCCTTCGCGGTCTTCCAGTCTTTCAATCAATACGTCGATGATATCGCCGACATTGACCATTTTAATGTCGTCGAATTCGTTTCCGGGGATGGAACCTTCGCTTTTGTATCCGATATCACAAAGCACTTCTTTGTGACGGACTTCGATAATGGTTCCTTTGACTATGTCGCCTTCAGCAAAGTTCACTGGACTTTGCTGCATGGCTTCTTCCATGGTTAGCATAATGAATTAATGATACAACCGAGACGCAATGCTGCGCCTATGATATTACTTATTTTAAGGAGGCTCCGACCTGTGTGTTCGACTCAGGATCCGCCGACAAAACGGCAACATCCTCGAGTAAAACCCATCGGCCTAACACACGTTCACCGGAGCAACGGAGAAGTATAATGAGGGTTAGGTTGATGGTTAACACTCATTTCAGCCTCTAATGAGCCATCCGCACTCGCGGGACTCAGGCGAACGCGCATTCTCTTGTTATCCACAGGGAAGATCAAGATTAAATCTGAAAAAAATATACCCCAACTTTTGGGTGATGAAAAAAGGGGGAGTATTGAAATTAGTTGGTGATCAAGACTTAGGGAGAAAATGCATGTGAAAACGTCAATGGTTTGAATCGGTCCTCAGGAAGAGATGGATGGTGTCTGGCGTTTGGATCCAGAGGTCGGGGCGTTGGTCGCCATTGGCATCACCTGTCCAGGCGGCCCGTTGTTCGGCATCTACACGTATGCCTGATGTTTGCGAGCTGAGTGGCCGAAATTGTCCCTTACCATCTCCCAGCAGGATCAATCCCCGGCCGGCGTCCATGCGGCTCAGATGGCTTGGAACCTGTTCCCAATTCTGGGCAATAAACAGATCCTGATGCCCATCCATGTCAAAATCTGATGCGACGATGTCATTGACCGGGGACCATTGGGCCTCGGCTGGTAAGGGTGAGGGGGTGAATTTGCCGTTTTCCTGGATGAATAACATCGAACTCAGGGTTGTGATTTCTACGTATTGCTCGGGAAGTCCGATGGCTTTCAAGATTTGAAGTGTGGTTGAGTCGGCAAATTGTCGATGCGAGGCATAGTGTTGGCGTATCGTTGTAAATACACGTTCCTGCTGCTCGAGTCCGTCAAACGGCAACCATGCTCTTCGAGCCGGATCGAAATAGGATTCCATGCCTTCCATGAATCCATCCATGTTCGCGTCACCATAGTACCATCGAATGCCATGTTGAATTGTCGATTGGTATCGTGTGTTGTTTCCCCAGTTGCCGGCAATTAAATCAAGATCGCCATCGTGGTCGACATCCAAGACCGTCAACGCCCTCCACCAGCCTTGATACGGTGACAACCCCAATGCATCCGTGTGTTCGGTCCATTCACCGGCGTTGTTGAGGAACACTCGAATCGGGGACCATTCGCAGGCGATCACCAGGTCCTCCCAACCATTACCATCCAAATCCCCAAAAACGACATCCTGCACATTGCCTACTTGATCGAATATGTTATGCGCATCCAGGGCTTGAAATGGACCCTCTTCGTGGATCAGCAACTGACTTCCGCCTGATTCAGGATACTTGCCCGGCAGGGGAGGCATTCCGACAAAGACATCCAGATCACCGTCCTTGTCCACGTCGGCCATCGCGTAGGGGGCGGTTGAGTGGATAGGTGAACGGCGTACTTCCGGTGCATGCTCTGAATCGTGTGGATGAAAGCTGATATTGGGTTGAAGTTTTGCATCAACCCATGCCATGGCTTCGTGCGGTGGCATGCTGGTATTCGAATCAGGTTTCCGACCACTTTTTTTCTCTTGTGTTATGGATGGCGAAATCAATACATCGTTTGAAGTTTGAGGGTCCTTTTCAACAAGCGCCTGAACAGCCTGTCGGCGGATGGAACGATTGATGGCTGGTTGCCATTCCCAATCCATTTTTTCATTGGCAGGTTGATGGATGGGAATGGTGAGTTCCGATTTTGAAAATATGGTTTGGGGGTTTTGTTGGGATTCGATTTGATTGCTTTTTTCGCCGCCTTTTGCGGCGCTCGCGCTGATTTCGTAAAGAGAACCCGCTTTGACCCGGGGCATCGTGGTCTTGGATCCGTCCGGCCACTGAACTTCCAATTGATAATCCGTCTCCGGATCAGGTAAGGCAAAGGTGCGGATGTTTTGATCATCCGAAAGGTATCGGCCACCGGCGATCATTTCCTGCTCTTGCGATTGACCGGGGCCGATTAAGCGCATGCGGGCGCCTATTCCAGATGTGTTTGATTTGTGTCCTTTCAACCGAACCGTCACGCGTGGTTTGGAAGAAGTGTTTCTGTAGATGAGTGGAGATGCATTCAGGCAATTCACGACGACATCCAGATCTCCGTCATTGTCCAGATCGCCGGTTGCCATGCCGTTGCCGATCTTGGTTGAATTGAACTGCCACTGGTCCCCGGCCGGCTCAAACGTCAGATTCCCCAGATTACGAAAAGCAACATTGGCCGTGGTCAATCCCGGATATCCGATCATCCTTCTTTGCGGCGAATTTCCGGGTAGCTTGTTGCGCTTTTCCAGGGTGTCCGAATCCAATGCATCCATGGCGTGTCCGTTCACCACCAACAAATCCTGCCATCCATCCAGATCCACATCCATGAATACCGGGCACCATGACCAGTCCGATGCTTCCACACCCGCCAGACGTGCGAGTTCCGCATAGCTTCCATCTTTTCGTTGTATGAGCAGGGTGTTTCTCCGCACTTGGGACGCGAACTTTTCAAAGGGCTCCAGGTAGTTTGGATTGGGGCTCATTTCCGTCTTTTGCGTCATTCTCAACTGATGTGAGCGACTGAGCATGTCCACGACAAAGAGGTCGTCCAATCCGTTGCGATCGACATCGGCAATATCCACTCCCATGGAGAAATGACAGGTGGTGCGAATGGCATTTTCATCCATGGCAAGAAACCTGCCATCACCCTGGTTGATCCAGATACGGTCGGGGGAATGAAAATCATTGCAGACATACAGATCCGGCAAGCCGTCACGATTCAGGTCATGAAACATGGACGAAAGGCTCAAGTCCCGGAACGGTTGCTCAATAGTTGTTCCATCAGCATGCTTGAATCGTTCCTCCTTCCATGGAGCCATTTGAAAATTGCCATTGTTATCTTGAATGAACAAATGATCCGGTTCGCCAAACTCCACCATTTGGCCGTCGATGATTTCGATTCGATCCCGCCATCTTCCGGTCACCACCTGCTTGCCCCGGACTGTTCGCACTCTGACGGCAGCCCCACTGCGGATGGTGTTGGCCCCGTAATTGGCCACATACAGATCAAGCCGATGATCTCCGTTAATATCTGCCAAACTAAACGAAGTGGGCCCGGTTTGAGACGAGAAGCAGGCAGGGGTGCCTTCGGTGAAATGCCCCTTGCCGTCATTGTGCCAAAGCCGGGTTCCGGCGCTATTGACATTGACCAGCAAATCAAGATCGTTGTCGCCATCGACATCCTCAAGCATCACACCTGTTGCCAAAGCGTTGGACAACACTATCCCTGAAGCTTTCGTGGCGTCTTTAAATTTCCAGTTGCCTTGATTCAAATACAGGCGCGATTCGCTATTGAGTCCGGCAAGGAAAATATCGCAAAGTTCATCACCATTCACATCACCCAAAGCGACTCCCGAACCGTTCAATAAGTTTTGATTAATTTCCTGGTATTTTTTTTCCAACACATTGACAAAGCCAATGCCCAACGATGCGGGATCCAAATCCTCAAATCCATCCCCACCTTGCGACGCGGGATTCAGCGAAGTCATTCGTCCCTGTGGTATCGATTTCCATTCAAGCGTTTCTTGCCCGAGGATCACTTCGTCGGGGGCAGACAACAAGGAGGCAGAAAGCAGAGCTAGAGGGGCCGGAGATTTGAAAGAACTGAACATCGTGGTTTGGAAAAGGGTGTTTGGTGTCAATAGCAGGGGCCAACCCAACAGGTTAATGGTGGTGGTGCTTTGTTTTCTGGAATTGGATGGGGCTTAGTTCCCGGATGCCGGGTTGTGCGGATGCTTCCTTGATCGTGATCCAACGGTTGACCGGTAACTTTTCAAAAGTCTGACTCAGGCCGGATCCATGCCAATGGATGGTTAACGCTTCTATGGAAGATGCTTTTCCCAGACCAATCTCCAGTCGGAGCGGGGAAGCGCCAAAACTGCCACCCGATCGCAGGACACGATGAATGGTGCGGGTTTGTCCTTCCGGCTCTCGCACGACCAGTTGAATTCGGGAACCAATGCCGCTGCGATTTGATTTCGTTCCCGACAAGGTAAGCTTGATCCAATTGTTTCCATGCCCAGGGTTTTCGAAGAGTGCGTTGCGGTAAAAATCACCTGTTACCGCACCGCCCATATTGGCATACACGTCCTGATCCCCATCGTGATCCAGATCCGCGAAGGAAATGCCATGACCTTTCTGTAAATGACCGAATCCACCGGACGTCGTCACTTCCTGAAAGACTTTGCCTGCGTGATTGCGAAACATGCGGTTGGGCACAAGGGTTGAAAGGTCAGGATCCCCGGTTCCAATGTAAAAATCGAGGTATCCGTCGTTATCGAGATCGCCGTAGTTGCTTCCCATGGCATGAAGCACTTTATCCAGTTCAAGTGCTTTTGTCTGGTCCTTGAATGTTCCGTCACCTTTGTTCCGAAAGAGTTTTGCTTTGGAACCCCCATGTGGCAGGCCCAGGTAATCCGCCGCAATATCTCCGACATTTTCGATGCGGTATCCGGCTACGAACAAGTCCTGGAACCCATCGTTGTCATAATCAAAAAACCAGCAGGGAAAACTGTGAACAGGTTCTGAAACACCTGCTCGGGTCGTGACATCCTGAAATTTCCATACACCACCAGCAGCCTTCGATGGGCCCAGGTTGCGATAAAGAAGATTGGGCTCATTCTGTCTGGAAATATACAAATCCATGTAGCCATCATTGTCAAAATCAGCCGCAGCTGTCCCCTTCACAAAGGATCGAACATTGATTCCGCATGCCCGGGCGGTCTCGGTAAAAGTGCCGTTGCCGTTGTTCCGGAATAATTCGGACGCATGCCGTTCACGTCCGTGAGACTCATTGCCGATAAATAAATCCAGCCATCCGTCATTGTTGTAATCCAGCCAAACCGCCGTCTGTGTCGGATGAAAACTGAGTAATCCACTTTCTTCGGTGACATCCTCGAACTTGCCGTTCCCGTCATTCCGCAGCAGTGAATTGGGCAATCTCCCCTCCGATCCGAGCCAGGCCCCTCTCAAGACCAACACATCGACGTCACCATCGTTGTCATAATCAGCCGGCATCATGTTCAAACCACCGGTTAATCCATCCAGCCCCGCTTTTGAACTCTGATCTTCAAAATGACCGTTTCCAAGGTTTTTGAAATAATGCATCGGATCGCTCAATCCCCAGGCGGATACCAGCACATCCAGCCAACCGTCCCCGTCAAAATCATCCACCACACTTCCTCCCGACAGAGCATTGACGTCCAGACCGAGTCCGCCGGCCACATCAGGAAAGCGACCGATGTCATATGGAGAATCGAATGTTTCTGGTGCGATCTTCCATGGAGAGGGAACATCGTTCGGAAATTTCCCCAAAGTCATGTAAGCAATATTCAGCAACCATCGACTCGACAAATCATCCGGATGTTCTGTCAGGATCTCTTCAAAAATCGTGATCGCACCCTCGGAACCCCGGGGGAATCGATGAACGCCACCTCCCTGAATGGGTAGAAGGCAGGATTCCGTCGTGTGGTCGTCGATGCAATTTTCCTGTTCACCCAGTCGCAAATAGCACAATGCCTGGTAGTGTTTCAGCAGGTGATGATTGGATTTGTAAAGCTCCGGAGCCGCTTCTTTTGCCAGAGACTCCCATACTCCAAATTGTTTCAACGCTTCCTCCGTTTGCCCGGCGTTCAATAATTCAACCGCATACTGATTCAGCAACTCAAGCCGATCAACCGATTTTGTTGTCCTCGCCAATTGCTGCCCGAGCATTCGGGCACGATCCGCACTCACATAAGTATTGCGGATCGGATTCGATTTCCTGGCCAACTGAGCCAACAACTTCACCATCGAATCGCTGGAGCCCAGCAACTGGCTATTGAAAACCAGCAGTGCAACCATCGAGGTTAAAAGAAATTTTGTTTTCGCTTCAGCATGCATAAATCAAATATCAGAGCTGGATGTCATGACTCTACCACACCCCTCCCTGTTAATACCAATCCCAACATTGAGGTCCTGATGAAGTGTTTTTTTTATTCAAATTTGATGGAATATGCATTCTTTGTTCGATGATTGTTTGCGGGGTTGGACGCGGTTGCCACCTTCTGGCGAAGGCGGCTACTCTATGGCGAAGGCGGCTACTTTAGGACGAAGGCGGTTGCTTGGTGGTGATAGGTGCCGGGTTCAGGGTTGTTAGAGTTTGCGGAGGTGGAAACCGCCGTCGACATTGATGACTTCTCCGGTGCTGAATGGAAGGTAGTCCTGGGCAATGGCGGTGATGGTTTTTCCGATGTCCGAGGGTTGTCCCCAGCGCGGCATGGGCGTCAGGCCTTCGGCGATGAGTTTGTCGTATTTCGCCTGTACGGGTGCGGTCATGTCGGAGGCGATGATGCCGGGGCATAATTCATAGACCCGTATACCATGTTCGGCGAGTCGTACGGCAAATAGTTTGGTCATCATGCCGAGTGCGGCTTTGGCCATGCAGTAATCTGCCCGGTTGACCGATACGGTGTAGGCGCTGATGGATGAGATGCTCACAATTTTGGGAGATTCAATGGCGCCGGCTTCGCAGAGTTCAATCATCCAGTTTGCCGCTTGTTGGCTCAGAAAGAAGGGACCCTTCAAATTGACCGCCATCAGTTGGTCGAAGTTCTCTTCCTTCGCCTCCAATATATCAGCTCTGCCAATGGAAGTGATGCCCGCATTGTTGACCATTAAGTCCAATCGACCAAAGGTTTGTCGACATTCGTTCATGAGGTGATTCCGGTCGTCCGGATTCCCCACATTGGCTTTGACGGCGATGGCTCGAATCGAATGCCCTGCCTCACTCGCGGCGGATTCACAGTCCTTCGCGGTGGCGAGCGCGGCTTCTTGATTACCCGCATAAT
>Ga0255776_10008036_pt1 | contig 10488 bp, 9 predicted proteins | sample 071ome_19_FD_179974 | JGI IMG/M metagenome (GOLD analysis project Ga0255776, IMG submission 179974) | Coastal salt marsh microbial communities from the Groves Creek Marsh, Skidaway Island, Georgia - 071413AT metaG (version 2) | ecosystem: Environmental > Aquatic > Marine > Intertidal zone > Salt...
CCGGTGATCAGCTCACCCGTCGTCATCAGCCAGACCATCTGAGGAAAGCTCATCGTACCGATCAGCTTTTCGATCTCATGGCCGCGGATGGAAATCCGGTTGGGTGCCATATCGATGATGGAGGTCGTCCACCATGCCGTGACATCGGCGCCCGGCGCCTGTTTCTTCTTGCGGGCTTTCTTCGCCGGTTTCTTTGCTTTCTTGTTGTCGCTCATATCACACCGTCTTTCTTGAGTTCTTCCAGCGCCGCCGCATCCAGCCCCAGCGCACCCAATAGCTCGGCATTATGCTCGCCAAGCTCGGGGGGCGGGCTCGAAACCGCGGGCGCCACGCCATTCACCTTTGTCCCGGTGCGCACCGTCCGGATATCGCGCCCTACGCCCGGCACGTTTTCAAAATCCGCCAGCAGCCCGCGCCCGGCAACCACCGGATGATCGAGGATTTCGGGGACCGTCATCACCGCCCCGGCCGGTACGCCGAGCGCGGTGAGTTCGTCTGCCAGTTCCGACGCGCATCGGTCCGCGATGGTGCTCTCGATCTCCGCCCGCAGCGCCACGCGGTTCCGTTTCCGGTCCTCGCGCGTCGCGTAATCGGGGTTTTCCAGCAGATCCTCGCGCCCGATATGGCGGGCGAGAACATCCCACTGTTCGTCCTTGTTGGCGGCGATATTGATCGGCGCGTCACCCGCCCGGAAGGTGCCCGACGGGGCGGAGGTCGGGTTCTCATTGCCCTGCGGCCCCGGTCTCTGCCCGGCGATCAGCCAGTTCGACACCACCCAGCCGGTGGTCACCAGCACCGATTCCAGCATGGAGACATCGATGAATGTGGCCTCACCCTTGTTCAGCGCGGCGCAGATCGCGAATGAAGCGGTCAGCCCGCCGATCGTGTCGCCGATGGGATAGCCGACACGGAGCGGCGCGGAGGCCTCATCCCCGGTAATCGACATCACGCCGGACAGCCCCTGCACGATCTGGTCATAGGCGGGCTTGTCCGCCCATGGCCCGTCCTGGCCGAAACCCGATATCGCGCAATAGACCAGCTTCGGGTTGGTTTCTTTCAGTGTTTCAAAGGAAAGGTCGAGGCGCTGCATTACGCCGGGGCGGAAATTTTCCACCACCACATCGGCGCTTTCCACCAGCTTCAGAAACAGATCGCGCCCGCGCGGGTCTTTCAGATTCAGCGTGACCGACTTCTTCCCCGCATTCTGCGCCAGGAAGGACACGCCCATATTTTTTGCATTCAGGTCCGCATCGGCGCCCAACTGCCGCGCCAGATCGCCCCGCCCCGGCGCCTCGATCTTGATCACATCCGCCCCGAAATGGACCAGCTGATGACAGCAGAACGGCCCCGCCAGCACATTGGTGAGATCAAGAACGCGTATCCCGGCGAGAAGGTCGGTCATGGGCTCCGGGGAATTTCCAACGCGTTGCGGGTTCTAATTGATCGACACGTGCCAGGCGCCGTTGATATGGAGCGTCTGTCCAGAGGTGTAGCGCGAATGCGGCCCGCACAGAAAGCGGACGGTCTCGGCGAATTCAACCGGATCGCCCTCGCGCCCCGCCGGGATGCCGTTGGCGAAATGGGGCGAGATTTCCTTGCCCGGCTGGCGAAACCGGCCGGGGGCGACGCAATTCACCGTAATGTTCCGGTCCGCCAGCTCCACCGCCAGCGACCCGGTCAGCCCGGCCAGACCCATCTTGGCCGCGACATCGACACTGCGTTCCGGATTGCCGGTATGGGCGGATGACGCGCCGACATTGATGATCGCCCCGCGCCCGCCCGCCGCCAGATGCGGGATAGCGTGCTTGATGGTCAGGAAACAGGCGTCAAGCTTGGTCGCCATGATGCGCCGCCAGTCCGCATAATCGATGTCGGTAACCGGGCCACGGTTCGCGGGCCCGACATTATTAACCAGAATATCCAGCCGGCCGAACGCGGCGGCGGCCGCCGCGATCATGCCCTTGACCGCATCCTCATCCGTCACATCCGCCATATGAACAATGGCGCGGCCTCCTTCAGCCTCGATCTCGGCAACGATTTCCGCGGCCTTTTCCCCGGATGTGCGCCCGTTGATCAGGACCCCGGCGCCGCCCCGGGCCAGTGCCTTTGCCGTGGCGCTGCCCAGATTACCGGTGCTGCCCGTGACAATGGCGCCGAGCCCGTCGAGCTCGCCCGGCGTCATTTATCGATGCCGCCCCAGATTTCAGTCGCCAACTCGACGATCATGCCGAGCTTGTCGAACTGTTCCTGTTCGGAAATGACATTGCCGATGGCGTTCGACGAAAAACCGCATTGCGGCGACAGGCAAAGCTGGTTGATATCAACGAATTTGGAAGCCTCTTCGATACGCTGCTTGATTTCGTCCCGGCTTTCCATCTCGCCGCGCTTGGTGGTCACCAACCCCAACACGATCTTCTTGTTGCCTTTGGGCACAAAGCGCAGCGGCTCAAACCCGCCGGAGCGCTCATCGTCATATTCAAGGAAGAACCCGTCAACATCTGTCAGATTAAACAGATTATCGGCGATCGGCTCGTAATCCCCTTCGGCGAACCAGAGGCTCCGCGCATTGCCCCGGCAGAGATGCACGCAGGCGGCCATATCATCGGGCCGGCCCCTGATGCATTCATTGATCAGCGCGGCATAGGTGCGCGGCAGCTCTTCCGGGTCTTCGCCCCGGTCGCGCGCGTCCTGACGCATTTTCGAATCGCAGAGATAGGCAAGGTTGGTGTCGTCGAACTGGATATATTTGCAACCGGCCTCCGCCAGCATGCCGATCTCCTGACGGTACATGCCGGCAAGATCGTTAAAGAACCTGTCCATATCGGGATAGGCTTCCTTGCTGATCGCGTCCCGCCCGCCCCGGAAGTGAGTCATGGTGGGGGACGGCATGGTCATCTTGGGCACGCTGCCAGACCCGGCAACGGCATGCAGATACCGATAATTATGAATGTTGATGCCCTTATGCGGCAGCACCATCCGGTCTTTGATCTCGACCGTCAGCGGCACCATCTTTTCGCCGCCGGCCCTGGTCTTTTCGCCCTGCTCGAAAGCACCTTTCAGGGTGAAATTTGTTTCTATCCCGATGATCTGGTCGATGAAGTCGAAATGAAAGCTCTCACGCCGGAATTCACCGTCAGTCACCGATTTGATGCCGATCGCCTCCTGCTTTTTAACGATGTCGGCGATGCATTTGTCTTCGAACCGGCGCAATGCGCCAATCGAAATCTTGTCCTGCTTCCATTCCTCGCGTTTTTCCAGAAGCGCTTCCGGACGCAGCAGGCTGCCGACATGGTCAGCGCGAAAAGGTCCTTTCATGGGGTGTCTCCCTGATTCCGATTTTGTCCCGCGCGAGCATATCAGCTTGAACGGGAGCATAACAGTTGTGGCTGCCGCCATCTTGCCAAGCCGCCCGGGCGGGCACACACTTCCCGTAACGAGATTTCGGGAGGAAAGGCCATGGCGCACGATCTGGTCATTCGCAAGGGCACAATCGCGGACGGTAAGGGCAGTCCGCTTTTTGAAGCCGATATCGCCGTCGATGACGGGGTGATCGCCGCTATCGGCGATGTAAAGGCGCGCGGTAGAGAGGAGATCGACGCGAACGGGCTGCTGGTCGCGCCGGGTTGGGTCGATATTCATTCCCATTATGACGGTCAGGCCTTTTTCGAGGACCGGCTGCTCTCTTCCGGCTGGCATGGAGCGACCACGACGGTAATGGGAAATTGCGGCGTCGGATTTGCCCCCATGCGCCCCGGCCAACGCGATATCCTGATCGAGCTGATGGAAGGGGTCGAGGACATCCCCGGCCCGGTGCTGCGCGAGGGGATGGACTGGAACTGGGAAAGTTTTGACGATTTTCTCTGCGCGCTGGAGGCCCGGCCGCATGACATGGATATTTGCGCGCAATTCCCGCACGCCGCGGTGCGCGTCTATGTGATGGGCGAGCGTGCCCTGAAACGCGAGGCGGCCACCGCCGAGGATATCGCCGAAATGCGGCGGCTGACCGAGGAAGGCATCCGCGCGGGCGCGCTCGGCTTTACCACCTCGCGCACGCAGAACCATCGCACGCTGGCGGGAGAGCTGATCCCCTGTTACGACGCCGCGCCGGAAGAGCTTGCCGGAGTCGCTGCCGGGCTGCGCGATGCCGGCGCGGGCGTGCTGCAGCTGATCTCGGACCTCACCCCGGAACGGCGGCCCGGCGAATACCGGATGATGCGCGCCATGATGGAGTCCTCGGGCCGGCCGCTTTCCATCACCATTTTGCAGCAAAACCGCGATCCCGACGGCTGGCGCGATTTCATGAACATGATCGACGAGGCCGTGGCTGACGAGCTGGACATGCGGGCCCAGGTCGCGCCGCGCCCGATCGGCACGCTGTTCGGGCTCGATCTCGGGCGGCACGGGCTGGTCTATCACCCGTCCTACAAGAAAATCGCCGACAAAAGCGTGGAAGAACGCGTCAAGATCATGCGCGATCCGGAATTCCGCCGCCGGCTTCTGTCGGAACAACCGGAGCATCACATCGAACAGCAGATGCGCCGGGTGCGGAACTTCCAGTGGCAGTTCCCCTTCGGCGATCCGCCCGATTACGCCCCACCCGCGGAGAACTCTATTCAGGCAACCGCCGACCGGACCGGCAGATCGGTGGATGAAATCACTTACGATCTGCTCCTGGAAGACGATGGCTGGCAGATGATCTTCAGCCCCAACAATAATTTCGCCGATTACACTCTGAACGCCTGCAAAGAGCTGATGGAGCATCCGCGCACCGTGGTGTCGCTGTCCGATGGCGGCGCGCATATGGGCCATATTTGCGATGTCAGCTATTCGACATTCCTGCTGACCTATTGGGCGCGCGACCGCAAGGAAGGGACGCTGGACACAAGCTGGCTGATCAAGCGGATGACCGGCGATGCGGCCGCCGCCGTGGGGCTTCTGGATCGCGGAATACTCGCCCCGGGATACAAGGCGGACATCAACGTCATCGATCATGACCGGCTGACCATCCGCAAACCCGAAATGCGGCACGATCTGCCGCTTGGCGCCAAGCGGCTGGTGCAGAAGGCCGACGGCTATGTCGCCACCGTGAAAGCAGGCGAAATCACCTGGCGCGAAGGCGAAGCGACAGATGCCCTGCCCGGCCGCCTGGTGCGCGGCGCGCAATCCGCGCCAAAAGTGGCATAACTGATTTAACCAGCAAACAGGAAGCCATCAAATGCGATATTGCCGCTTTAATCACGACCGGCTGGGCGAAAACAGATTCGGCGTGGTTCAGGGTGACACCATCCATGACGTAACATCCGCGTTGGACGCGCTGCCCGCCTACCACTACCCGCTGCCGCTCGGGGATCAGTTGATCGCCAATCTGGAGACATTGCGCCCGGCGATGGAGGCGGCGGTGGAGGGCGCCGAAACCATTCCGGTCGCCGACGCCCGTTTCCTGAGCCCGGTCGCCAACCCGACCAAGATCATCGGTGTGCCGCAGAACTATGAGGAACACGCGCTGGAAGCGGCCGCCGATCACGGCATCTCCCAAGGCAATCCGCGCCGCAAGATGGAAGATCAGGGGCTGTTCCTGAAAGCCAATTCTGCGCTGATCGGCCCATCAGAAGGCGTCGCCGTGCGGTTTTCCGACCGGCGCACCGATCACGAGGCCGAACTGGGCGTCGTCATCGGCAAGAAAGGCAGTGATATCCCCTATGAGAATGCGTTGGACTATGTCGCCGGATACGCCATCGCCATGGATATGGTGGTGCGCGGCCCGGAGGACCGGTCCTTCCGCAAATCGGTGGATACATACGCCATCCTCGGCCCCTGGCTGGTGACGGCGGATGAAATCGCCGATCCCGGGAATCTGGATTTTCACCTCTCCGTCGGCGGAGAGACGCGCCAGAAGAACAACACCCGGAACCTGATCCTCGATCTGCCGGGGCAGATCGCCTGGGCATCGAAATTCTATTCGCTGCATCCCGGCGACATCATCATGTCAGGCACCTGCGCGGGGGTAACCCGGGTGGTGCCGGGCGATGTGATGCATCTGGAATTTGAAGGCATCGGCGAAATGGACGTGCCGGTCCGGGCGCACGACGCGTATTAGACACCGGGGCAATCGGATAAAAAAAGGCCGGTAATTGCCGGCCTTTTTTACGTTTGGGGGCTCTTGCGTCTAGTGCTTGCCCGCCGCCGACATTGACGGGCGGATACGCTGTTCCTCCGGCAGGGGGATGCCGTCGACCAGATGCCATTCGGAGAACCGGTTCACCCGGTAATTATGCGGCTTCCAGTCCGCCGTCACATAATCGGAATCGGTATAATATTCGACCGCGCCCTCGCAGGGATTCTTGAAATACCAGAAATAGGCGGATGAGATGGGATGTCGGCCCGGTCCGACCTCCGTCTGCCATCCCTTGCGGTCGAACGCGACGCCGCCACCGAAGACCTCATGAAAATCGCGCACCTCATAGGCGGTGTGATGATGTTTGGTAATGCCGGCCTCGCTCCAGATCATGAATAAATTATGGTGCTGCGATTCAGCGGCGCAGCGCAGGAAGAACGCCGCGCCCCCGACATAACGGTCCGATAACCAGAACCCCAGCCGTTCGCGATAGAATTTCTCTTCCGCCTGCAGGTCGGGAACCAGAAACCCGATATGCCCCATGCGAAGCGGGATTGCCTGTTCATAGACCGCGCCGATCTCATCGACCCGTTCGGTCCTGTCATAGGAATTGATCGGCGATCGGCTGGTCTTGGCGTTGGCTTTCGGCGGGTTCCACACCCGGAAGCCGAGCCCGATTCCCGCCGGGTCGTGGGTATGAATGGAGCCGTCCTTATCGACCGTGACCTTGCGGTCTTTTTCCAGCTCTTTCCTGATTTGCGCCAGATGGGTCCTGGAGGAAACGCCCCAGACCATTTCGCGGAAATTCATGCCCTCCACAGCCGGTTCGGGCAGCATCTTGCTGCCTTCGGGCCGAAGAATGACCTGACAACCGAGAGAAGTTTCGAAAACAACGCCGGACTTGCCGTCCTTGACCTTTTTGAGCCCCCAATCGGCGAAGAACTTTTTCGCTTCCTTCATATCGGGCGCGCAATAGGTCGTGCTGAACAATCCAGTAAAGGTCATGATCTTTCCAGTCGCTGAGACGTCACCAAAAGAATAGGCAGGGGTCGTCCGGGAAACAAGGCCGCTCTCTGATCGCCGGCGCCCTTCTGCGTCACGGTGCCACGGTAGCGACAGGCCTTTCGTCGGCTATCGTGTCTCTCACCCGATCTTCCGGGTTCCGCCGACGGAACCTGATCAGCCGCCGGTCAGCAGCCAGGCGAGAATCAGCGGCAGGGTGACGGCGGTTATCGCGGTGGAAATCAGTACCATCCCCGCGACCTCCACCGGTTCGCGCTTGTGAATCAGGGCGAACATATAGTTCGACACCGCAACCGGCATGGCGACCTGCAAGATCAGGATCGCGCGCGCGACCCCGGTCAGGCCGAACAGTTCCGCCACCCCGACGCCCAGCGCAAATCCCACCGCCAGCTTGGTCACGGCGAGCGTCACCGCCCGGCCGAGCGAACCGACGCGGAATTGCGCCAGCGAACCGCCGAGCGATATGAGCTGCAACGGTATGGCGATCCCGCCCAATAGCCATGTCGTATTGATTAACCATTCCGGCAAGGTCCATCCGGTCCAGAGCAGCCCGACCGCCAGCACCGCCGCCCAGATCGCCGGTTCACGGATCAGCTTGTCGAGTGACATGCGCCCGGCGGCGATGGCCGCGCCGATCGTGAAGGTGCCGATGGAGGTGACGGTGAAAAATACCAGCCCGTGCGCCAGACCTTCCTCGCCATAGGCGAAGAGACAGACCGGGAGCCCCATACTGCCGACCAGCGAAAACGTCATGGCGGGCAGATAGGACGGGAACGGCAGTTTGGCGATTTTCAGCACGATCGCCCCGATCACACCGCCCGCCGCCAGCACAGTGATCGAGGCGAGCCCCAGCGTGCCGACCGCTTCGGGTGTCAGTTCGACCTTGGCAAAGGTCGCGATAATCAGGCAGGGCACGGAGATCTTGTAGACCAGTGTCGCCACCAGATCGGAATCAAGCGCGCGTCCGCTGCGTGTCCAGAAAAACCCGATCGCGGCGCAGAGGAACACCGGCAGAACGATAGCGGAAAGTTGGGAAAGCAACGCCATCAGCCGAACCCGTGAATGACGGCGTAAAGCAGCAGCGGCAAGGTGGCGAGCGACAGGAAGGTAGAGCCGACCACAAGCCCGGCGACCTCGCCCGGTTCGCGGTCATAGCGCGCCGCGATGATATAATTCAGCACCGCCGCCGGCATGGCGCATTGCAGGATCAGAACGCCCCGCGCGGCCCCTTCGAGGCCGAACAACCAGGAAAGCGCAAGACCGGCGCAAAACCCGAACCCGATACGATACGCGCCCAGAAAGAGGCTTTGCCCGACGGAGCTGACCTTTAGCCGGGCCAGCGAAACGCCAAGCGCCAGCAACATCAACGGGATCGACATACCGCCAATGATGCGCGTCGTGTTGGCGAGCCAGCCGGGCGGATCGACCCCGGCGAACAGAAAACCCAACGCCGCAAACACGACATAGAGATGCGGCGCGGTGATGGTTTCCTTAAACGACATCCGGCCAGACACAAAGGACACGCCGAGCAGGAAATTCGTTGTCGCGGAGACGACAAAGATACTGATGCCGAGCGCCAGGCCCTCTTCCCCAAAGGCGAAGAGACAGAGCGGCAAGCCCATATTGCCGTTATTGGCGAAAACCGTGGCGGGCAGAAAGGCGCCGACATCGCGCTTGAGCGCCCTCAACAGCACGGCGGATACCAGGATATTCGCCCCGACAGCGATGGAAAACACGCCCGCCGCCGCGCCGAAATCGGATATCGAGACCTGAAGCCGGGTAAGGGTCGAAAAGATCAGGCAGGGCACGGCGAAGTTGACCACAAGCCCGCCGATCATATTTGTATCGAATGGCCGCCCGGAACGCCCCCAGACGAATCCGATCCCGGCGATCACAAAAAGTGGCGCGATGATCGTTGCGATTTCAAACAGGACGGACAAGAGTAGGGCTTTCGGATTGACGGGTGCGAAACTCTATCAGATGGGGTACGCAGGCGTCACACCCGGCAAACGGCATCGGAAACAGGGAGAAGACAATGGAACTCAGTATCGCGCTTAACCGTTATGACCGGCATGTACCGTTTTTCAACGAAACCGTGACGCCGCCCACGGGATTCACGCTTAAACCCTATGAGGTCGGCGAAAGCCTGCCCTTTCGCGACGGTGCCGACCGGCATGACCGGATTTTGTATGATCTGGAATACGATATCGGCGAGATGGGCTTGTCCGGCTGGATCATGGCCATTGCCCGCAATCCCGACCTGCCGCTGGTCGGCGTCCCGATCTTTCCGCGCCGGTTCTTCAGCTTCGGCCAGATATACGTCAATCCGAATGCCGGGATCGAAAAACCCGCAGACCTGCAAGGCAAAAGGATCGGGCTGCATGCCTGGCAGACCACGCTGTCGGTTCTGGCCAAGGGTGATCTGCGGATGGAATACGGGTTCGACTGGCGCGAATCCGAATGGGTCTGTATGCGCGAAGAACCGGTGCCGGTGAATTTCACCGACGACATGAAGGTCTCGCTGATGCCTGAGGGCAAGGATATGGGCGTCATGCTGACGGAAGGAGAGATCGACGCGTTGTTCTCGCCGCAGCCGCGCCGCTCCATGCTGGCCGAGCCCGACCGGTACCGCCGGCTGTTTCCGGCGAATGGGGAGGCCGACGCCGCCTATTTTCGCAAATATGGCTACTATCCGATCATGCATCTGATGGTGATGAAGCGCGAACTGGCCGAGAAACACCCCGAACTGCCGCGCGAGGTGATGCGCATGTGCGACGAGGCCTACGATCTGGCGCGGTCCTATTACGACGATTCCAACTATTCGCTGCTCGTTTGGGGACGGAATGCGCTGGAACAGCAGAAAGAAGCGCTGGGCGCCGATCCCTGGACCAGCGGGTTCGCGGCCAACAAAAAGAATCTGGATCAGTTTATCGAGTATTCCCACGATCAGCGTCTGATTGATGAGATGTACCCCTGCGAAAAGCTGTTCCACGACTCCGTTCTGGACACATAACAGCGGCGCCGCATGAATCGGGTCTGGATCTATCTCGGCATCGGAGCCGCCGCGACGGTGGCCCTGATCTTATGGTTGTCCGGCGAACGGCCGGGAGCGCTGGATGACCGGGACTCACAGATCGGGCTGGTACACAGTCTGCTTCTTCTCGTGCTGGTGGGATCGGCCTTGCTGGTTCGGCGGCACCTTCCGTCCGGCATGGAGGTGCTGCGCAACGGCATAATCTGGATCGTTATCGGGCTGGTGCTGGTCCTTGGTTATAGCTATCGCGACTCATTTTCCCGAAGCTGGAATCGCGTCGTCGCGGAGCTGATGCCGGGACACGCCGTGCGGACGG
>Ga0255776_10008047_pt1 | contig 10482 bp, 7 predicted proteins | sample 071ome_19_FD_179974 | JGI IMG/M metagenome (GOLD analysis project Ga0255776, IMG submission 179974) | Coastal salt marsh microbial communities from the Groves Creek Marsh, Skidaway Island, Georgia - 071413AT metaG (version 2) | ecosystem: Environmental > Aquatic > Marine > Intertidal zone > Salt...
AGTTCACGTACGAAGACTTTGAACTCATCGGGTACGACCCCCACCCGATGATCAAGGCTCCAGTCGCGATATAGATCAGCATGCAAACGACGATCATCGTAGCTCGGTCCAAAAACGGAGTCATTGGCAAAGACGGAGATCTTCCATGGCACCTATCGGAAGATTTGAAACGATTCAAATCGCTAACAACTGATCACGCGATTATCATGGGCAGAAAAACTTGGGACTCGATTGGCCGGCCGCTTCCAAATAGGCAGAACATCGTCATCACCAGAGATTCGACAAAAAAGTTCGAGGGCGCGACATCGGCACCAACGCTTGCCGCTGCGCTTGAAATAGTCGAGCCACACAGGAACCCCTTTATCATCGGTGGCAGTGAAATATATCGTCTAGCGCTCGACGTGACGCAGACAATAGAAATGACGCTCATCGATGCAGAAGTTGATGGTGATGCTTTTTTTCCAGATTTAAGCCCAAACGACTGGGAAGAAATAAAACGGACGCTCCAGCTCGATGAGAAAACTCAGCTAAGTTACGCGTTTATCACCTATAAGAGAAAACAGATTAACGTCGTTCGTTAAATACGCGGATCTCGGGTAACGGAAAACCGTTGAACTCATTCGCGTACACCGTGGTGTATGCGCCTGCATTTGGAAAGTACAAGAAGTCTCCCTCGGAAATCGTTGATGGCAACTGCTGCTCGCGCGGTAACACATCGACTGAATCACAGCTCGGGCCAGCAATAAACCAAGGCACTTCGTCGCCACTATCTCGAGATGAACTGATCTCGTAATGAATTCCCTGAGTGCACTCCATCAGGCCGCTGAACACACCAGCATCCAGGTAAAGCCAGCGCTCGTCTCCTTTAGTTGCCGTACCAATTACCTGACACACGAAACATGCCGAATCAGACACCATGTATCGACCTGGTTCCGCGCTGACTTTGATCTCTTCACCGAGACTATCAAGGGCTGTCGCGACAACCTGTCCGATGTACTCAATTGATGGAATCGGCTTCGTCAGACGAACCGGAAAGCCACCACCAATATTGAGAAGCTCAGGAGAAAGATTTCTCAACCTCATACTCTCGAATATTCTCTTAGCTGATTCGATCGCCTGCGTCCAATTATCAACATTGCGGCATTGAGAGCCAACGTGGAACGTCACACCACAAACATCAGCTTGTAGCTCGACGGCCACGTCCAAGATCGCATCAACATCGCGCAGCTTTGCCCCAAATTTCCCGGAGAGAGGCCAGTCACTCCCGATGTTCGGCGTATCGAAGCGCAAGTAAAGTTTCGCGTCAGGAACGTGAGAAACAATTTTGCGTAATTCTTCTTCACTATCGAACGCGAACCATCGAACACCTTTGGAGGCAGCGTACCGAATATACTCAGACGGCTTCACTGGATTGCTGTAGTGTACGCGCGAGATGTCAACATCAAGCCTCGTCAACAAATCCAACTCATTGATCGAGGCAATTTCAAAGTCACACCCCTCGTCTATGAGCGCCGAGAGGACCCGCAAATCCGGGTTTGCTTTCACCGCGTAATGCGGAGCAACGCTGGGCATTGCCGACCTAAACCGACGCAATTTCTCACGAACGATATCAAGATCCATTACGAGCATCGGCTGTGTGTATCCCTGCGCCAGCGCTCGAACAAGCACGGCATTATCCAAGCTCACCTCTGGATGAGAGTCGAGTAAACCCTCGAGCTCAGCGCGCTGGTTTAATGCATTTTGGATAGTCATCAGCGAACCCTATATAAAAAACACCAATCAAGTTGGTTAGGTTGACAATGGCACAGGAAATCCCCGCACCTCTCAGCCCCAAATGTTCTCGCCTCGTCGCTGCAACTGGGCACGTGAGAACACTGTTCAAAATAAAATGGGAGGCGAGATTATAGATTCTCGTCAATAAGAATCAAGACTAAATTCTAAAAATTAGGAATTTACGAAAAAAATATAAAAAATAATATTAAATTCAATAATTTATATCTTAGGCAGCGTCACCCCTGATTGTCCCTGATATTTACCATTTCGATCACTGTAGGACGTCTCGCATATGTCGTCCGGACTCGCCTGGAAAAAGATGACCTGAGCTACCCCCTCATTGGCATAAATTTTCGCGGGCAACGGCGTGGTATTAGAAAACTCCAGTGTGACGTAACCCTCCCATTCAGGCTCAAACGGTGTGACGTTCACGATAATGCCGCATCGTGCGTAGGTTGATTTACCGAGGCAGACAGTGAGAACGTCACGCGGGATGCGGAAATACTCCACCGTTCTCGCGAGCGCAAAGGAGTTCGGAGGAATAATGCACACATCCCCCTTAAAATCAACAAACGAATCCGAGTCGAAGTTTTTTGGATCGACGATTGTGGAGTTAATATTCGTAAAAATCTTAAATTCATCAGAACATCGGATGTCGTAACCGTAAGACGAAGTGCCGAAGGAGACGACTCGCTCTCCATCGATCACCTTGACCTGATTCGGTTCAAATGGCTCAATCATGCCTTTCTCTCCGGCCATTCTCCTGATCCAACGGTCTGACTTCACACTCATATTTTTACTCCAAAAATTGTGACTTATCGCCTTAGCGTTCGTCTTTCTCGCGTCCTAGTTATTTTGCACTTTGATATTTGGAAACGCATTACTGTAATCTCGTTTCTGTTTTGCGATCTTACTGGCAACCTTCAAGGCAATCTCCCTGTAAGCGACGCTAATCGGACCATCAGGCTTAGTGACTAACGAGGGCTCTCCTCGATCCAAGTCCTCTCGGATGGATATATCTAGCGGCAGTGACCCAAGCATGTCCACACCATAATCAGACGCCATACTGCCACCACCACCTTCACCAAAAATATGTTCTACGTGACCACAATTAGAGCAAGTATGCATGCTCATATTCTCTACGATACCGAGCAGTGGCACATGGACTTTCTCAAACATTTTCAAAGCTTTTCTTGCATCGATTAGCGCGATATCTTGCGGTGTTGTGACGATAATGGCCCCTGTCAAAGGGACTTTTTGAGATAGCGTCAATTGGATATCACCCGTGCCTGGTGGCAAGTCAATCAACAAATAGTCCAAATCTTTCCACTTCGTATCTCGTAGTAACTGCTCCAAAGCTTGGGTCACCATAGGGCCTCGCCACACCATAGGTTGATCCGGGTCCACGAGAGTGCCTATAGACATCGCTTGGACACCGTGACGAGAAAACGGAGTGATACTCTTACCGTCCTCGGACTCCGGCTTGCCCTCTAAACCGAGCATCATTTGCTGGGAGGGTCCATAGATATCAGCGTCCAGAACGCCAACCTGTGCTCCCTCAGAAGCCAGCGCGATAGCCAAATTTGTCGTAGTCGTAGATTTTCCCACCCCGCCTTTACCCGAAGCCACTGCGATCACGTTCTTCACATTCGGCAACAATTTAATGCCCCCTTGAGCGGCATGCGCGACTATCTTGGAGTCAATAGTGACGTGGACCGGGACACCATCCGTCAGAAGTTCTAGTTGCCCAGTAATTAATTGGCCTAAAGCCTCTGCCTGGCTCTTGATGGGATAACCCATAGTTACTCGAACCAATATTTGAGACGTTTCCAATTCAATAGAAATCTGCTCTCCACACTGACCGAATCGCTCAGCGGTAACGGGGTTCTCTATCTCTTTGATTTTGCCATTAAGAAACTCTGTATCTATCATTGTTATCAACGTATTAAAAATTCGTTAGAGCGTCATTCTAACGAAAAGTTACCGCTCAATACGCCCGCGCACTGCCTCGGTTTGCTAGAATCTCTCGGTTAAGAGACATCCTGTCGTTCACATCGAAATCATGAACAGAAGAATCCTTGTTACATCTGCGCTCCCGTACGCAAACGGCAGTATTCACCTTGGCCACTTGGTGGAATACATACAAACCGACATTTGGGTCAGGTTCCAGAAAATGATGGGGCACGAAACTCACTACGTTTGTGCTGACGACACCCACGGAACTCCTGTCATGCTTCGTGCCGAGCAAGAAGGGTTGACTCCGGAATCACTAATTCAACGGGTGCATTCCGAGCATAGTCAAGATTTCAAGGCGTTCCATGTTGATTTTGATAACTACTACACGACTAACTCACCTGAGAATCAGCAATTATGTAACGAGATATATCACGCGCTCAAGCAGTCCGATTTCATAGAAGAGAAAGAGATCGAGCAGTTTTATGATCCAACTAAGGAGATGTTCCTACCTGATCGATTCATCAAAGGAACATGTCCCAAATGCTCTGCGCCAGACCAGTATGGAGATTCCTGCGAACGTTGTGGTGCCACCTATTCGCCTACAGACTTAATTGACCCGTACTCAACAGTATCAGGATCAACGCCTGACAGAAGAAAATCAAAACACTTGTTTTTTAGACTATCAGACGAGAGATGTGAACAATTTTTACGTACCTTCACACAGCAATCGGATCGCCTCCAACCGGAAGCTGCAAACAAAATGAAGGAATGGCTTGGCAGTGAGGGCGAGCAAAAATTATCTGACTGGGATATTTCTAGAGACGCGCCTTACTTTGGTTTTCCAATCCCAGGAACAGACGAGAAAAAATTCTTTTACGTATGGCTTGACGCCCCTGTCGGATATTTCGGCAGCTTCTTGAACTACATCGCCCAGTCGCATGCTCACAATGCAGAGGATTTAGAGCAGGATTTTCTTCGATCTGATCGCGACACCGAACTCGTTCATTTTATAGGCAAAGACATCTTGTACTTTCACGCACTTTTTTGGCCAGCCATGCTTCAGTTCGCTGGATTTAGAACACCAACAAAAGTATTCGCACACGGATTTCTCACGGTCAATGGCCAAAAGATGTCCAAGTCGAGAGGTACATTCATCACAGCGAAGAGCTTCATAGATTGCGGCCTCAATCCCGAATGGCTGCGTTATTACTATGCGGCCAAATTGAACGCCTCAATGGAAGATATCGACCTGAACCTCGAGGATTTTATCGCTCGAGTAAACAGCGATCTCGTTGGCAAATTTATCAACATCGCCAGCCGCAGCGCCAACTTTCTCACCAAACACTTTGATGGCAAAGTAGCGAATATTGATACAAACGAACATTCGATCATCAGAGAATTTCAAAACGCCGCACCGGCGATATCTGATGCCTACGATCGGCGAGAATACGGTAAAGCAATACGCACCATCATGTCTCTTGCTGATCAGGCAAATGCTTATATTGACTCCCAAAAACCTTGGGAACTGGCAAAAGACGCAACGAAACAATCCGAGTTACACACCGTATGTTCGATCGCGATGAACCTGTTCAAAGTCATTACCGTATATCTAAAACCGGTTTTGCCCCAGATCAGTTGTCAGATAGAGAGCCTTCTCAATGTGAACACTCTCAGCTGGGCAGATTCTGGTAAGACACTTCCGCAAAATCACCAAATCAATAAATATAAACACCTCCTAAGCAGGGTTGACCCAAAACAAGTCGAACAACTTGTGATCGCGAATAGTGCACCCCAAGAAACGAAACCGTCGAATCATCAAGAATCGAAAGCCATGACTCATAACGAAGAAACAATCGATAACGAAAACTCAGAGATCACGATAGATGCTTTTTCTAAGGTGGATCTTCGGGTGGCCCAGGTCATCAAAGCTGAACACGTCGAGGGGGCGGATAAATTGATCCGCCTAGAATTGGACCTCGGTCATGAAAAACGGCAGGTTTTTGCAGGCATTAAGGCTGCATACGATCCTGATGATCTTGTAAATAAACTCGTGGTTGTCGTCGCGAATCTGAAACCGCGAAAAATGAGATTTGGCGAATCTCAAGGTATGGTACTCGCTGCGAGTGGAGACGAGTCTGGTATTTTCGTTGTGTCTCCAGATTCAGGAGCAAAGCCCGGAATGAAAGTGAGCTGAGTTAATAAACGAGTCCAAAATCATCGGGATTGAGCCAACCCGACAAGTCTTGGAATAAAGCATCTTCAGGTCTGATTTTCCAGTCTTCACCCAGGTCGATTTCAGCGGTGCCGCTCGAGCTTTCATATTTGACTTTGACCGGTAACAATCCATCTCGATAAGGCAATAAAATTTCTTTAAGCTTCTTTGGGTCTGCGCCGCTCCGAACCCTTAGCTCGAGTGACTTACCGAATTTTTCACGAACACTCGCGAGGCTAAACACATTCTCGGCAGAGACTCTGGTCACAACTGTCACTTCATCCGAATCTCCACCTCGACGGTAAGACCTCAGTTTGGCCTCGAAGACAATAATACTGTCCTCTTTCACGATATCCCTAAATCGGTCCAGGAATTCGTCGTATAACACGACCTCCTCTGATCCGTATCCATCCGATATGGTGACGACCAACATCCGACCGTTATTCGTCTTTTGAATCCTTACCGACTCAACAACCCCAGAGAGTAGGATCTGTTTGATGCCCTCCTCCGGAGAGGGATATGAAATCGCATTGAGTCGGGTCGAAACCAACATCGAGAGCTCTTTTTCAAAACTTCGGAATGGGTGGCCGCTGTAGTAAAACCCAAGAGCAATTTTCTCTTGTTGCAGTTTTTCATACTCGGTCCATTCTCGGGATTCAACCATTGACACCTCAGAGACCGATTCAGAGTCATCTCCAAATAGACTGCCTTGCGAGGCATCGCGATCCTTCTGATCCGCTGCCAACATTGCAGATTGAACAGATGCCAATAGTTTTGCCCTATTTTTTTCAATCGCATCGAATGCGCCTGCACGAATTAAGGATTCAATAACACGCTTGTTCACGATGTGGCGATCCACTCGGGAAACAAAATCGAAAAAACTCGCGAATCCACCCAAATCACGCTCGACAATAATGTGCTCGATCGCAGACTCACCAGTCCCACGAATACCACCCAAGCCGTATCTAATTTCGTCACGAGATGCTGGTGTGAATCGATACTCAGAGGAGGAAATATCGGGCGGCAATATCCGGATGTGATTTCTCTGACAATCCTGAACCAAGTGATGAATCCTATCTGTGTCGTCAAGTGCCGCCGACAAATTTGCCGCCATAAATGCTGACAAATGATGGCACTTAAACCACGCCGTTTGATATGCGATCAATGCATAAGCGGCAGCATGGGACTTATTGAAGCCGTAGCCTGCAAACTTCTCCATCAAATCAAAAATTTCATTTGATTTCGCCTCAGTAAGCCCGTTCGCTTTCGCGCCTTCCATGAAGATTTGTCGGTGCTGAGCCATCTCTTCGGCTTTTTTCTTACCCATAGCCCGTCTTAACAGGTCAGCGCCGCCCAAAGTATAGCCACCGATAATTTGGGCCATCTGCATCACTTGCTCTTGGTAAACCATGATGCCATATGTCTCTTCCAAGATAGTCTGGACGCGATCATCTGGATAGGTGACCTTTTGACGACCGTGTTTTCTCTCGACAAAGTCGGGGATCAAATCCATCGGGCCCGGCCTAAATAATGCGACGAGTGCAACAATGTCTTCGAATCGATCTGGTCTCGCACGCTCAATTAAGTCACGCATGCCTCGGGATTCAAATTGAAAAACAGCAGCAGTGTTCCCAGTTGAAAAAATTTTGTATGCGTCGGCATCATCGAGAGGAAGCTCGTGCAATTGAATATTCACGTCCTGATTCAAACGCTTAATAAAACGCAACGTCCAATCTAATATCGTCAGTGTGGTCAGGCCAAGAAAATCAAATTTCACTAATCCGATGAGTTCGACGTCATCTTTATCGAGTTGGGAAATGACATTTGTTGAACCATCGGCTGAATACAATGGACAGAAATCACTTAGCGCCGAGGGCGCGATCAAGACACCACCGGCATGCATACCGACATTCCGCGTTAGCCCCTCAAGTTGTCCACCAAGCGCCAATAACTCTCGAGTCTCTTCGTCCGCTTCCTCTCTCTCTTTGAGGCGAGGCTCCATTTCTCTCGCTAACTCAAGTGTAATTTGTTTTCCTGGCTGGAAAGGTATAAGTTTTGCAAGTTCGTCCGCGCGACCATAACTCCATTCCATTACTCGAGCCACATCTCTCACGACCGCCTTGGCTGCCATCGTTCCGAAAGTCGCTATCTGAGACACCGATTCCCTACCGTACTTTTGACGGACATATTCGATCACTCGATCACGGCCATCTTGGCAAAAGTCGATATCGAAATCAGGCATAGAAACCCGCTCAGGATTCAAAAAGCGCTCGAAGAGCAAGTTGTAACGTATCGGATCTAGGTCTGTAATCCCGAGCGAGTAAGCAACTAAAGAGCCAGCGCCGGAACCTCTTCCGGGCCCAACAGGTACACCATTACTTTTTGCCCAATTGATAAAGTCAGCAACGATCAAAAAGTATCCCTCGAAACCCATATTCACAATCGTGCTGATTTCAAACATGAGTCGATTGGTGTAATTCTGTTTATTCGCCCTCAACACCTCGTCGTCAGGGAACAGTAACCCTAAACGCGCCTCAAGCCCCGACATAGACAGCTGTTTCAAATATTGCTCTAGGGAGAGACCATCTGGAGTGGGAAATTGAGGCAGTTGTGGTTGACCTAAAGTCAATTCGAGCGAACATCGCTTCGCGATCTCGATCGTGTTCTGCAACGCTCCGGGGAGATCAGAAAACAGCTCTTCCATCTCCTCGGGAGATTTAAAATATTGGGACTCTTTGAATGGCCTTGGACGACCTTGGTCCGCGAGCAAATAACCATCCGAAATACAAAATCTAGCCTCATGCGCCAAAAACTCCTCGGGCTCGAGAAATTCGACTGGATGGGTGGCCACAACCGGGATTGATAGGTCATTCGCCAAACTCAGAATGCCCGGCTCTATGGCATCACGAACGGCAGGATCAATACGCTGGACCTCGAAATAAAAACGATTCGGAAACAGATCTATCCATTGCCTGGTTCGATCTCGTGCCACGCTCTGATCCCCGTTTTTCAGCGCTTGCTCGATATCACCGCTATCCCAACCTGACAACCCAATCAATCCCTCCGTTCCATCCTCTTTCATCCACTCAAATTTGATGGCGGCATCGTGTGAATCGCGCTCTCCAGTAAATCCTCTCGTCAACCACCGGCTGAGCTTGTGGTACCCGTCGTTGTTTTGGATCAAAAGGATCATTCGGGAGGATCGCTGGCCGTTTGAAATATCAATCCGGACATCACAACCAATAATTGGCTTAATGCCTCTTTTCCTCGCCGCCCTGTAAAACTTGACACTTCCAAAGAGATTGTCCAGATCCGTGATCGCAAGCGCTGGCATCCGGTTTTTTTCGGCTCGCTCACACACTTCAGAGGTACGGACCATTCCTCGGGTAATCGAGTACTCGCTATGCAATCTCAGATGGACAAATGAAGAGTAGGCCATAGAGTTATTGTACGATGTAAACAACTTTTCACACGACTCATGACGCTCAATGCGGGTCATACAAATGCAAACCGAGGTTCACCTTTGATCAAGCAGTCCCAAAACCATTACCTAAACATCGGAACGCTCAAATACCATGTAAGAACTTGGGGTGAACCCCATCACCCTCACCTTTATTTGTTGCATGGCTGGATGGACATGTCAGCGTCATTCCAATTTACCGTCGATGCACTTGAAAGCGATTGGTTTGTCATCGCTCCAGACTGGAGGGGATTCGGGTTATCAGACTGGTCTAAAAGCACATACTGGTTTCCCAATTATGTCGCCGACCTTCAAGAGATCGTTGATCATTTTTCTGAAGGCCGAGACATCAATATGGTTGGACACAGCATGGGAGGCAACATCGCGGGTTTGTTCTGTGGCGTCTATCCCGATAGAGCCTCAAGGCTCGTGCTTGCTGAAGGGTTTGGCATGCCGCCAACCGAACCTGATCAAGCTCCTGACCGCCTTAAGAAATGGTTGGAACAGAGAAAAAAAATGCCTTCTCTGAAACCTTACGGATCCCTCGCCGAGGTCGCAGCGCGATTAATCACCAACACACCGTCCTTACGGGAGGATCGAGCAACGTTTTTGGCAGAACATTGGGCGAGAAAGTGCTCAGACGGCACTTATGAGCTACGAGCAGACCCCAAACATAAAATGGTCAATCCAATTTTGTATCGAGCTGATGAAGCGTTTTATTTTTGGAGCAAGATTAACTGCGCCACAATGTGGTTACACAGTGATAGCGACTGGCTTGATCGCTTTTTGAAAGGTGACAAATCAACGATAGAAAAATATCGCTCGTGTTATAAACAACTCGTAGAAAAAACCATCCCAGACTCGACACACATGATGCATCACGTCCAACCAGAGGTGTTCGCGAAAACGATCGAAACGTTCCTTTATTCGCAAGACGACTTGGTTTAATCCATCGACATTTTTCGAAAAAATAAACAACCGCGCCATAACGCGATCAAACCCAAAGCTAAAAATCCCACAACATAGCTACTAGTGAAATGATGAATCATCCAAAATATACTTGGAAATATCACCACACCTG
>Ga0255776_10008067_pt1 | contig 10468 bp, 7 predicted proteins | sample 071ome_19_FD_179974 | JGI IMG/M metagenome (GOLD analysis project Ga0255776, IMG submission 179974) | Coastal salt marsh microbial communities from the Groves Creek Marsh, Skidaway Island, Georgia - 071413AT metaG (version 2) | ecosystem: Environmental > Aquatic > Marine > Intertidal zone > Salt...
GAGTCCTAGTCCCATCCGACTAGCTGAGCTGGGGGAGTCGCTCAAAATGACCACTGAGACTGCATCGAAAATCGCTTTTCTGTTCCCGGGCCAGGGTTCCCAGGCCGTTGGAATGGGTAAGGATCTTTACCTGAACTCAATCGCAGCACGCGATGTGTTCGACGAAATTGACGACACTCTTGGTCGCAAGCTTTCGACCCTCATGTTCGATGGTCCTGAAGATGAGCTTCGACAGACCGAGAACACCCAGCCAGCCATCATGGCTACTTCCGTTGCAGCATGGCGAGCAATGGAAGAGGCAACCGGCATCATGCAGGTGCCGAACGCTACCGCAGGTCACAGCCTCGGTGAATATTCAGCTCTCGCCGTTTCCGGCGTTCTCAGCATTAGCGACGCAGTAAAGCTCGTTCTTGAGCGAGGTCGATTGATGCAGGGCGCATGTGAAGAGCGACCAGGCGGAATGGCAGCAATCATCGGTCTCGATGAAGTGACTGCCGAAGAAATCTGCCGAGATTCTGGCGCAGAAATGTCGACTATCAACACCGCCGAGCAGATCATTCTCGCCGGTGACCACAAAGCTCTCGCAATGGCTATCGACATTGCAAGCGCACGTGGTGCCAAGAAAGCTATTCCACTGGTTGTTGGTGGTGCTTTCCATTCAGGTCTCATGAGCCCCGCTCAGGAAGGCTTGAACGCAATGATCGATTCTCTGAACTTCCACGACCCGCTGGTTCCGCTGGTAGGTAACGTGACTGCAAAGTCGTTGAAGTCTGCTGACGAAGTGAAGGAAGAGCTACGACTCCAGCTCACTTCATGTGTTCAGTGGAATAACACTGTGAAGTTCATGCTGAGCGAAGGCATTACCGAGTTCTACGAAATCGGTCACGGCAAGGTGCTTTCTGGCATGGTGAAGCGAATCGACCGCAGCGCGAAGATTCAGAACATTGGCGATTTCGCAGGTGTTCTCAACTACGCAAGCGCAAGCGCTTCCTAGGTTCACGAAACACCCAACTGGACAAGTTAGTTAGCCCTAAAATTTTGCACAAGCACGACACAGGGATTGACTAACTTTGTCCAAGTTAAATCCTGGCCCAGAATTCACACCGTACGAACCTGATCGTCTCGATGAACTAATCGAGGGTGATCCTGTTGGCGAAATCGATCCCGCCATTAAAGGCGGACGATCGGGCGCAAGGGCTGTTGTTATTCAAGCATTGTACGAGTCTGACGCTTCAGGACACCCCGCTCGAGCTTCAGTTAACCGCATTGCGTTAGAGCGCGAACTCAGTGAGGGCGACACGGAATTCGCACTTGATCTTGTCGAAGAATGTGAGTCGAGCCGTAACGACCTCGACAAGCGAATTGCAAAGGCTGCTTCGCAGTACCCTACCGACCAAATGTCGCTCGTAGATCGCAGCATTTTGCGTGTCGCGTTGGCAGAGCTAAACATGCAAGATCCTGCACCTGAAAGGGTAATTGCCAACGAGGCGGTCGAATTAGCCAAGCTATTTGGGTCAGACTCGTCTCCAAAATTCATCAACGGAGTGCTCGGGGCTCTGCTAGGATAGTTTGCCGTTCGACCAGTTATCTGGTTGACAATGATTAGACAAATTAGTTTTTGAGCGGGATTGGCATTCCGCACGACCTTCTCTGGGGGGGTTGAAGTAAATGGCCAGTGTGTTGGATCGAGTCCGCGACATCGCGGCCGACAAGCTTAGTGTCGACGCATCAGAGGTTTCTGCAGAGTCGTCATTCACCGAAGACCTGAACGCTGACTCACTCGACGTTGTTGAGTTGATCATGGCGATTGAGGAAGAATTCGGTTCAGACGATGCTCCTCTCGAAATCTCCGACGAGGACGCGGAAGGTATCAAGACTGTTCAGGACGCTGTTAAGTACCTGAACGAGCGCGGTATCACCGACTAAGAGTCTCGCTCAAGCGACTGACCGCACAACCGCAATTATTTGCATTCTGGTTGTGCGGTTTTTTGTTGCTCTTTTTAACCAGCGTTGTGCCGTACGAAGATCGTTATCGCGGGTGTGATAACTTTCGTTACGAAGCACAGCCACTCTTATAGAATTGACCACCACTCCTGAAAACACCTGGAAAACAGTCGACGAAATCGCCGACGCAGTACTTAGTTGCACGAACTGTCGGCTGCACGAGAATCGCACGAACGCTGTGCCTGGAGACGGGTCACCAGTCGCAAGCATCCTGATTATCGGCGAAGGACCGGGATTCAATGAAGACCAGCAGGGATTGCCGTTTGTGGGTCGTTCGGGGAAGTTGCTGGACGAGCTACTGGCTCAAGTGCCACTTTCTCGAAAAGACGTATTCATCACGAACGTGGTGAAGTGTCGCCCCCCCGATAACCGTGACCCACTCCCAGATGAGGTTGCTGCGTGCAAGCCTTACTTGCAGCGCCAGCTAGACCTGATAAACCCTAAAGTAATAGTGACGCTAGGACGTCACTCCCTACTTCGTTACTACCCCGAAGGTAGAATTTCTAAAGACCACGGAAGAATAATCAAACTAGACGACCGGGTACTGTTCCCGCTCTACCACCCGGCAGCCGGATTGAGAAACCCGGCAATCAAACGTGATCTGCAGGAAGACGTAATGAGGCTTCCAGAGGCAATTCGAGAAGCACTCACGATGGGCGTTTCTCAACAGCCAGAGGCTGACAGTGATTCGAATTCAGAAGTGACTGAGTCACAAGCCTCACAAATATCTGAACCAATTATCGAAAACACACAATCTGAAAAAGAAGAAGGAGATCAGCAGCTAGGACTCTTCTAGGTCCCTCTGGGACTTTTAGAGACATTGTGCGATTGCACCTGGTCGTAACCGATCTGGGCTGTCGCGCGTGCTCGTCTTGCTGCCGAACTTATGACAACTAAAGTAACCGATGCGCCATGGGTGCGCGTCATTCCACTTGGTGGACTTGGCGAAATCGGAAAAAACATGATGGTCATCGAGACCGTTGATGACATCGTGGTGATCGACGCTGGAGTTCTGTTCCCAGAATGGAACATGCCGGGAATCGATGTCGTTATCGCCGACATGGATTACCTTGAAGAGAACTCCGAGCGCGTGCGGGCGCTTCTAATTACTCACGGTCACGAAGACCATATTGGCGCTGTCCCCCACTTACTCCAACGAGTAGATATTCCCGTTTACGCCCCGCCTATGGCTGAAGCTCTGCTCCACGAAAAGCTCAGGCAAGCTCGTATGCTTGAACAAGCGGACCTGCGGATTATTCACGCCGGTGAACAGCACGAGATCGGCGATCTGACCGTTGAGTGGTTCAACGTGTGCCACTCGATCCCCGACTCCATGGGAATCGCCATCGATACTCCTGCAGGAATGGTCGTTCACACCGGCGACTTCAAAATCGACAACGCTCCGGTTATCGGAAACCCGACTGATCTGGGAGTACTCGGCGATATTTGTCATGACGGCGCACTACTGTTGATGGCCGACTCGACCTACGCCGAAGAAGAAGGCTATTCGGCTTCAGATCGTGAAGTAGTGGAAAACCTTCCGAAGTTGATCGCAGATGCACCTGACCGAGTAATAATTTCTAGCTTCGCATCGCAAATAGCGCGAATTCAAATTGTTGCCGATGCCTGTGAGGCTGCTGGCCGCAAACTCTGTGTTCTCGGTCGAAGCATGCTGAACAACACCAAGATTTCTCGCGAACTTGGACATCTCCACATCAACGAAGACTTGCTGATCACCGCTGCGGAAGCGAACAGCTTGCCGGGTGACAAGGTCGTGGTTCTTACTACTGGCAGCCAGGGAGAGCCGCGTTCAGGTCTTGTACGAATGTCACGATCGGATCATCGTGACATCAGGATCCAGGACGGCGACACAGTGATCATGTCGGCGAGCACAATCCCAGGAAACGAAGTACCAGTCAACGATTCGATTAACGATCTCGTGCGGCTCGGTGCGAAGGTGATCACCAATAGTCAAACCCGAACTCACGTGCCCGGTCACGCTCGCAAGGAAGAGCTTCGAATGATGCTTCACGCGGCACGTCCGAAGTACTACGTTCCGATTCACGGCGAGTACCGGATGCTTCAAACCAACGCCGATCTCGCCGTGTCGGCTGGTCTTGAACCAGAGAACGTGTTCCTGCTGACTGACGGTGATGTACTTGAGCTCGACCGACATTCAGGCGAAATTGTGGACCGAATTGATGCCGGTCACATTTTCGTTCACGGACTTGGCATGTGGGACGAGTCAGGCAACGTGGTTGTCGAACGTCGATCCCTTTCGCATAACGGGGTAGTTACCGTGGCATTCTCCCGGGACGCAGCAGACGGCTCCCTTGTGGGTCGTCCAAAGGTCGTTTCCGTAGGTTTCGTCCATACTGACGACGACGGACTGATGCGAGAAGCCGAAGATGCGTTATTCCCGGTTCTTGACCGGACTTTGAGCAAAGCAATAGAGTGGGGCGACCTCGAAAACGTAGTTAGAACTACGGTTGGTAGCTTCCTCGGCAAGAGAACAAAGCGCCGACCGTTGATAGTCATAAGCGCGATTGACGTCTAAGAAACAGGCAACGAAACCACGACCCAGATTCGGATTCCTTGGTGGAATCGGAAAAGTTCTGCGCGCGGTGTTTGTCGCACTTGGCAAGGCAATTGTTGCTGCCCCTGCCCAACTCTGGTTCGTAGTTGCAGTTGCTGCAATTGCTGGAGTCGCCTACCTGTTCTTCGAGGAAGAATCCGGGAAGTTAATTGGATGGTCGGCGGTTCCTCTGGGTCTGTGGGTCGTAGCCACACTGTTCTTGCTGCTCTTTATGCGCCAGGTGGCGTTTAGCAACTGGCGTTACATCATCTCAAGCCTTGCGCTCATGATCGCTATTGCCGGCGGTCTGGGAATTTTCTATGCACCGCTTGGTCACTTCAGCGGTGATACGTTTGGTGGCGATGTCGGAATGGCGATCTCTCGTGCCCCTTTCGAGTGGAACCGGTTCGACGCTTCATTGGTCGACTACGGTTTGTCTTGGATTCGAGTCGTTGCGCTCGTGGCGATATCTGCCGGAATTGGTTCGCCATCACTCTCGAAGAAGGCAGCTGGTTTCATTGGATTCGGTATTGTCACCACGTGGGCGATGTTTGTTTCTACTTTGCAGTCGCTCGGCAGCTGGTACTCCGAACGTCGAGAACGACGGGCTGCCGACAAACTACGCCGACGAGAAGAAACGGCAGCATGGGAAGCTGACCAGGCGAAGCAAGCTGCTGTTGCCAGCGCAGAAGTTGCAACAGAGGCGGCAAATACAAGCACCATTTCGACGGAAGCGGTCGAGACAACATCCGAGTCAGATTCGGATTCTGAGCTAGCGAAATCTGTAGAACGCCTACCCGAAGATCCGGCAACGCCAATAACAGTCGCCTACCCAACACCAACCGAGGTGGAAGAGGCAGAGGAAACCGCCCTACCCGCGCCAGACTATTCAGCGGTGTACAAATTCCCGTGGCATTTGCCGAACCCGGAAATGCTGGCGATCGCCGAGCCGGGCGGAATAAGCCAGGAAGAAATCTCAGATACCAGCGGTCACATTGAAGAATCACTCGGCCAGTTCGGAATTGACGTGAGCGTCGACCAGGTGTGGAAAGGACCGACCGTCACTATGTACGGACTTTCACCGGGCTGGAAGGGTCGGTCCGAAGATAAAGTGGGACAAAGGGTGCGAGTCGACACGATCCTGAATCGTGAAAAAGATATTGCCCTTGCACTCGCTTCGCCGAACCTAAGATTCGAAGCCCCCGTGCCCGGCAAATCCATGGTCGGGATTGAAGTTCCGAACAGGAAAGCCACGCAGGTCACACTTCGCTCAGTGATGGATGATCCCGCATGGGACGAGTTTTCGAAAACTGCCGCGCTACCAGTCCCACTAGGATTGGGCAGTGGCGGCGAGCCTGTAATGGCTGACCTCGCTCGAATGCCTCATACGCTCGTTGCGGGTTCAACTGGATCGGGTAAGAGCGTGTGCATGAACACGATCATTACCGGCTTGATCATGACGAAGACACCACTAGAACTCCGTCTCGTTATGATCGACCCGAAACGGGTGGAATTGACCCCTTACCAGGGAATTCCGCATCTCTACACGCCGGTAGTAGTCGAAGCTGACCGAGCAGTCGTTGTATTGAAGTCGCTTGTGGACGAAATGATGGGACGGTTCCGTCAGCTTGAGCAGGCAGGCGTGAAGAATATTTCCTCGTACAACGAAAAGGCGACAGAAAAGATGCCTTATCTCGTTGTTCTAGTTGACGAGCTTGCTGACCTGATGCTGACAGCAGCAGGCGAAGTCGAGCGACTACTTGTACGCCTGGCACAGTTGGGACGAGCCACCGGAGTCCATCTAGTCGTCGCGACTCAACGCCCGTCTGTGGATGTAGTAACTGGTCTCATTAAGGCAAACTTCCCGTCACGAATCTCGTTTGCGGTTATGTCGCAGATTGACTCTCGAACAATTCTCGACGCGGTAGGCGCAGAAAAACTGCTGGGCCGTGGTGACATGCTCTATATGCCAATCGATAAACCAAAGCCATCACGTGTCCAAGGAGCGTTCCTGAACGACGCAGAAATCGAAGGTGTCGTAACGGCGTGGCAAAACATGCACGCACCAGCACTTCCTGAACTGCAAATCACCTTCGATGAGGCAGGAGCTGACATGAACGGTGGAGGCGGGGCACCTTCAGGTGATTCGCTGTTCGACCAGGCAGTTGGGCTAGCAAGCTCTCAAAAGACGCTTTCTGTCTCACTGCTCCAACGTCGACTGCGAATTGGCTATCCACGAGCCGCCCGTCTCATGGACGAACTCGAAGACGAAGGCATCGTCGGTGCAGGCGAACCAGGCAAACCAAGACCAGTTCTCTAGTCGCTTTCCAACTTCCGTAACCTCGCGCAACGTAAACTAACGTAATTGGCTATTGATCCAACAGCGCGTTTACCAGGTTCAAGCAGGCGCTCTTGCCAGACAACATCACTCCTCTATACCCGGACAGTGAAGAGCCAAATACCAACGGTTCTCAGCCTGACGCGCCCGGACTGAATCTCGAAACTCTGCGGGATAGCTGTCTCTACTGCGGCGCGAATCTTGCAGATTCAACCCAATACCGCCGCCTGCGTATTTGTCCTATATGTGGTTACCACTACACCATTTCGGCACGACGACGTATAGCGACGGTCTCTGATGAGGGCTCCTTCAAAGAAACGAGCAAATGGATCCAGTCCCTTGATCCGCTCGAATTCTCGCCAAGGGTTTCGTATCGAGTAAGACTTCTTCAGGACCAAACCCGAACGGGGCTTTCAGAAGCGGCTGTGACTGGAACCTGCTCGATCGGCGGCACACCTGTCGTCATCATCGTTCTAGATTCAAGCTTCCTTGGCGGATCAATGGGCGTTGTCGTTGGTGAAAAAGTAACCCTTGCGCTCGAACTAGCCGCTCGAAAGAAACTGCCTTGCGTCGCTATGGTCACGTCTGGTGGTGCTCGCATCCAGGAAGGCGTGCTTTCGTTGATGCAAATGGCGAAGACAACGCTTGCTGCTCGCGCTCTGCGAGAACGTGGACAACCGTTCATTGTTGCACTTAGCAATCCTTCGACCGGCCAAGTACTTGGCAGCTTCGCCTCTATGGCGGACATCATCTTTTCGGAGCCTGGGGCACACATCGGATTTGCACCTTTAGCTGACTTACGAGAGATCGACGGTAAAAAGCTCTCAGAGCAACACACTGCCGAGGCTTACCTTGAGCGAGGTCATATCGACGCCATTGTCGAGCGTTACCGGATGAAACATGAACTGGCTTCCGTGCTTGACTTGATCTCCCCGGAATTCAAGTTGTCTTCGTCGCGGCGTTACAGTGGAGATCAAATCTCGGCTAGCCCGCGAGAACCGTGGGAGATGGTGCAGCTAGCACGTCGCCCTGACCGTCCTCGAGCGCGGTTCTACATCGACAACGTATTCGCAAATTTCTTCGAGCTTCACGGCGACCGCGTCTACACGGACGATGAATCGGTAATCATTGGACTCGCTCGCCTCGGTGGGCAGAGCGTCATGGTGGTTGCTCAGCAAAAACCTGAACCCTCAGGGGAAGACCCGGAAGATCGTGCAGCACAAGGCATAACTCCTGGTGGATTCCGAAAAGCCAGGCGAGGAGTGATTCTTGCCGAAACCTTCGGACTCCCTGTCGTGACCATTGTTGATTCACGCGGTCCAAAACTCGGAATCGAAATGGAGCACCGCGGGCTTGCCAGTGCGATAGCCCGCATGATTGACCAGATGGGTCGAGCGAAAGTCCCGACCGTTTCCGTTCTGATCGGAGAGGGCGGCTCCGAAGCTGCCCTGTCATTTGGATTGGCAGACCGAGTCTTGATGCTCGAGAACGCTATCTACACCCCTATCGAGCCCGAGAAGGGCGCACAGGCAGAGATGAGTGACCGTGGTAAGGCATCGGATATAGCGAGAGCTCTAAAGCTTACTTCTGTTGATTGTGTTGAAATGGAAATCGTCGATGCGATCATTCCTGAACCCGAGCAAGGCGCACATGCATTGCCTGAAGAGGCCGCGCGTCTACTCAAACGCAGCCTGATGCGTGAGCTAAGCGAATTAACTAGTCACAACACGAATACATTAATTCGTCGTCGCAAGAAGAAATTCAGAAAAGTCGGCGAATACGGCAGCAGATTCCGCTCTGCTGTTCGACGCGAGACGAGAGCGTGGCAGGCAGGGTTATCCGCAGGTGTCAAAGCTTTCCGACAAGCGCCACCAGAAAAAGCCCCTGAATTCGTGGACGATCCGGAACCCGACGTTGATGTCGAGAGTTAACTGAGTACGTAACGCTCCAGCGCTGTTACGACTCCGTCTTCGTCGATCCCCGGCACAACATCGTTTGCCAGACGCAACAGATGGTCTGGCGCGGAATCCATCGCGACTCCGAAGCCTGCGGCTTCGAACATAGCGATGTCATTCCATCCATCTCCGATCACCATCACGTCGCCAGGCTCTACGCCAACTGTCGCGGCAAAGTCTCGTAGACCCGAGCCTTTGTCGATACCTGGACTGGTGCAATCGATATACCAGTCACCTTTGTTGTCGAGCGAAACGAGAACGGTGAGTGTGTCAGACGACAGTCGATCAGCCCAATTACGTGCTTCGGGCTCAGACTCGAACTTCGCCATGATTATCGAAATCTGCCAATCCACAATTTCGTCAGGGCTCCAAACGATTCTGCCCCGATCACTCACCAAGACTCTGTCGGATGCCTTGATCAGCTGAATCAAAGTGTTTTCAACTTCAGATTTATCGAGATAGTGACTCTGAATGATTCGTCCAGAGAGTGGATCAACCAGAGTTGCCCCGTTGTCAGCCAATTGCGGCGCTGACAGGTTGAACATACGGGCATAGTGCGCCACATCTTGCTGCACTCTCCCGGAGGCAATTGCTGTTGGGATGAGCTGTGCTGATTGAGAGATGGCACTGATTACAACATCCGTTGGACGGTCATCAAGCGGAAGCACAGTTCCGTCGAGATCAATGAGTACCGCCTTCGGTTGGAACAGCTTGCTAGTCAAGCACCTGCACCGGGTTCTGCAACTCTTCTCCGTTCAATGCCCGACGAGCGTTTTCAAAAGAGAAAACAAGTGCTCGGTCAACTCGCTCTTGTGACGATCCTGCAAGATGAGGGGTGAGAACAACATTGTCCATTTGAAGAAGTGGTGAATCGAGAGGCGTTGGTTCGATTTCGGTTACATCGAGTCCGGCACCAAGAATCTCTCGACTGTTTAAAGCGTCGATCAGCTCTGGCTCATTGTGTACGGGGCCTCGGCACGTATTGATGAATATCGCTGAGTTTTTCATCGCCTTGAACTCAGCCTTGCCGAGCAAACCAGTCGTTGATGAAAACAAGGGGACATGAACTGTGACGATGTCAGAACGATCCAGCAGTTCGTCCAAACTCACACGCGTGACGTTTAGTTCTCGTTCGACATCTTCGGGAATGTCTCGGACCTCGGAGTACAAAGTGGTGGTCTGAAATCCCTGGAGCATACGCGCCACTTTTGACCCAATGTTTCCAAGTCCGATGATTCCGACCGTGCGACCGGTCAATTCGTAAAGTGCCCCGAATTCGCCGGACTTTGCCGGTTCTTGCCAGGTTCCATCTTTGACGCCTGCGAGACCTTGAGGAAGTCGCTTTTGGACCATCATCATCATGGAAATGGTGTGCTCGGCGACTGAAGTAGAAATAGCGGGCGAGTTGTTACAAACCTCGATACCCATTTCGCGTATCGCTGGAACATCGAGTCGATCGAACCCTGCGCTCATCACCTGCAGCAGCTTCATTTTGGGCATGCCCTGGAGCATTTCGGTCGTTATCGAAAGACCGTTAGTGACGATCGCAACAGCGTCTTTCATTGCTTCTGCCTGTTGATCGGCGGGATCGTCTGG
>Ga0255776_10008072_pt1 | contig 10464 bp, 8 predicted proteins | sample 071ome_19_FD_179974 | JGI IMG/M metagenome (GOLD analysis project Ga0255776, IMG submission 179974) | Coastal salt marsh microbial communities from the Groves Creek Marsh, Skidaway Island, Georgia - 071413AT metaG (version 2) | ecosystem: Environmental > Aquatic > Marine > Intertidal zone > Salt...
GGTCGCCTTGCTGCACGGTGGGAGCCCTCGGAGGATACGGCACTGCAACTCGCGGTTGATATCGACCACTTTAATCAGGCTCCCAGCATGGCAATTGGAGTCAGCCCTTACTCGCTCAATCAGGATCCCTACAGCGGGTATTACGCCAACGACGTGATCAACGGCGAAGAAACCCGCGACATGTATGGCATTACCGGGAAATGGTTCCAGACGCTGAGCAACGAGTGGTCCATGACTGCGATCGTCAACTATCGAGACTTTGAGACCACCAACCGTCAGGATGAAGACGGCACGTCAGATCCCACGCGCTACTTTGATACCAACAACATTGAAGACTCGGATATTTTTTATACCGAGCTTCAATTTAACTTCAATACCGATCGTATCAATGCCGTGATGGGCGCGACCTACAGCCTTGAGAACACCTTCCAGCGCACTGATGCCAATGCCCTGGCAGACTCCATTGCCCGGCTTGTAACCCAGGATCTCAATTCTTCCTTCGGACTCAGTCTTGATCACATCTGGAACGCAGACGAATACGCCGCAACCCTGAGTGCCTTGGGCATTCCATTAACCGAAGAGGATGTACTGTCCACCGGTGATTACTGGTATGACTTCATCGCCGGCGCACTCGGTGAGCCAATGCTCTATGGCCCGTCCCTCGCAGGAGAGGTATGGAATGAAGCCATCATTAATGAGGGCGAGTTTGAGAACTACGGCATTTACGGCGATGTGGAGTACAGCTTCTCGGATCGACTGAGCCTGATCGCTGGTCTGCGCTACAGCGAAGACAACAAGGATTTTAGCTGGTTGATTCCAAACACCTCCCTCGACGCGCTTCGCCCGGGAGTCACCAGTCAGGTTTTCACCGATGCCCGAGGCGAGTATGCCTCGGCACAGACAACTCCCTTGGAAGCGAGTGATAGCTGGAGCAAGCTGACCGGTCGACTGGTGGGCACCTATCGTCTCACCGACAGCCTGCTGACCTATGCCTCCTACTCAACTGGCTACAAAGCGGGCGGATTAGATTCTCTGGCGATCAAGACCAGCAAGGACCCCCTGCAGCCGGAGGAGTCAGAGCAGTTTGAACTGGGTATCAAGGGCGACTTCTTTACAGATCGACTGCAAGTTGAACTCTCCTTCTTCGACCTCGAGGTGGAAGGGCGACAGCGCTCGGTAGATACCAAACCGCCCGGGCAGGAAAACGCGATTCCGACGGTGATTAACGTAGATAGTAGCGTGCAGGGTGTGGAGGTGACGCTTAATTGGTTGGTCACCGATACATTGCTACTCAGTGCGCTCACCACCTACCGGGAAGAGGAAACTCAGTCGGAAGAATTCTATAACGCCGTCGGCGAACTTAGACAATTTGACTCCTCGGGTAACACCGCAACCAACTACACCCTGACGATGGATTGGCAACCGGAAGTTGCCGGCGGTCAATTGTTACTTCGAGCAGAATACATCTTCAGTGAGAACACACGGGACAGCGGTGATGCCAACTACAACCCCGATTTTGAGAGAATCGATGGGTATTTGGATGACAGTACGCTGCTTAATGCCCGATTGTCATGGACGAATCCCGATGAAACCTGGGAGATGGCGCTCTGGGGCCGGAACCTTTTGGATGACGATCGCATTGGCGGCATCGGCCAGACTACCGTTTCGGTATTCGGCACGCCCATTTTTCGTATCCAGGATCCGCTAACATGGGGTGTAGAAGGTATTTATCGTTTCTAACCCAAAACAGAGAAAAAGGATTTTCTGGATGCGCGATTTGGCATACGCCTCCCACGACAAGCTGAAGCGGGCCGCGAAAGCAGGCATGCGGTTTACGCCCAACATCCTGATAGGGTTAGCGGTAGGTACTGCCCTTGTGGGCTGTGGTGGTGACTCTCCTGAAGCAGTCGATACGGGCGCCGCGAGTCCCCAAAAGGTCGTCGCAGTAAACACAGTGAACAGCGGTCACCCTGCTGCAGGGTTGTATAGCGCCCAGTGTAGCCAATGCCACAACGGCAACGGTTCGGGGTACCCCCTGTTGAAAGCGCCGTCACTCACGACCCTGGACGCATGGTACGTGTCGCGACAGCTCACCCATTTTCGCGACGGCGTCAGGGGCGCTAATGAGGGCGATACCCAGGGCAAGCTGATGGCTGCCGCCAGTGCCAATCTGTCAGACGAAGATATCGGGTTGCTGGCGGACTACGTTGCCGACCTCCCTCCGCTTTCGGTTGAGACCACGCTGACGGGAGATCTTGAGCAGGGGAAGGACTACCATCTCAATCTCTGCGCTGCCTGTCACGGATCCGATGGGCTGGGAAATGAAGCCCTGTCAGCGCCGGCAGTTGCGGGGGTCAACGATTGGTATCTCGTCGCCCAGTACGAGCACTTTCGAGCCGGCCGCCGTGGTACCCACGCCAATGATCAATGGGGTGCCCAGATGCACAGGCTAGCCCCTTCGATTCCCGAGGATGTGGTGATTTCGATTGCCAGCTATCACTCAACGTTACCTGTCGGCGACTGACCGTGCGACACCTTGGCACCCTACTACTCCTACTGATGGTTGGAGGACCGATCGGAGCCTCTCAAGCAAGCGAGGAATTCACTCTCTCGCTGCACTGCCCTCCAGCACTCCGACTGGACGAGGCCGGTCAGTGCAGACTTCACAGCCAATACCTCGCTTATGGGTCCCTCTACGACCGAGGGGTGGGCGGTCTCAAAACCGGGCTGCCCGCGGTGCGCGATGGCTTCACACCGGCGCAAATCGATTTGGGACGCTATCTGTTTTTCGATCCGCTGTTATCAGGCAACAATGACGTCGCCTGCTCGAGCTGCCACGACCCCGTCCTCGGCTTTAGCGATGGCCTAGCGCGAAGCATCGGCGCAACTGGTGAGCCGATAAAACGCTCTGCACCCAGCTTGTGGAACGTGGCCTTTCTCGAAAAACTTCTGTGGGACGGAAGCAAGCGCTCTCTGGAGGAGCAAATGCTTGGTCCCTTGTACGCAGACGACGAAATGGCAGGAAGCCCCGAATCATTGATTCAAAAACTTTCAGAAAATCCACACTACCCGGCACTCTTTGCAGAGGCCTACGGCGGGAGTGACGGCAAGGTGGAGGGTGACGGAGAGAGTGAAATCACCCTCGATCGCATTTATACAGCACTGGTTGCCTTTGAAAGCTCGCTGATTTCACTTAACAGTCGCTACGATCTATACGCCCACGGGGTGCACAGTGCTCTGACCGAACCGGAAATCGAAGGCCTCAATGTTTTTCGCTCCTTCGTCGCTCGCTGTGCTGAGTGCCACACCCCACCCCTTTTTACCAACCAACAAATCGCTGTGCTCGGCGTGCCCGAGCAGGATGGTCGCCCTCTTGATACCGGTGCTGCAGCAGCCAGCGGCGACCCGAGTCAAAGAGCGGGTTTTCGCGTGCCCAGCCTACGCAACGTCGTGCTAACCAAGCCCTACATGCATGCGGGTAATTTCGATACCTTGCGAGAAACAGTGGCGTTTTACACAGGCGGTAGAGGCCATGCGGTGCCTGAAGGAGAGGATTTAAAGCTCCACTGGCACATCTGGGACCCGCAGCTAACGGACCAGGAGTTGGATCGGGTGGTGGACTTTTTAGGCGCCCTCACCGATCAGTCATTTATGCCTGAAATACCGGTTACACTACCCTCAGGATTGATGCCCGGTCGCGCCAACACGGCACCAGGCAGCGAGGCCGAGGCATCAATTGCTGTTATGGCGGCAGCACCAGACATCGCGCAGTGAAAAAAAGTAATACAAAAGAGGCATACCCATGAAGCCCAACAACAGTTTGCGATCTGCAGTTTTCCCTTTCTGGCTTACAGTGTGCTTGCTGGCTCTGGCACCATTTAGTCACGCCGCCATTCACGAGGTGCGTGATGGGGATTCAATTCAGGCGTCCGTGAAAGCCGCCACAGCCGGCGACACCATCCTCGTTTACCCCGGCACCTATCGGGAGACCGTCTACGTCGACAAAGATGACATTACGCTGAAAGGCGTGGTCGAGGACGGTGAGTGGCCAAACCTCGAGGGCGATAAGCAACTCAACGACGCCATCCTTTATTCGGGCAACGGTTTCTCGGTCGAGTGGTTCAAGATTACGAACTACAAAGGCAACGCCATCATGGGGCAGGCGGGGAATAACTTTTCGATTCGAAACAACTGGATCATTGATACCGGCGTCTACGGCATCTTCCCCGAGTTTGGTGAGAACGGCTTGATCGAGAACAATGTGCTCAGCGGTATCGAGGACGCTGCCATTTACGTGGGCATGTGTGACCACATTGATGTGCGCAACAACCGGGTGTTCGATAACGTCGCAGGGATCGAAATCGAGAACACTCGTCACGCGCTGGTCGAGGGAAACATCGCCCACAACAACACCGGCGGTATCCTTGTGTTCATTACTCCCGGTCTACCGATCAAAACTTCTTACGATGCGATCATTCGCCGCAACACCGTGATCGATAACAATACCCCCAACTTCGCCATTCCGGGATCCTTGGTTTCTACCATCCCTGCGGGCACGGGCATGATCGTTCTCGCGGGCGATGACGTGATCATTGAAGACAACATCATCAGCGGCAACAACACCGCTGGCATCATCGTCACCAGCCAGGACTTCGCAACCGATGTGGCGGGGGATCCAGAATCGGAGCCCAATCCTGATCGAGTGCAAATCCGCGACAACGTGATGTACGACAATGGCAATGACCCAGCCACTGATGTGAAAGTCCTCATGCTGACTCAGCTCTCAACGACGGGTCCCGACATCATGGCCTACAAGGGTGCCGCAGAAGCCGAGCGCGGCAGTTGCGTTAGCCGCAAGGGCGCCTACCGAACCTTTGGTTTGGATGAGTGGGGGGATTGTGACAGTCCGACCGTCACCGCCGCCGATGCCGCTGGAGACGCGCCACAGATAGCGGGGACAACTCGCGACGTAGCCACCAAAATGCTACCCGAGCCCGCTACACCGCGGGTAATTACCGTAGACGCCGATGGCGCCAAGCTGGTTTACCAAGGCATCTGCGCAGGCTGTCATACCTACAATATTCGCATGATTGGCCCGCCGGTGATGGCAATCAAGGCCCAATACGGGAGCGATGCAGAGGCAATAGCCAAGTACATTGCCGCCCCTGAGAAAAAGCGTCCGGACTTCCCCACGATGCCACCGCAGGACCATATCTCCGAGGCCATGCGGCTCGAGGTAGCCAAGTACATGCTGGCACTACAGAAGTAGGTTTACCCGTAACGCTTGTAACCAAGTAATCGAGTAGTGGGGTGCTGTCACTCGGCAATAACGAATTTATCTACGACTTTGCCTGACGCATCGGCTTGCATGCCACTGGCACTATGACTTCAGCGCATAGCCGCTAGTCTATTTCGTTATAGCCTTATGTGCCGGGACCACTTGGCGCGGGTCCAGTCGACAAATTAGGCCCCAAACGCGAGCAACGACCTGATCAATACTTGGCACGGCTATCTCCTGCCGGTATGGTTAGCGCCCCGCATCAATGCAACCGAAGGAACCACTATGGATACCAGCACCCTCTTCTCCCTGGCCGGACGTACGGCACTCATCACAGGTGGCTCCCGAGGCATTGGCTTGATGATTGCGAAGGGTTTTATTGCTCAGGGCGCCAAAGTGTATATCTCCTCCCGAAAAGCCGAGGTATGCGACGCAGTGGCCGCGGAGCTCGGTGATCAATGTATCTCCCTGCCCGCAGATGTCTCAACCGTCGATGGTTGTAAGGGGCTGGCTGCGGCTTACGCAGAGCGCGAGTCCTCGCTTGATATCTTGGTAAACAACGCGGGGGCGGCCTGGGGCGAGGATTTCGCGACCTTCCCTGAAGCAGGCTGGGACAAGGTGATGGATCTTAATGTTAAGTCCCTCTTCTTTCTGACTCAGGCCCTTCATGGTCCACTCAAAGCGGCGGCAAGTGCGGCCCAGCCAGGCAAGGTCATCAATATTGCCTCGATCGACGGGCTTCGAATCAACCCCTGGGAGACCTACAGCTACCAGGCATCCAAAGCCGCGGTGATCCAGCTCACACGACGCATGTCCGCGCGCTTGATTAAGGACAACGTCAACGTAACCGCCATAGCCCCGGGGGCGTTCCCCTCAAACATGAATAAGGCTGCACGAGATTTCGGTGACGAAGTTGGCGCTGCCATTCCCAACAAACGAGTTGGCTACGATGAGGACATGGCGGCAGCCGCTATTTATCTGGCAGCACGCTCTGGTGACTATGTGGTCGGTGAGACGCTGACCGTGGACGGCGGCGTGGTGAACGCGTCACTGGGAGACAACTGGGACCCAGCCTGACGACAGCCTCTGCTCCACTGCATTAACGGATTTTTTTAAAAAGCTGACCTAGACAAGGCGCAGCGCAAAATTTAATGGGAGATTCACTCAACCGTGTTCAAAATACGCACCTACAACACCATCTCTGTGAAAGGCTTGGATCGATTTAATCGTCAGTGTTACGAGGTGGGCGGTGATATCGGCCATCCGCATGCGCTGTTGTTACGGAGCCACAAACTGCAGAACGATGAAATTCTCGACTCGGTCACCGCGATTGCCCGGGCGGGTGCTGGGGTGAACAATATCCCCCTCGACTACTGTACCGAGCAAGGGATCCCCGTCTTCAATACACCCGGCGCCAACGCCAACGCGGTAAAAGAACTTGTCGCCGCGGGCATGCTACTGGCCTCTCGGGATATTCTGGGTGGCATCGATTTTGTGCGTAGTCTCGACGAGAGCATGTCAGCGGACGCGATGGGACCCCTGCTAGAAGCCGAGAAAAAACGGTTCGCAGGCGCCGAGTTGCGTGGCAAAACCCTCGGCGTTCTGGGCCTGGGTGCTATCGGTAGTCTCATCGCCCGACTCGGACTCAATTTGGGAATGGATGTAGTGGGCTATGACCCGGCTCTGTCAGTAGAAGCGGCATGGCGACTCCCCAGCGACGTGCAGCGGATGGAGAATATGCAGGCTCTGTTTAGTCGGGCGGACTTCATCAGTATTCACGTGCCCATGCTCGACAGCACCCGTGGTTTGATCAACGCCGAGAGTCTCAAATACTTCAAAGCAGACGCCTGTCTACTGAACTTCGCGCGGGAAGAGATCGTGGCGACGGATGATGTAGTCGCCGCCCTTGATGCGAAGAAACTGCGCCGTTACGTCACCGACTTTCCGCACCCCCTGTTACGACAGAGAACAGATACCATCCTGATGCCTCACATTGGCGCCAGCACTGCTGAAGCCGAGGAGAATTGCGCCATGATGGCAGCGGATCAGATCAAAGCCTTCCTCGAGCACGGCAACATCCGCAACTCCGTCAACTTCCCTGCGATTGAGCTTGAGAGGACCACGGGCGCCAGAATTGCAATTACCAACCGCAATAGCCCGGGGATGTTAAGTAACATTCTTACCTTGATCGGTGATAGTGATATCAACGTGATCGATCTGCTGAACAAGAGTCGTGGCAATATCGCGTACAACCTGATCGATCTCGAGAGCGAACCCAGCGAAGAGCTGATGAGTAAGTTGCGCTCCGTGAACGGTGTGGTCAACGTGCGCCACATTGAACCACCTCAGTGTGTTTAAGGCCTTCAAGTCGCGATAAATAGGACACGGCTTAGCTGGCAGAGGGTCCCCGCACCAGTGGGGCATTTATCGCAAGGCTGGTAACCCCAGAATTTAAAACCGCCTGGCCAACACGACTGCCGCCGAAGATCCCGTGCCAACAATCCATCGCCAGCATGAGAGCACCACACCGGGCCGGCTTTCGGCGAGATGCCGAGCTTCGTCCCTATGAGCAATTTCGTCTTGCTGGCACTTGAGCAGCAGCTCTCGCAGGTTGGCAAATTCGCCATCAGGTTCCAATCGGTCAATCTGCTCCTGATAGTGGTGATCAACGAAGGTTTCCACCGCATCGATGGTAGCGTAGACGGCATTGGCTCCGAATAGGGCCGGCAAGGCACCCGTCAGCCATCCCATAATCCGCCATAGCCACAGCAGTTTGGTGCGTTCTGCCACCGGCAAGATCGCTTCAATAAGAGCGAGGTGTTCACACTCGGTCGCCAGGTGATGCTCGGCGAAATGTCGAATATCTGGATCCCGAGAAACAGCCAGGATGCCTCGATAAATCATGACCGCACCGGTCTCCCCTGCGTGGTCGGATCGCACATCGGCGACCAGCCAGGCTGGCATTGCAGCAGCAGTAACCGACACTGCCGGCCTATCGAGCACTGGTGCCCTGGGGGTGATTGCGTCTGTCATTTGTGTGCGTCGTGCCTCTTACTACTCTGGAGCTGGCCCCACGTCATCAAGGGTTGGAATGACTCGGCCCTGCAGGTGGATAAGTCTAGCGAAAATTGGCAAGAAACCCTGCCAACTGGGCTCTTTATATGACCCTTGCTTCTGGTAGACTACGCGGCCTTCTGGGGCCCATAGCTCAGTTGGTTAGAGCAGTCGACTCATAATCGATTGGTCGTAGGTTCAAGTCCTACTGGGCCCACCATTTTCCTCATGCAAAACAGCCAGTTGTGGAAATAACCATAAGCTGACCGATTTAGGGCTCTATGCGACTCCGCGTCATCAACAAGTAAAGGCTTACAACCCACACAGATTAAAAGCGCTTTGAGGGTATGACTCAGCGCCATCGGAGCCCGGATTGTCCGGGTCAAGCGCTCCCAAGGGGGGAAATCTCGCTTACCCGCTGAACGACACGTCGCGATGTCTTGGGCCCAGCGACTCAAGCGCGTATTCAATATCGATATTGAAGTTTGTGGTCGCTGTGGCGGGTACGTCAAAGTCATCGCTTGCATTGAGGATCAGGACATCATCGACAGAATCCTGGCAAATCTTCGAGAGAAGGAACAGGAAGCCCCTGCCCGGCCCCTCCTGGCACCGCCAACCCAATAGCGAGGATGTTTCAGCAACTAGATATTGTCACCACCGAGGTCGTGCAAGGATTCTGGGAGGGAGTTTTTCATCTCTCATACGATCTGTGGTTTGCACTGGGCGAGGTTCGACTTTGGTTTGACCTTCTCCTAGTTGAGACATTTGCAGAGGATTCAGTGGACGGAAACTGATGTTCTCAGCAGGCAGTGCAAAAAATTAAGATTTGATCAGCAGATACAGACCACCGCCGTCGCTAAGCTTTCGCTCACGATCAGACGGCTTCGCTTCCGATACCTTTATACCGGTCAACTTCATCGTCACGCTCCTTGTGATTGTCTCGATACCCCCACATGCCCTGGCCGATACCCCCACCGATACCCCCAATTGGTGGATACGCCCCGTGATGCTCTGGGATCTCTGGTGATGATTATATCAGTAAAATAGGGGTTTTCAGGCACAAAAAAAGGCGTCTGTGACGCCTTGTGTGCTTGGTTTGGAGCGGGTGATGGGAATCGAACCCACGTCTAAAGCTTGGGAAGCTTTCGTTCTACCATTGAACTACACCCGCCTGATCCCGAGAGGTTACGCGCAGAGAGGACGACCTAAAGGGTCGATGCTAGCCTAAATCCAGCGCCTTTAACGTAGCAAGTAGATCGCTGTGGTGATCTTTGGTTTTAAAGTTGTCCATTACGGCTTTTAACTTGCCATCCTTGCCGACAACAAACGTGGTCCGCAGGATGCCGTCAAACTCCCGTCCCATGAACTTTTTGGGGCCCCAGGCACCATACCGGTCCGCGGTGGCGTGATCCTCGTCGCTGAGTAGCTGAAAATTGAGTTCGTCCCGCTCCACAAATTTTGCCAGCTTCTTCACGGGATCGGGACTGATGCCCAGTACCACCGTATCAAGGTTTTTCAGCGCTTTGGCAGAATCTCTGAGTCCCTGCGCTTGCACCGTACACCCTGGGGTCATCGCCTTGGGATAAAAATAGACAACCACGTTTGACTTTCCCTTGTAATCAGAGAGCGAGACAGTCTTGCCCTCGTGATCGTCAAGGGAGAACTTGGGCGCCATATTGCCCACCTTGGGAAATGCCATATCGGCCTCCAGCTAATGAGAAGAGGTAATCTCTCTACGCGAACATAAAATTCGAGGATCAGTTCCAAACCGGTCCAGCGGCGGAACTCTACCTCCGAGGATACTCGATGACCGAGTTACGAATCGGGTACTGCCCCGCCCTCCGGTCATCAAGGAACTCCCGAAGCATCTCCCTTACCACCGGAAAGGCTAATTCATCCCAAGGGATCTGCTCCTCAGAAAACAGTCCACTGTCGAGCGACTCTGGTCCGACCCCGAACGCGTCATTCTCGATTCCACATCGGTAAAAAAGGTACACCTGACTGATATGTGGCACATCGAAAATCCGGTACAGGACCAAGTCGATTGCCTTGGCCGCGGCCTCCTCCCACGTCTCCCGCGCAGCACCTGCGGCGGAAGTTTCTCCATTCTCCATAAACCCGGCGGGCAGGGT
>Ga0255776_10008082_pt1 | contig 10461 bp, 6 predicted proteins | sample 071ome_19_FD_179974 | JGI IMG/M metagenome (GOLD analysis project Ga0255776, IMG submission 179974) | Coastal salt marsh microbial communities from the Groves Creek Marsh, Skidaway Island, Georgia - 071413AT metaG (version 2) | ecosystem: Environmental > Aquatic > Marine > Intertidal zone > Salt...
AGCTTGAAAAATCTCCCTGGGCATACCTTTGGGAAGATCAACTAGAGAGAACTCCTGAAATAATTTTATTCTGCCAATGTTCCTTGGATTCAATCCTGCTTCATTGGCAAGGGCACCAACCAAGTCACCTTTTTGGACATTGTGTTCCATTCCAACTTCTACTCGGAAGGTCTCATAATCAGAATCCTGATCTTCTTCAATACGACTGCGGCTTCGATTGGTGTTAGTTCTTTCCTGGCTTCGATCTTTATCAAATTTTTCTTTCTCAAAACTTGGTGCAGACTTGAGGTAAAAGGGTTTGGAATCTCCATTTAGATATGCGAGTGCAGCGGCAACTTCAACAGGTGAGGTTTCTTCATTTGCTTCCAGATACTTCTGAATGACTTCCTGGTACTCAGATATATCCTGTTCTCTGGCTTGATCAATTCGTTGAAACAGTTGTTCCTGTTTACGTAGATTGAGGACTTCCAATGTTGGGAATTTGTAGGCATCACACTCGAATTTTAGTGTCTTTTTAATCGCAGTGAGAATTCGCATTTCCTTTCCACAGACAAAAAGTATGGCATCCCCTGTTCTTCCGGCACGTCCTGTTCGGCCAATTCGATGGACATAGGATTCTACATCAAATGGAGCATCATAATTAAGAACATGGGTAATTCTTTCCACATCCAGCCCTCTGGCGGCGACATCAGTGGCGACAAGGATGTCGAGCTTCTTGGTTTTGAGGCGATCAACGGTTTTTTCACGAAGGTGTTGAGGCATGTCCCCGTTGAGGGCTTCGGCATTATAACCTTGGCTCAAAAGCAACTCTGCAAGCTCGGATGTGGCAGCTTTGGTGCGGGCAAAGATCAGAATGCCATCGTATTCTTCGACATCGAGAATGCTGAGTAGTGCCTTGGATTTTTCATTTTGCCGTAATCGTAGAAATCTCTGGCGAATGTTTTGCTTCGATTCTGCGTGTACTTTAATGCGTATTTTGGCGGGCTCATGGAGATACTTCTCACATAATTTAGCAACTGCCTTTGGCATGGTTGCAGAGAACAGAGCGGTTTGAAGATTTGGGGGAGTATGCTCAAGCAGCCATTCCACGTCTTCGATAAAGCCCATGCTCAGCATTTCGTCGGCTTCATCGAGCACAAAGGCTTTGAGACTGTCAAAAGTCAGAGTGCCTCGTTTGACATGGTCCATGACTCGTCCTGGAGTTCCCACCACTACCTGTACTCCCTTTTTCAAGGCTCGAAGTTGACCTCCATATTCTGTACCGCCGTAAATAGCCAGAACTTCCAATCCCTTCATCTTTTGGGCAAAGGTTTCTACGGCTTCGGCGACTTGAATGGCCAATTCTCTGGTCGGCGTTAAACAAAGGATTTGTGTCTCTTTGTGTTGGACATCTACCTGCCCAAGTAATGGCAGAGCAAAGGCTGCTGTTTTACCGGTTCCTGTTTGAGCAATACCGAGCAAATCTTTTCCTTCGGCAAGAAACGGAATGGCCTGTTTCTGAATGGGCGAAGGAGTTTCATAGCCGATCGCATCAACGGCGGCCATGATCTGCGGTGCCAGGGGTAAGTCATGAAAACCACCTTCCTGGCTATCAGGTGTAATGGTTGCGGGAGGCTCTTCTTGCATTAGTTTGTTTCTTCAATGTGGTAGAATTCCACATGTCGATGTTCCGGATGCAGAATCTATTTTATTCCGCTTTTTAAGTGCGAAACACTGTTCATTTCTAAATGAATGGGGGTCTACATTGCCGTGATTTGCTTCAATGGCAATGGAATACGCCGAAAAAGAAGTGATATGGAGGTCAATCCTGGGCAATCATGATCACAGCGGGTTCTTTGATGTGGATATCCGTGTGGTATTACGGAATTTTTCTAACGAAACAAACGGTTTATAATTTCGGAGGAATATCTTATAGGCGATGAATCTTGGCTTCGGTACCGGGAGAGGTGACAAAGGGCCGAAGTTGTTTTCCGAAGGCAGTCTGAAATCTTTGGCACAAATGTTCCATGAAGGGATTTACTGATGCGGTTGCTACAAGACTGACAGTTGAGCCTCCGAAGCCTGCCCCCGTCATTCGGGAGCCGATGAGTCCCCGCTCCAGACCCCATTCCCAGGCTGCTTCGGCCAGTGCATCCAGTTCTGGACAGCTGACTTCAAAGTCATCCCTCAGCGATTCATGGCTTTCACGCATTTTCTGGCCAACCACTTCAAAATTCCGGTTTTTCAAAGCCTCTGCAAATTCACCTACCCTTTGCATTTCAGATACGGCATGTCGTGCTCTTCGGTAAAGCTTATTCCCCAAGAGATGCTTTTCGCTTTCTACCTGGGCCAATGTGGCTTTTCGCAAGGATAATACTTTGAGCACTTTCGCTGCCATTTCACATTCTCCTCTTCGCTTCCGGTATTCTCCGTCAGCCAGGGAATGTTGGACCATGGTGTCTGCGACAACTACGGAGACTCCTTCTGGAAAATGTAGATAAGTGAGTTCCAGATTTGAACAGTCTATCAGTAAGGCCTGACCTTCCAGGCTGGCGCTAATGACCAATGGGTCCATAATCCCGCAAGGTACTCCGGCAAACTCATGTTCTACTTTCTGGCAATTTAAGGCTCTACTTACAGGAGATATCGATGTCTTTGTGAGTATCTCCAGAGCCATTGAGGTGGCGGTCGTCAATGCCGCACTACTGCTCAAACCTGCTCCAGAAGGTAAAGTTGAAGACAAGTACATATTGAAGCCGGGAATCTTTACCTCATTTCGTGAAAAACTTCTCAGGACGCCAATGATGTAGTTTAGCCAGGAACGATCCCCGGTTTCTTTATTCTGATGGTGGACGGAGATTTCTGCATAGGCTCCTTTGCTGAAATCAGTCTTGATTCGGATCACATCTTCACCATTGGCTGCGATTCCAGCATAAATGTATCGGTCGATGGTCAATGGCAGGACGAGCCCGTCCAAATAATCTACATGTTCCCCGATCAGGTTGATTCGACCTGGTGACTGAATAATGGCTTCAGGCTTGTGTCCAAACTCTGCAAGAAACCCTTGCTCCAAATCTGTTAGCATTACGTATGTTCCATTTATGCATGAAAATCCCAAGTTTCTCTAATGACTGCAATGTATTACTTTCTCTTTTTCCTTGGGCCGTAGAATGGCATACCTCCATCGCCTTCCGGAACTTTGTAATGCTTCTTCAGGCGAACCAGTTCTGCCTCCAGAGACTGGATAACTTCCGACTTTCCTGCATCAGCGTAGACACTTTTCATCTCGGATGGATCGGTCTTGAGGTCGAAGAGTTCCCATTCTTCTCCGTCAGGAACATCTTTCCCGTAGAAGCGAATCAATTTATGACGTCCATCGAATACCCCTTCATGGCGACGAACCGAGTGGACTGCCGGATACTCGTAGTAGTGGTAGTAAAGGGTTTTCCTCCAGTCACAGGGTGTTTTGCCTTTGAGGAGTGGGACCAGGCTGTGGCCTTGCATGTCTTCTGGAATTGGGGCTCCGGCAATATCCAGGAAGGTTTCGGCAAAGTCGATATTCTGGACAAGGTCAGTGTTTCGTTGACCGGGTTTGATCACTCCAGGCCATTTGGCCACCAATGGAGTCCGAAAGGATTCTTCATACATGAATCGCTTATCGAACCACCCGTGTTCTCCAAGATAGAAACCTTGGTCTGAAGAGTACATGACGATGGTGTTTTTCTCCAAACCACTTTCCTCCAGGTACTTCAGAATGCGGCCAATATTTTCGTCCACTCCAGCAATGCATCCCAGATAATCTTGCATGTAGGCCTGATACTTCCAGCGAATCAGGTCTTTTCCTTGAGGATTGTGCTTTTCAATGTAGGCCGCCCGTTCCGTTCCTGGTCTTACCTTCAGGTCTCCCGACATCCTCATGGTTTTCGAGATGGACATGTCCTGCTTAAGGGCGGCAGCCCCTCGGCCTGAGTAGTCGTCAAATAGGTTGTGTGGTTCCGGGAAAGTCCGTTTGCGAAAAACTTTTGCGATTCTTGGTGCTGGGGTCCAGTTTCGGTGCGGAGCCTTGTAGTGGACCATGGCCATGAACGGTTTTTCCTTGTCCCTACTATTTTTGAGCCAGTTGAGGGCACGGTCTGTTACGATGTCTGTAGAATGACCTTCATATTTGGTGCGACCATTTGCAGTGATGAAGTCAGGATTGGTGTAGCGTCCTTGTCCGGGAAGTACTTCCCAGTAGTCAAATCCCTGCATTGCACCACTGAGGTGGATTTTTCCAATCATTGCCGTCTGATAACCATGTTTTTGCAGGATCTTCTGGAATTGCTGCTGGTCATGATTAAAGGGGCCACGGTTATCGAATTTCCCATTCAGATGGCTGTGTTTGCCAGTTAGCAACGTCGCCCGACTTGGAGCACAAATTGAGTTTCCCACATAACAACGCTCAAAAAGCATCCCTTCCGCCGCAATCCTATCGATATTGGGGGTCAGGTTTTCATCTTTCAGATGGCTACCATAAGCTCCGATGGCATTGGTCGCATGGTCATCCGAGAAGATCCAAACAATATTAGGGCGATCAGCTGTCGCAACGGACTGCATTGCCAAACCAAAGATGGCTAGAAGTAGGGGAGTTTTATTTTTGATCATGATGTGGTGTTGTTCTAAATCTTTTGTTTAAAGTGTGGCCTAAAGGTGTGGTGGAGAAGATACGATCCTAGGTTATTTCTTCTTTTGATCGAGCAATGCTTGCAGTCTTGGAAGGTCTGGATTTTTGGATTCTAAATATTTCTCCTTGGTTTGGTACGCCTTTGCTCTTGTTTTAATCAGGGTTTGGTATGCAGGATTTTGTTTGAGGGATTTTCTCGCTATATTCTGTTTATCTCTCAGCGTTTCATCGGGGACGAAGAGTTGGGGATAGCGGGTTTCCAGGTTTTGCTGAGCGGTTTCAGCTACTTTTAGGAGCTTCAGGTAAGCAGGTTCCTTCAGGTGTTTCTTTCTGGCTTTTTCAAGTGCAGCTTTCTGCTTGGAGTGAGGAAGTTGCTGAATGGAAGGATCCTGATCGTGTAAATATTGATCCAGAGCTCGGTTGGCTCTGTGAGTTGCGTGAAGAGTTTCTTTGTACTTCGGGTCTTCTTTCAGGAGCTTTTTACGCTCATCTTGTATGGCCTTCTTGATGACTTTGATAGATTGGAACGCTTCTGGGAATTTTTGACGTTTTTGCTCATCCAGATCATCAATGGTCTGGACCAATTGACGGTACTTGGGATCGGTCAGATGGAGTTTGGCGTGGGTGTTGCGTTTAAGGATGTCGAATTGCTCTTTTGAAGACTTTTCAACGGGGTGTTGATTGGCAACAGATTGGATGTATTGAAGGATCTCTGTTCTGTTCTTATGGCTGCCAGCCTGAAAGACCTGGATGTTGTCAAAGGCAGCAGAGGCTTGGTCCACCTGAAGGGCGAAGTAGGTGCGTTCCTGATCGATGATCGGGTGTTTGGCATAGGCAAGGTGTTGGTGGTCCAGATGAGCGACGAGTTCGTCTTTTAAATACTCAACGGTCATTGTGTACCACTTGCCTGGTTGAAACTTGTATGCACATTCTCCGTGTCGCATTGAATACCATGGACCACGATCATCCATTGCTGTTTGGATATAGAAATGGTCGGGGTGGATGTGGATCACTGAGTTGTAGTCTCCAGAAGAGCCTGTAACCAAGCGGATATTGGTGGCACCATCCAAACGGAAATCAAATCGGATAAGGGCATCTTTAAAATTAGGGTTCTTGTAAAACAGACGTTTGTTTTCACCTGGAAAGTCATTTCGAAACAAAACCCCATTTTCTGTATGCCATTCTTTCTGAAAGAACCAGTTTTCACTGACTTGCCCAGAAGAGAAATGCTCGCCAAATTGCAGGTTTCGGGGTTCGGTGAGTAGTGGTCGCGATGGAATGCGTGCTCCAGTCTGTACTCTCCAACTTGCTAGCTTGACTGCAAGTTTCTTAACCTGGTTAGGTTCAGTTGAGGCGATGTCTTGATTCTCTGAGGGATCTTTGGCTAAATCAAAGAGTTCATATCTTTCCTTTCTGGAGGGATCGAAGTATTCAATTAGTTTCCAATCTCCATCTCGAATCGCCCCCGAAGAGACGCCTCCCAGGAAATGAGGTCGATCCAAGGGATAATGCCAGAAAAGTGTGCGAGGGCAGGGTTTGTTTTCTGGTTTTTTCCAAGAATCCAGAACTGATACTCCATCGAAAGTTTGCTTAGGGTTAGGATCGAGATTTGCCGCATCCAGAAGAGTGGGGTAGAAATCGTAATTAGCCGTAGGATGTGAAATGGTTTTGCCTCCGGTTAGGTTTCCATTTGGCCACCGTATGACCAGTGGCACCCGGATCCCTCCCTCATAAAGCTGGCTTTTTCCTCCTCTAAGAGGGGCGTTGGAGGTTACATTGGTTTCGCCTCCATTGTCAGAGGAAAAGATCAAAATCGTATCTTGGGATAGGCCGAGTTCCTTCAGCTTTTTGTCGATCAATCCGATGCCGTCATCAATGGATTCAAGCATGGCTGCCAAGTGTGGGTTGTGATGTTCAGCCCAGTGCGTGCAGGATTCCACGGGTAACCCATTATCCTTACACAGGTAACAATTCTTCCGAGTGCTGGAACCAGTTTTGTGCTTTTTTCTGTATTTTTCCACTAAGTCTGGACGCCCGTTGAGGATTGTGTGCGGAGCATAGTGGCTGAGATACAAAAAGAATGGCTTATCTTTATTACGTTCAATGAACTCAACCGCTTCCAGATTGAGTCGATCTGTGAGGTATTCACCTTTGCCAAGTCGGTTTTCTGGCAAATCTACCCAGGGAATCGGTTGTGTACGAAATACATAAGGGTAGAAGTTGGCTCCATTGCCCACACCTTTGACTTCACTCCCGGTATTGAAGCCAAAGCCATGATGTGTTGGGCGGACTTCAAATTCTGCATCGTGATGCTTGTACCCCGTCAGGTGCCATTTCCCGACCATGCCAGTTTTGTAACCGTTGTTCTGGAGGATTTTCGGTAACGTGACGTGATTTGTCGGGAGTGCGTTGGATGAATTAGGCCGAAGGTAATCGAGAATGTTGAGACGTGCTGGATGTTGGCCTGTCAAGAGGGCCGCTCTATAGGGGGAACAAACGGGAGCTGCGGCATACGCATTCGTAAAGCGTAGCCCATCCTTCGCCAGCTTGTCCAAATTGGACGTCTCATTGAAGTTGTTTCCGTAGCACCCCAACTCTGACCAGCCTAAGTCATCTGCCAGCACAAAGACGATATTAGGTTGTCTGGCTTGAGTATTTATTAATAAGAAAACGAAAAGGGAAAAAGTGATCCACAGCTTCATGAACTTTAGTAATGTCTCCCAAGCCCTGGATTCAGAAAATCTTCGTTCTCAGGGATTTCTCTTGACCCATAACGCTATGCGTTATGATTGTTGTTTTATGATAGAGAGTTTCAAGTGTAAGGAGACGGAAAAGATCTATCGCCGAGAGTATTCAAAGAAACTACCTACCGACATACAAGATGTTGCCTTCAGAAAACTCAGAATGCTCAATCGAAGTTCTACCATTCAAGATCTCCGAATCCCTCCTGCCAATCGTCTTGAAGCTTTAACAGGAAACCGAAAAGGGCAGCATAGCATTCGAATCAATCAACAATGGAGAATATGTTTTGAATGGAAGGGCTCGAATGCCTATAATGTTGAGATCGTTGATTACCACTAAGTAGAATGGCCAAAATCCCTACAGTCCACCCAGGAGAAATCTTATCGGAAGAATTTTTGAAACCAATGGGTCTTAGCCAGAATCAAATGGGCCGGGATCTTGGTGTTTCTCCCCGAAGGATCAATGAAATCATCCATGGGAAACGCAGCATTACAGCTGATACAGCCTTACGTCTGGCAGCTTACTTTGGAAACTCGGCCTCTTTTTGGTTGGGTTTGCAAATGGATTACGATCTGGATGTCGCAACGGATAACCTGGCAGAACGGATCACAAGTGAAGTAAGACAGTTGGAGACCGTGTGAGCTGTGTTTCGGGGAATTTTTTCTATTCAAACTGAGGATCTGTCAGCGTCTTGAGAAAGGCGATGATGGCAGCTTGGTCTTCTTTTGACAGAGGGATTCCGTTGCTGCGGTGTTTGGCTAGGCTTGGGGCGAGTTTTGGGGAACGTTGGATTCCGGAAGTGTAGTGGTTGAGGACTTGTTCGAGGGTTTGGAAGCGGCCGTCATGCATGTAGGGGGCGGTGAGGGTGAGGTTGCGGAGGCTGGGCGTGGCAAACTTTTGACCGTCTGTGTAGGGGAGGCCGGTATGGTGGAATTGGAAGTCGGTGAAGAAGGCTCCTCCATGACAATGGAAGCAGTCGGCCCCGTAGAGTTGTCGGCGGGGATCGTATTCGGTGAAGAATAGTTCGAAGCCGCGTTGTTCCTGAGGGTTGAGTTGGGTCTGGCCTCGTTGGGCCCGGTCAAACTTGGAGTCCATGGAGGTAAGGGAGAGGACAAATTGTTCAATGGCGACTGTAAGGTTTTCCGGGGTTATGGGCTTTGGGCCAAAGGCAGCTTTGAATAGAGATGGATACTCAGTATGGTGCTCCAGGTACTGTGTGATGGTGTCGAGGTTGGCAGCCATTTCACCTGGGCTTTCGATCGCTTCCAGAGCTTGGTCTCGAAGTCGGGTGGCACGACCGTCCCAAAAGAACTTTTTCTTCCATGCCATGTTATGAAGGGGCATGGAATTGCGGAAGCCTACACCTCCATCCAGACCAGTGCTGACATGTTTTGGCTCTGCAAAGGCATGGTCTTTCAGGTGACAGGTTGCACAACTGACTTCATTGCTACTGGAGAGGTTAGGATCATGGAAAAGGCGTTTGCCGAGCTGGACACGTTCTTTGGTCAGAGGAAAATCTTCTGGCAGTGCAGGGATCGGGAAACCTCTTTTGATTTTGAAAGGGTAGGGAGTTCCGATCCCGGCTTTCTTCTGAGTGATCTGCTTAATGGGAACCGAAGGGTTGGCTTGTTGGGTGATGTTTCCGACGGCAAAAGCCTGTTGTACGGACTTCTTTATTTGCACGGCGACTGGATCACCTTTCCTACCGTGTGATGAATTCGTTTTTGTATTTACTAAACTCCCAAGAACCTGATCCATGTGAAAATGTAATTCCAGCTTCTGAGGTTTCGTAAGATCAAGTTTGATCGGGAGCTTTACCTCCATTCGGTGAACGGCATTGCCGATGTGATAAAGAAAACCGTTGGATGGTGTTTCCGGCCTTTCCCAAGTTCCTTCCATTGCCAGAAAGATGTAGCCACCTTGCCAGCTCCAGTGGAGATTGTTCAATAGTGGGTTGAGAGGATGTTTGGGCGGATATTGGTTGGGATCGGATAGATTTGTTTTTTCATCCAATCCGACAGAAAAGTGTATATCGGTTATTTGGGAATCTGGTAATCCAATGAGATGAATCATCGAGTCAGCTTCAGAGACTTCTACAAACCCAAACCAGTCCTTTCGGCTCAGTTTGTTCCCATTTGCAGTAAGCAGTGCTGGATTGGATAGAAGATAACTGATTCTGGAGAAGGTAATGGTGGAGCCATCTGAGTGTTTCAGCGGCTTCCCTATGCGAACGGGCTCATCATTCCAGAGATGTTGAAATTGCAGAGATAGATCTGCTGCATGAACAGGCAGGAGAAAGAGATGGCCAACCAGTGCCCACAGAACCCAGTTTTTCATTACTCAACAGTGAATGTTTCCAATGCAGTAAATGTCCTTGGGTTACTCTGCGGGGAGAAGTAAACGATGATTGAATACTCTCCAGCACTAAGACCAGAGGCTTCTGCATTGAATGTCACTTTTACTCGATATCTTGCTGCATCTCCATTTTCGTCTACTCGGGATGCAGGATTTCCATCATCCAGTGTGCTGGTGTCGATAGTAGCTTCTTCTCCCCCGATAGTCACAGAGAAAGGTGATAAGGGCAGGCCGTCATTGGCTCCCTGAGTCCCTATTAGCGGTGGAACGGTGTCATCACCATCCTCAATCGTCAGGTAAACCACCTCGTCTGTTCCAATTGGGCCAGCTGGATCACTGTAGCGGCCCCCAATGGCATCTTCTTTGGCAATAAGGTGGTCATAGATCGTTTGGAGTTCGGTAGAGAGATTATCAATATCCAGTGGTGAACCTTCGTTAGGATCATCAGTAATGTTGTAAAATTCAAAGGTTGGGGTGTCTTCGGTGCTATCTGGGTCTCCGTTTACAATCAGTTTATAGTCTGGGTATTCATCTGAGATTAGAGCTCTACCGCTTCCATCATCACCACCGAACATTTCCACGACTACCACACGGTCTGCATTATCTGAAGTATTCTGCAAAATGGGGACAATACTTTGTGAGTCTATGTTATCGACTGAGGATGTTGCGGTGGAGACATTGACTCCGCACATCTCCAGGACTGTGGAAAAAACGTCTACACA
>Ga0255776_10008087_pt1 | contig 10456 bp, 10 predicted proteins | sample 071ome_19_FD_179974 | JGI IMG/M metagenome (GOLD analysis project Ga0255776, IMG submission 179974) | Coastal salt marsh microbial communities from the Groves Creek Marsh, Skidaway Island, Georgia - 071413AT metaG (version 2) | ecosystem: Environmental > Aquatic > Marine > Intertidal zone >...
TGTTGATTTATCGACTACAGAGTTAAAGACTGTTGTATTGCTACCAATTTTTGAATCACTAATTTGAGCATTAGGACCAATAGTGCAATTTTCTCCAATAGAGGTATCCCCTTTTAAGTGAGTATTTGCAAATATTTTAGAACCAGATGCGATAGTTACTGACTCATCTAAATATGTAGTTGCTGGATCTTGAAAGTAAACACCATTGTCCATGAAATGTTGAATTAACTTTTTTTGTAAGTTGTCTTCAACTTCATTTAGTTGGCTCATAGAATTTATTCCCTGTATTGAATGTTCTTCTACTTGTACTATAACCATATCTAATTTTTGATTATTTGCAATACCAATTAAATCAGTTAAATATATTTCACCTTGAGCATTTGCGTTTGTTAATTGATTGATATTAGATTGCAAAAAATCTGCATTAAAACAATATATTCCTGAGTTAATTTCATTTATTTTTCTTTGTTCATCGCTACAATCTTTTTCTTCGACGATGCTAATAGATTCACCATCTCTCACAACTCTTCCATATCCAAAGGGATTACTTGAAACTGATGAGAAAAAACCTAGTGATGCATTTTTGTTTTTTACTTCATTAATTAGTTGATGTAGCGAATCTTTATTGATCAGCGGTACGTCTCCAGGTATCACTACAACGTACTCATGATTAAATTGATTGAAATGTTCGTGCGCTATAACAGTAGCAACAGCGTGTCCAGTACCGTTTTGAGTACTTTGTAAAACTGGGGTTATATCTTTAGCAAGTTCGTTTGAGACTAAATCTGCTTCATGACCAACTACAACATATTTGTGCTCAAAGTCACTTATTACATCGGTTGCAAAATGAATTAATTTTTTTCCTAAAACGGAGTGCAAAACCTTAGGTAATTCAGACTTCATACGAGTCCCTTTACCAGCTGCTAATACTATCCCTGCTATTTTCATCTACTATTTTTTAGCTGGGGGAGAAGGACTCGAACCCTCAACGATGGGACCAAAACCCATTGTGTTGCCAATTACACCATCCCCCAAAGGTTTGTTTTATTATTCTAATCACCTATTTGAGACAAACTACATTCTATTTTTTTGCAAACTTTAAAATACCTTAAATTATTATTTGAGTAATTTCTAAAATTGTTCTCTACTTGAGAATCAAAAAGAGAAAATATAGTTGGACCACTTCCAGACATGAAAAACTTATTTTGAAATACATTTTCAAGTTCATTTTTAATTTTCTTTAAATCTTCGGAGAGTTCTGAGCTAGCCTCCCATAGATCATTAAATATCTCAATATTATTAAATTCATGTTTTTGGGGTGATTTCGTTACTAATTCATCAAATTTATTGAAAACCGTCCCAGTGCTTAAATGAATAATTGGAACAGCAAGTATGATTTCAACATTATTTAGAGTGTCTGAATTAAAAGGTTTTAAGACATCGCCAATCCCCTGCACTTTTGATGATGTACCATTGTAAAAAAAAGGAACATCACTACCAACCTCTGTAGCTATTTCAAGCATACTTGGCTCTTCAAGCTGATATGTATCAACTAAATACCTTAGTAATGCCCCAGCATCTGAGCTACCTCCACCAAGCCCAGACTGAAGTGGAATATTTTTTTCTACTGAAATTACAAATTGTTCTTTAAAGCTTGAATTAATTTTTCTCAATAAATTTAATGCTTTGTGCACTGTGGTGTACTCATTATTCAACTGATCAATTGAAAAAAGAATTTTATCCTCTTCTGCTTCATTGATTGATATTTCATCATAAATATCAATTGGAATCATGTCTGAATCGAGAAAATGTAATCCAGAGTTTTGTTGTTCCGATACTTTTAAATTTAAATTAATTTTTGCAGAAGTTAACAATCTCATTTTAAAAACTCAGCAATCTTTAAATACTGTTGAGGTGTAACAGAATCAGCTCTAAGATTTGAATCAATACCAATTTCCTCTAAATTAGTTTCTGAAATGATTGAACTTAGTGAGGTTCTAATTTTTTTTCTTTTTTGCTGAAAAGCAGTTTTTGAAATCTCAAAAGCTTGTAATCTCAAATCTTCGTCTAATAGCTGCTCTCGTTGAATAGTAACAACTGATGAAGTTACCTTAGGTTTAGGGTGAAAACAGTTTTTAGAGACATCAAACTGAAGTTTAGCTTTTGTCATTAAAAAAATTAGCACTGATAAAGATCCATAATCTTTACTCCCTGGTTTTGCAACAATTCGCTCAGCTACTTCTTTTTGAACCATAATGACATAGCGATGAATAACTGGCACTTCAATGATTAACTTAACTAATAATCTAGTTCCGATATTGTATGGAAGATTTGAAACTAGAATCCACCATGGTCCTCTAAGTTGTGAATAGTCGAACTCCATCGCATCCTCATTAAAGATTTCAAGATTGGGAATAGTTGAAAACCGCTCTCCAAGTAAAGTTGCTAATTGAGTATCAAGCTCTACAGCTTTAATTCTGTAACTATCTTTTAATAACTCATTTGTAAGGGAACCTGTACCTGGTCCTATTTCAATTATCGGATCAGCTAATTGTCCCTGAACTAATTTTGTAATTTTCCTTGAGATGTTTGTGTCTATTAAGAAATTTTGTCCAAGTTTGTATTTTGGTTTAGAAGCAAGCTTTTCAATCCAGAAATATTCACTCATTTACTTCTCCATTAATTTATTTGTGTTAGCAATTGTAATATCAGATAGCTCTTTAAGGGGGATTGATAGAAGTTCTGAAAGTTTTTTTGCGGTATACATAATATTTGAAGGTATGTTTTTCTTTCCTTTATATGGTTCTGGTGTCAAGTACGGTACATCTGTTTCAAGAAGCAACCTATCAGTTGGAATATGGTGCACACTTTGGTGTAAGTCATGCGCTGTTGTATAAGTAACTATCCCAGAGATAGAGAAATATACATCAAGTTCTACAAACTTCTTTGTCCAATTATTTCCACCGGTCCAAGAGTGTAAGATAATTTTATTTGTGTAAGTTGAACATGAGAGCAAGTCATACATATCTGAAAAACTATCTCTACAATGTAAAATTATCGGTTTATTCATTTCATGAGCAACTTGTAAATGAAATTGTATACTTTCAATTTGTTGTTCTTTAGGCGATAAATTCCTGTAATAATCTAGGCCCGTTTCTCCTATTAAATCTGCTTCCTCCATTAAAAGTGATAATTCTTCTTTTATTTCATGAAAAGTGTCTGCTTCGTGGGGATGTAATCCTGCAGACCAAAAAGCATTCTTTTGAATTTGTTGACTCATTTGTTTTGCACGTTGAGATGATTCAACATTAACACCAGGAATGATGAGATATTCTAAATTAAAAATATCTTCTTCTTTAAAGTCGTTACCCATTAGTTGGATATGGCAGTGAGTATCTACCCACTTCAAATCCTCTAAACTCTCTTTAATATTCACTACTATATAAGCATAGGATTAAATGGAAGTATGAGTAAGGGCAACAAAAGTAAAATTGATAATCTCGGAAGGGTTGTGATACCAAAATCCATTCGAAAAGCACTTGGCATCCAACAAAATGAAGAGATAACTATGTATGTTGAGGATAATAAATTAATTATTTCAAAAGGTTTTAAATCTTGTTCATTATGTGGAGTCCATGCAGTGAATTACCAATTAAACGATAAACTACTTTGTAAAAGTTGTGTCGAAAGAATTAAAGACCTTTAACTGCATCATATACATCATTAACCGAACGATCAGTTAATAAAGAAACTACTTTTGCGATATCTTTCTTCGAAATGTCATTTTTTAATAATATTTTAATTGCATTACTTACATCTTCTGAATTAATAGATTTTGAGTTAATTTTAGAGATAACAAGTGTTATCTCTCCTTTTAATGTTTTTCCCTCTAGTTCATTAAGTAATTGTCCTGGTGTACCTCTATAAATTGTTTCAAATTTTTTAGTCAATTCTCTACATACTGCAATTTCAACATCAATAGAATTTTCAACAAAGTATTCCAAATTTTTCAAAACTCTATTGGGAGATGTGAAACATACAGTTGTCATGTCATTGTTTAAAATTTTATTAAAAAAATCTTGCTTTTCCTTTCCTGATTTTGGTATAAAACCTAAAAATTGAAAATTCTTTGTATCCATCCCTGATAGAGTTAATGCGAGAATTACGCTCGAAGGTCCAGGTATAGATTCAATCTCAAAATTATTTTCAATTACCTTTTTAAGAAGTTCTTCCCCAGGATCAGAAATAAGCGGAGTACCTGCATCAGATAATAAAGCAACTTTCATACCTTGTTCTAAGTGTGAAAGTATTTCTTTAATCTTCAATTGTTCATTTCCTAAAAAATAAGATTTAGTATCTTTTTTAATATTTAATGAATTTAATAAAACTCCAGTTCTTCTCGTGTCTTCACAATAAATAAGATCGACTTCTTTTAATGTCTCGACCAACCTAGCAGAAACATCTGAAAGATTGCCAATAGGTGTGGCGCAGATAAAAAACTGAGCCATGAAATTAGTAACTGTTTAAATTATTTGCTTGAGATTCGATTATTGAAATGTCTTGTGATAAGAATAATCTAACAAATGACCCATCTGTTGATATCCAAACATTTGTTTTTCCTTTATATAGCTTTCCACCACTAAAATCTACGACTTCATCAAATCTATCTTGAACATTTGCCCAATGTATATATGCATCATATATTTCCTTTAAGTCCTGAGCAGTATCTCCAGAAATTTTTACAGACATTACAAGATTTCCATTTGAATTAACATAATCTTTCCATGAGCCACCGCCGAGTCCAACAGCAGCAGTTGTAGACTCCACTCTACCAATGAAATCTTGGAGTACATAAACAATATCTAAAGAACCCAAAGTTCCCTCATCAATTAATTGATAATTTTCAATCTCCAAAGTTGTTATTGATACTTCATCATATCTTTCATTCGTAAAGAATTTTGCACTATCGTAAACTTGTTCTGCAGTTGGCAATGAATCAAGTCCTTCATTTTTATATCTATAAAGTGCTTCATTTAGACCTGTCATCTTATCTTTGTTTAAAATTTCTCTAACTAACTGAGGACCAAATGAGTAGTACAAATCATTTGGTATATAAAAATAACCTGGAAGTTGAACTCTACAAGATATATTTGGAACTTGAGAGTTCATTGTGGTTCTGTCATAGCTATCAAGCCCGTCCTCCCACTTAATTTGAACATAATCAGCCTGTGCTTCCATCAATGCACGAATGCCCGGATAAGCAGAAAAATCATCTAGTTCTTTCATTTCTTGGTACCATTCTGAAACTTGGAAATGTTGACCTTGCAACGAGTGGGTTAACTCATGAACGATAACACTTTGCTCCCAAAGGTTTAGCTTGTCTTGGCCCTTTTTAATTGGCACTCTTAAAATTTTGTCTAATAAATTATATGAACCAGCTGAAGCACATCGTTGAAACTCTGTTATTAGATTCTTCATTTGATCAGGTGTAGCCGTTGTTAAACCCCACATGTTTTCAGAAAGAACAGCTCTCTCCCATTCTCCTTCTTCGTAGTCTTCCTCAAAATCATCTAAGTATGAAACTGCATTATATTCTTGATAGCCGTTGACTGTATATAAATTAAATAAAGGAAATTCGGTAAACTCTAAACCTACTCTTCTCTCTACGAAAGACATCAATTCCTCAAACTGAGCTTTCATATTTGGAGACATTTCCAAAAGTTCTATACCAAATTCATCAACAGCCCAAGGTTCCTCTATATAAACTGTTGTTGTAGTTGATGTTGTAGTTGTTGCTTCAGTAGTACTAGTAGTGGAGGTATCTGCAGTTTCTGAAGATACATTTGTATCATCTGTTGCAGAAGAACAACTAACTAATAAAATTGCTAATAAGGTGATTAAAAATTTTTTCATAAGTACTAGATTAACTTTAATCTTAAAATTTGAAAATAATGAATTGGAGGAAAATTGCTAAAAGAATTTAGAAATTTTATCAATAGAGGAAACGTTGTTGAACTAGGTGTTGCTTTTGTAATGGGTGCTTCATTTAAGTCACTCGTAGATGTTTTTACGAATAGACTAATTGAACCAATAATTGGACTTTTAATAAATCTCCCAAGTTTAGATAATTTTGGCTTATTTGGTGATGTTGACCCAAGTACTGGTGTTAGTGTTGGGAGCTTTGGTGCATTTCTTGGTGAAGTGATCAATTATACAATCATTGCTTTCGTAATGTTTTTAGTTATCAAGGCCTATAACCACTTTGAAGATATGGTTCAAGATGATGAAAATGAAGATGTTACGCCTGTAGATTCAAGAGAGGTTCAACTATTAAAAGAAATTCGAGACGGTATTAAAAAACTTAATTCTTAGATATACTCAACAAAGTGAATAATAGTTTAAGAGAGCTTTTTCTATACTCTCAACATCAAAAAACGAAAACCAAACGTGGAATAATATTTTCTGTTCTTAATAAAGTCTTTGACTTAGCACCTCCTGTGTTAATAGGAATTGCTATCGACATTGTGGTCGAAGGTAGTGAATCTTTTCTATCTAGTTTTGGGTTTGAAGATAGAAGACAACAACTCATTGTTTTAGCAATCCTTACATTTGTTATTTGGGGTCTAGAATCACTTTTTGATTATTTATCTGCGGTTACATGGAGGGGTATTTCACAAGATATTGAACATAGTTTAAGAACTGAAACTTTTAAAAACGTATTAACTCTTGATATGAAATATTTTGAAAATAAATCATCTGGAAGATTAATGGCTATCTTAAATGACGACGTTAATCAACTTGAACGATTTCTAGATACAGGTGCTAACAAGCTAATTCAAACAACTACAACAGTTATAGTAATTGGTGGTACATTCCTATATATTTCTCCAATCATTGCTTTGTTTGCATTTATTCCAATTCCTGTAATAATTTTTGGATCTTTCAAATTTACATCAAAAATTGCATCTAGATATGAAAAGATTAGACAAACGATTGAAACGCTGAACTCTAACCTCTCTAATTCAATTTCTGGAATTTTAAATGTTAAAAGTTTTACTAGGGAGAATAAAGAATTAGAGAGAATTACTGATTCATCTTTAGAAGTTAAATCAGCAAATTATCATGCAATTAAATTATCTGCAGCTTTTATACCAATTATTAGAATTGCTATTTTGTTTGGATTTACTGCAACATTATTAATTGGTGGTTTTTTAGCATTAGATGGAGAAATCAAAGTAGCTATGTATTCTGTACTACTTTTTATAACACAACGACTTCTATGGCCACTAACAGAGCTTGGCGATACATTTGATTTATACCAACGTGCTATGGCTTCATTTAGAAGGATCTATTCTTTAAAAATTGAGATACCTGAAATTCAAGACGGAGATATAAACTTTGAAAAGTTAGAAAATCAAATTAGTTTACAAGACGTAAATTTTTCATATGTCAAAAACTTTAATGTTTTAAACCAAGTTTCATTAACTATTAAAAGTGGTAATACAACTGCAATTGTTGGAAGCACAGGTTCTGGAAAATCGACTTTAATAAAATTACTCTTACGACTTTATGAAATTAATTCTGGAAAAATTTTATATGATGATACCGAGTTGAAGGATTTTAAGCTTTCTACTTTACGAGAAAAAATTGGATTAGTTAGCCAGGACGTTTTCTTATTTGAAGGAACTGTCTTTGAAAATATTGCTTATGGGAACTTAAGTGCGACTGAAGAAGAAATTTGGGATGCTGCAAAACAATCAGAAGCCATAGACTTTATTAAAGATTTACCAAATAAGGAAAACACGATTGTTGGAGAAAGAGGACAGAAACTTTCAGGAGGTCAACGTCAAAGAATATCCATTGCTAGAGCAATTTTAAAAAATCCAGAAATATTAATTTTAGATGAAGCAACCTCCTCGGTAGATAATGAAACTGAAGCTGCCATTCAGCGATCTCTTGACGTTTTAAAAAAAGATAGAACTGTCATCGTGATAGCACATAGATTATCAACTATTAGAAATGCTGATTGTATATATGTATTAGAAAATGGTGTAGTAACTGAAACTGGCACTCATGATGAGTTAGTTAATCTAGGCGGAGTCTATACAGGACTTTGGTCGGTGCAGACTGGTGAAAGAGCTTAAGAGACTTTACTAGCTATATACTCTCCTATTGCAAATGATGAAGTAGCTGCAGGTGACGGAGCATTAAGTACATGTAGCGAATTATCCTTTGACTCAAAAACAAAATCATCTACTAAATTACCTTTAATATCTACTGCTTGAGCTCTAACACCAGAAACTCTTGGGGTGAGATCATTTGCATTAATATCTGGAATAAATTTAGAAATTTCAGTTAAGAAAACTTTTTTATTTAACGATCTATACATTTCACTTAAACCAGTTTTTAAATACTTCTTACCAAGTTTCCACATTCCTTGGTAACTAATTATTGATGCAAATTCTTTTACATTAAAAGTTGACCAATCGTATCCTTCCTTTGCAAAAGCTAACACCGCATTTGGACCTGCTTCAATATTTCCATCTATCGTTTTTGTTAAGTGAATCCCAAGAAAAGGTAAGTTAGGATCAGCAATTGGATAAATCATATTATTAACATAATTTGATTTTTTAGAATCAATCGTAAAATATTCTCCTCTGAATGGAATAATTTGTAAATTTGGTTCTAAATTATCCAGTTTTGCAACAGTATCAGAATATAAACCTGCGCAATTAATTAAAAATTCAGTTTCAAATTGATTTTCTGAAGTAAAAATTTTCTTAAGATTGCCATCATCTTTAACTGCATTAACTTTATTGAAATATTTAACTTCTCCGCCTAAAGAGAGAAATTTTGAAATAATTTTTTCAGAAACAACTTTATAGTCAACAACACCTGCCTGAGGCACAAAAAGTGCGGTTTCAAACTTACAATTTGGTTCTTTTTTTAAAATTTCTTTTTTATCAAAGATGGATACACCTTCCATCCCTAAGTTTTTTGCTCTTACATATAAATCTTCAATTTTAGAAATCTGATCATCTACTACAAGCTTGCCTTCTACTCTATTTGGAACTTTTTCAACATCAATAAACTCTAACAAGAGCTCTCTCCCTCTAATACACAAGTTCGATTTAAATGAATTAGGTTTGTAATATATTCCCGAATGAATAACACCTGAGTTTCTTCCTGATTGATGTAAACCTGGTGATTTTTCTTTTTCTAATATTAAAACTTGATGACCTTGTTTTTTTAACTCTAACGCAGTAGAGGCACCAACAATGCCAGCACCAATAACAATATAATCATAAGAATTATTCATTTTTGGTGGAGGTGCGGGGAGTCGAACCCCGGTCCTTCCAAGCTACCTAACAGCTTCTCCGAGTGCATCCGATGATTTACTAACAGGCTAGTCACCGGAACCTATGACCTGCTAGGTTTACCTAAATCTTAAAAGTTAGTCGGTATCCTAACTTAGCATCCCACATTGCGACGCCATTGCTATCCGAGGTGGGAGCCCCGATAGGTGACGAGCAGCTTATGCTGCTAAAGCCAACTTAGGTTTGGCAGTTATATTTTTTTCCTACGTTTTTAACGAGGCCCTAGGACCCTCGACTCGCTACTGAGAGACTCACTTCAAAGTCGAAGCCAGTTCACCCCCATACTCTTTAATAAGCTATAAAATTATACTTGACGTTTAAGGATTTTAAAATATGAAAATTAATAAACAAGAATTTCAACTTGGGGAAGTTGCTGAAGTAATTTTAGATTCACAAGATAACGATGGACTAATTTTTGTGCCAAAAAATATTGAACTAAAACTTTCAATTGAAAACTATTTTGGAAAAATTTTAATTAATACAGTTGATATCTACACAAGAGAAAATGAGTTACAACTTTCAAAATCTGGAATAGAGCAAAAATTAGGTAATTTAGACATTAAATTACTCGATAGATATTTATTTAAAACTCTCTCTGACAAAAGTGGAATCGCGTACTCCCCTTATCACTATTTTCCAGAATATGATTTTTCTGTTTTTGAAAAAAATAGGCGTCCTTCTGATTTAGATTGGGCGATGTTTGCAACTTTATATATATTCAGCTGCAACGTATTGCCAACTACAGTCAAAATTGAGCTAGCAATGGCAAAATATTTAAGAATATCCGAAGAAAACTTTAAACGCTTCCTGAAAAAAATTCCACCAACTTTATTTATGAAATCAGGTCATTCTGATTCAAGAGGTGGAAATGTTTCTTTTGATGCAGAAATTTTAATTAAAAATTATTTAGGAAGTGCATCAAATAGTTACGAAGAAAATCCTTATTTGAAGTTTTATTCAGATTCAGATTTAGCTTGAGGTCTAACCATAGATAAAATCTTTAAAGGTTTTATTTTCCAAATTTCTCTTGATTTAATATTTTTTTCTTCCCAAGTCTCGTTTATTTCTCTCTTATAAGG
>Ga0255776_10008088_pt1 | contig 10456 bp, 7 predicted proteins | sample 071ome_19_FD_179974 | JGI IMG/M metagenome (GOLD analysis project Ga0255776, IMG submission 179974) | Coastal salt marsh microbial communities from the Groves Creek Marsh, Skidaway Island, Georgia - 071413AT metaG (version 2) | ecosystem: Environmental > Aquatic > Marine > Intertidal zone > Salt...
TTAATACCGTTGCTTTGAGCATGAGCAAAAAGCCCAAACAAGCAACCAAATAGTGAGTATAGATACTTTTTCATGCAGGTATTTTTTGAAAAAAGACTTTTTTTTTATTTGAGAAATTTAATGAAATTGAGGTAATTACAGGGGTAAATAAGTGAAAAAATGAACTCCTGTAGGATATTCACAGGATACAAGCTTGGTTTTAATCATTCTAGAATAAAATGTGCTGTTGAGCATATTTTTAATATCTTGCTAAAACAGTTATATGAGCGCCATTTTAGTATCCTTAATCACTTTGTTTATGCAGGGCTATGAAAGTCAACCGTATGAAGTAGTGGCTTCATTTGAAGCCTTTGAAATTCGGTATTATCCTTCTGTAAAATTAGTACAAACCGAAAGTAATGTTGGAAGCAATATAAATTTCAATCGCTTGTTTCGCTATATCTCTGGAGCCAATAAAAACAACCAAAAAATTGCAATGACCACACCGGTTCATATGCAAAATGACAACACCAAACAGCGCATGGCATTTGTATTGCCGGCTTCCTTTAACGAAAAACCACCTCCACCAACTTCTAAGGATATTCAAATTGTATCTTCAAAAGCGGGCTATTATGCAGCGATACGCTACGGTGGCTATTCTAATGTAGAGAAGGTTAATTATTATACCCAACAATTACAACAACACTTAAGCAACCAGCAAATAGAAACTATTGGAGGTCCTGTGGTTTTGGGCTACAATGCACCCTACAAATTTTTCAATCGCAAGAATGAAATCATAATAGAGGTGACCTATAAGCAGCCTTAAAACGGATAAATCTCCAGCTCTTTTAATTTATCTAAAGGAATCCATTTTTTAAAAGCTTCCTTTTATTTTTTGCATTTATAGTTTACTTTGTATATTGTTTAAAAACAAAATAAAAGTAAATAAATATGAAAAACTCATTCTTCTTGGAGTGCTGATTAGTGGCGCTTTATGGTCACAAGACATTGCTACTCTAAATCATACCCAAACACAAGACATTGAATATTACAGGGGAATTAAAAACAATTCCACCGTTGGAGAATACATTGCCAGTGATGGGAATGTTTTTAAGGTGGGAGATGAAGTAACACTTGGAAGTCCACAAAAAGACAGTGGTTTTGAAAGCGATTTTAAATATATTCAGCTCGGCCGCATCGGCGGAGCAATGGGTGCTCTTGCAGCCATTAGCTCAGACGTAGATACTCCAATGGTGCCCGAAAATTTTGAAGGCAGAAAAGCCAAAGTGGGTAATATTCGTGTGTTTCATTTGGGCAATAAGAAAAAACCACTTAAAGTTATTGTTGAGCTTGTTGAACCTAATGGCAATGCCTTTACCGCTCTCACTAAACGAATTAGCATCCAAAACCTAGAATTTGCCCTTAAATATGGAGAAATTCTTCCTATGAATGCAAAAATGTCAAGAGATCAAGCCATAGCAAAACTTAAAGAAGCCAAAGATTTGTTGGAACTCGACATGATGTCTAAAGAAGAATATGATGCGCTTAGAACAGAATTATCGCCTATTATTAGAGGAAATTAATAAGTTGTTGGTTTGTAGAATTAAAAAGACACGCACTTTGGCGTGTCTTTTTTTGGTTCAATGTGTCGTTAGAGTACAGCGCTGAGTGGGCCTGTACTATCTGAAAATTGTTCCGTTTCGATATCAAGTTTATTGAGCATACTCACAAAGAGATTGGACAATCTTTCCTTCTTTTCGTCAAAAACAGTGTATTCGCCGTGTTTAACTCCCATAGTAGAGCCTCCCGCCAAGATCAAGGGGCAGTTGCGAGCGTTGTGCGTAGTGCTACAGGCACTACCATAGAGGATAAGTGAGTTGTCTAGCAGAGATCCAAAGACATCTTTGGTGTTTTTCATTTTGTCCATGAAATAGGCAAATTGCTTAGCATACCATCGGTCCAAACGACCCCAATCTTCCCAGTGTCCAGTAGACCTATCATGAGAAATGGTGTGATGTCCTTGTAGTCCAAGTGCCAATTTGGGAAAATTATCACCAAAGCCCATGCCGTCTTCACGGGCCATCATATAGGACATTACACGTGTAATGTCAGTTTGAAATCCAAGCACCATTATATCCATCATGGAACGCACATAGTCTTCTGGAGCGGCTGTTGGATCTACATCTAAATTGATTAAACTGGCGTCAAAATCTTTAAGGGGAACATCTAACCATTTTTCATTTCGGGTTAGCTGCTTTTCAACCTCATTTAAAGAGCTTAAATATTCATCCAGTTTTACTTTATCATTGGCTCCTAGACGTTTTTTAAAACTTTTACTGTCTTCTAACACTAAATCAACAATCTTTTTGCCCTGGCTAAGACTTTTTCGTCTTTCTTGGGAAGAAGAACCGCCGTCGGGAGAAAAATAGCGTTCAAAAATTTCGCGCTGTTTATGTTCAGAAGGAATGGGTTTTCCAGAAGAATTAAACGATAGTGTTGACGTTCTACTCTTATAGCCAACGCCTCCATCGGTGGAAAGGGTCAAGGACCGAAAACGAGTGTGTTTACTCAACTCCTCTGCAGCCACTTGATCTACCGAAACGCTGTTTTTATATTCCCCTCTTAAATCGCCTCCCGTTAAGAACGAATCGCCCGCCATATGTCCCAAAACATTGCGACTAAAGGGGTGACTTAAACCGCCCATGATTGACATCTCATTGCGGTGTCTGGAAAGGGGCATAAGAGAGTTTGTGAGCGTATAGTTTTTTCCTTCTCCTAGAGGAAACCAATTCCATTTCTTATGGTATTCACTTTCTTCAGGAGGCATGGCAACACCGTTAGGAAAATAGAGAAAGCACAAGCGTTTTGGGGGCAGGGGTTCGGCTAATTTTGAAAAACTCGTCATGGCCATCCCCTCCAAATAGGGCAACATACAAGTAACTCCTAATCCCTTTAGAAAGGTGCGCCGATCAAGATGCCACGGTTTTTTGCTCATGTTAGAATATTTTATCCAACCAACTTGGTTCTTTTTTACTAAATGAGGGGCTTAAAACAATTTGTTCAATTACCGTTCTAAAACGGTAGTCGTCTTGGATCACTTTTTTGACAATATAATTAATTTCTTTTTCATCAGCAAAACCAACGTCTCGGCCAAGGGCATAAGAAAATAAATTTTTAACTAAGGCTTTGGTAAAGTTGTCTTTTTTCAGCTTTAGAATGTAGGTTTTTATTCCCGCTATCCCCTCAATTTCGGTTCCATCGGGCAATGTGGATTTTGAATCTATGGGGTTGCCCTTAGCACTCATTTGATAGCGTCCCACAGCATCATAGTTTTCAAAAACCACACCATAGGGGTCTATTTTGCGATGACAATCTAAACAAGATGCTTTATTTCGATGCAAAAACAATTGCTCTTTAAGGGTTAGCTCTTCAAATCCGGGCGTTTCAGGATCCAATTGCGGCACATTTGGTGGAGGGGGTGGCGGATGCTCACCCAATAATTTTTCTTTTAACCAAACAGCTCGTTTAATGGGATGGGCTTGAACCCCATCGGAGTGACCACTTAAAAAGGAGCCTTGCGAGAGCAAACCTCCCCTATTTTCATTCTCTTTTAATGGAACGGCACGAAATTCGTTTCCTTTTACACCTTCAATTCCATAAAATTCAGCAAGATTTTGATTGAGCATGGCAAAATCTGAGTCAATAAAATTCAAAATGCTCAAGTTATTTTGGAGAACGTAGTGCACAAATTCATAGGTTTCTGAAAACATATCTTCTTTTACAAAGCGAGTATAATCTTCATATTGATGAACATTTACATCCATGTTTTGGTGCCGATCTAAGCGCAGCCATTCATAGGTAAAGGAATGGATCATTTCGTTAATTTTAGGACTGTTAATCATGCGCTCTACTTGATCTGTTAACTCGTCATACAAATCGCCCTCTGAGGCTAACTGCATCAAAGTTTCGTCGGGAGGGGCATTCCAAAGAAAATAAGACAATTGAGAAGCTAAATAAAATTCGTCTAGGGGTGCTTTTTCATCGGGCTGTTGGGGCTCAGACAAATAAATAAAATTGGGAGAGCATAGAACAGCTACTAAAACTTCTTTAACACCTTGTTCAAAACTATCATGCTCTGTTTTTATTGCCCTCCAAAAATCCATGTACCGATTCAATTCATTAGCCTCAATAGAACGTCTAAAGGCGCGCTCCATGAAGCTTTCTATAATTTCTTGGGCATAAAGTTCGGGGTTGGCTTTATTGGGGGAATCAAAAAATATTGCAGTATGACTTTCAGGGGGCCATACAGGAAAATATGGCGCTTCAAATTCTACAGATTTAATGAGTAGCGGAGGTCCTTTTAGACTACTTTCTTTTACCAAGTGATTATTCCATAGTCCAAGTGTTAGAATATTGGCCAATTCACCGCTCACCACATCACTGCCAAAGGGAATTGGGTAATTTTCTAAACGTCCGGTGAATTCATACACTTGAAAGGCGCCTTTTTCACCCTTAATTTCTTGTGGTTCACTAAAGGTTTTGTAATCCATTCCGTCATCTGTTCTTGACCCCACAAATACTTGTATGGAAGGGTTTACAGAAGCAAATTTTGCATCGTCTTGCAGCGCTTCTTCTTCTAATATTTTGGGAAGCGGGTCATCTTCAGGAAGGGGCGTAAAAATTAAATCGCTAAACCCAACAAAAAACTTACCTCCTATGGTTCCTTTGTGCTCACCTTGAGTCAAATAGATGAGGGTTACGGGGGTTGTAATTTCAGTTTGTTTTTGGAGGGCCTTGTCTAGATTGAGGCGTTTGCTGATAACACCCTCTTTGTTGCTCCCTAAAAAGCTAATGTGATAAGACGGGGTGGCATCTTCTTGTACATAGGGATGCACCAAATCCACCTGATAGATTCCAGCCTTTGGCACCGTATAGCTAAACGCTGTTTTGACGGTGCTTGCCACGACTTTTGGCATGAGCCAACGATTCTTTCGCAATTCAAATCCTTGGGTATTTTTCAATGTTTTTGCAGAAACGCGTATAGCTTCGGGCGACGCTTGGGCAGGTTCTTCTTTTCGCAAATCAATGAGCCGTTCAATTGAAGTGGAATTATAGCCTCTTGCAGCTTCTACTCGAAAGGCAAAGGCCCCAGCTCGAGGAAAATCTTCTCGAATTAGCAATTTCAAATTGGGAGAAGGCCCCTGCCATGATTTTGGGGTAACTTCTTTATGAGGCAAAGCCGAATTTAAAACCATGCCTTCCTTTACAATAGCATAGCGGTTACTGGCAGAGCCTCTCATACCAATACCAATACTGTTTTTTAATAAAAGTAGCGCTTCTTCGCTTTCCTCGTTTTGACCTTGAATGGGTTTTCCTTGGGCATCTAAAATTTCCACTACCAGATCTTCATTGTCTACAGCAGCAGTTTGATAGCCTCCAAACTCGGCTCCTATTTGACCATCGCCTATTTGTTTGCCTATGGAAACTTTATAGCGTTTTGAGGGGGGTTTGTCTCCTAAAACAATGGCTTTATCTAAGGCCTCTCGGGCAATTTTTTGAAAATAGTCTATGTGTAAGGCAGAAGTTTGCAGAATATTACCATTGTTGGTGAATCCCATTTTTGATTTTCCGTCACTGGGCAGCACGTCTCCAAAATTTACTCCAACACCAAGCAATTCGTTTAGAGTATTAGTATATTGCTCTTTGGTGAGCCTCCGAATTACATTTTGATTGTCTTTTTGCTTAGCTATAACGGCTTTATCTAAGTTTTCTGAAATCCAATTAACTACCAAACGTCGCTCTTCATCCGATAATTGCTTTTTCTTTTTGGGTGGCATTTCACCCACATTAATCACATTTAGGGCCGAGTGCCAGCGCTCTGCATCTGGACCATTAACCATGTCCCAATTCAATACATCTAAACGCATTTCGCCTTTTTGCTTTTCTTCGCCATGACACTCAAAGCAATAGGTTTCTAAAATGGGTCTAATGTGTCCTTCATAGTAGAGGGCCTCTTCTGAGTTTGTTTCTACTTCATTATTTAAAACCAAATAGTCTGCCTCGTTGTCAACATTCAAAAAACGCTTCATGCTCATAGGCATGTATTTGATCAAAAAATCTTCTCCATGGGTTAAATAGCTTCCATAATGGCCAGCCAAAGACAACAAGATCACATTAATACTTAAAAAGAGTTTGTAAAATCGAGATACGCCAATTGCGTCTGTTCTTTTTATTCCTCGAATGACCACTAACCAAATGCAAACTAGGGCCGTAAACCAGCCCAACCATTTGTGGGTATTGAGGAGTTCGTCGTCATAACTGCCACTTGAGCCCAACAAAAAGCCTAAAAGTGTTGTGGGAAGTATGGTGATGACCGAAAACCACAAGAGCATTTTACAAGCGGTTTCCAAATTGAGTTTGGGAAATAAGGTATTGCTGATTTCCATTAAGAAAAGAACCACCAAAGTGCCAATGGGAAGATGCAAAATTAGGGGATGAAACCTACCCAGAAAAAAAACAAACGTATTGTCCATTTTTCCGTCTAAGGGTACCCAGAGCAGTCCAAATAAAAACAGTGAAGAAAAAAGTGCAATTAGTAAACTCCGCTTCATAAATCCTATCTTGGCAATTGTTTGTCCCGATTCATTGTCTTATTTGTTTTAAAATTACAAATTTTTAGAAACTTAGAAACATTTTGGAATATGGGGGTTCCTTTCTTCATTGAAACTACACAATTAGCATTTGTAATTTTAGGGAGTAAGGTCCAGTTCATTATGCCCTTCTTTTAAATTGAAGGTTTTCTCATTAAATTCAAAAACACCACTAACTTCATTCGGTAAGCTAATTTCTGCATGCAAACTGTTTTCCTTTTGGGTATAGGCAACCGCAATTTCACCCTTTGGATGAGGCATTTTTCCTGAAATTGTTTGGAATGCTTCAATGTTTGGCTTAATGAACACTTTAGAGAATTGGGGGCCTACGCTTTGTATACCCAAAATAATTCTAAAAAATTCAATATTAGGGCTAGCCCCCCAGGCATGGGCATCTGATCTAGTGGTGAGTACTTGAGAAATTTCTCCCCAGGTGCTCATACCTAATTTCATGTAGGCTCTCCAGACATCAAGCCAGTCCATATATTGATTGCCAAGCCCTGCCTCTGCTAAGGCCAAATGGAGGTAATAACTAAAATAAATGGAAGCCGGAGATAAGGTTTTATCAGTCAGCATGGTTTGGGCTATTTTAAGCGCTTTTTCACCCTTCACGATGCCAGCTAAAATAGCAAGTGAATTGGTGTGCTGAGAAAACAATTCTTTCTGGGGTGTATCGGCATATAATTGTCGTTCTTCATCCCAATATTTATCTTCAATGGTTGTTTCTAATTTTTCGGTGATGGATTCGTATAAGTTGACATAGGCTTGGTCCCCTGCAAATTTTTCGAGTTCAATAGCGGAACGTAAGGCATGCAATAACTGTAGATCTAAAAGCGCCGAAGAACCGTCTTCACTTATGGGGCCAATTCCGCTTCTCCACGCTGGAACCCAATCGGTGTAGTTCCAACCGGGTACGTTTTTAAGAGAGCCATCATTCTCAATAAAGCTTATAAAATAATTCATAATTTGTCTTGTCCCTAATAGCTTTGCGGCGACAAAATCGGGGTCTTTTCCATAAAGCATATAGTCATATAGAGTGCTTATGTGCCACAGAGAATAGGTGGGTATAACTTGACTTTGATTGTCTGGATATCGACTTAGGGTATATCCATCAGGTTGTCTAGACTGATCGATTAGATTGATAGCGTTTTTAGCCAATCTGTCATCACCACTGTTGTAGTAAGAAACGAGCATTTGTATACGTGTATCGCCAACATATTGAAGTCGTTCATAAAAAGGGCAATCCATATAGGTGTCTACAGCACACAACCTAGAGGTTCTCCACCCTATTTCCATCATTTTATTCATTTCGGGCCTGTCTGCTGATTCAATGCTCGCCTTCATTTCAAACGGATAGCCAACAAAAGTGCCATACACATCGTCTAGGATTAATGCTTGCTCTTTTGTTTCAATATCTAGTTGCACATATCTGTAGGTTCTATAGGACAAAGTGGTAAACTCTTGCCCATTTTGGCCATTTGAAACCAGACTGTCTAATCTCCCTATAAAGAATTTGTTTTCAACCACATCACGGTTGCCTTTAGATCTTCTCCCTTCTGCGTCCATTTCATATAAACTCTCTGCATAGCGAATATTAATATTGGCTTGGTCTCCTTCGCTAAATTTCAAGCTAAAAAAAGCATTGGTTAGATAGCTTTGATCCAGCAGTATTGAGGCTTTTGATTTTTTTGCTATGGTGACAGGTTTTTTTTCTACTGGAAATTGTTTGGGAATCTGAACACCGGAGGCTCTTCTTGTGCTTTGTAGCCGTTCATAGGTCAACTCCATGTTGGGAATAATGGAGGGTTGCAGTCGCCAACCCGCTTGTCTGAAAAAACCCATACCGCCTGCCGATGCTCTAAATATCAATTCAGCATCTAGCCAATTTGAATCGTCATAGGAGCGTGATTTCCAACGTGGACTAACACTCAGGTTCATGTCCACAAATTGTCCTGCCCCTGAGGCATAATAGGCTGGAATATTTTGTTTTATGGGGGTAAAACTCGGGTCTTCTATACATTTCCAACCCCGTTCTGAATTTACCATTGCCCCTGATTCTGCTTCTGCTTGAATAATAAAGGCCGTTTGATAAGAAAACTGATTTACGGGTTTTAGCGCACCCTCATTCCAAACCTCAGCAGCAATAATATTTTCTCCTTTTCTTAGAAAGGGTTTTAAATCCACCACTTCATAATTCCAATGATTTAAATCCCCTAAAGAAGGACCAACAGCCACTAAAGATTCATTTACATATAGCTTGAATTTATTATCGGCAGAGACCCTAACCTTAAAAGTGGAAGGAATTTGATCTAGGTTAACCTTTTTTCTAAACAAATAGAGTCCAGCCTCTTGCTGACTACTGTTGGGTGTTGTAATCCATTTATTGGTCCATTCCGGAGGTTTGTTTCCAAATTGACAAAAAGACAAATGCGTACTAATTACCAGTAGGAGTATTAAAAAGTGTTTCATGTCTCTAAAGTACTAAATCAATATAGAAGTACAATGGAGCTTTTTTTACATTTCTTAGCATTCAAAAACCTACAAAGGAGGGCTATTGCTCAAGGCGATACTTGAACCTGTGACACTTAGCTGACTTTTGCGGTTGTTGCGCTTCTACTAAACTAATTTGGTGTAGATTGAGATAAAGAAATTTTTAGTCAAGTAAAGTGTCTGTTGTCTAAATATTCCTTTATTTTATTAGAAATTAAAAACTATGAAAACTTATTTCTACTTACTCCTTTTAACATGTTCTATTGCATGGGCTCAAAACCCGCTTGACAGACTAGAGACCTCTCCCCGACACCATGAGTGGGTAACCGTTGATCAGGCAGCCCAAACTAAGGCCTTTTTGGTCTATCCTGAAGTTGCTGAAAAAAAAGCTGTTGTCTTGTTGATTCATGAAAATAGAGGACTCAATGATTGGGCTAGAAGTATGGCAGATCAAATAGCTGAAATGGGCTATATAGCTTTAGCCCCTGATTTTCTATCGGGAAAGGCTCCAAAGGGAGGGGGCACGGCTGCTTTTGAAAACGCTGATGATGCCCGAACTGCGATTTATGACTTAGCATCAGATCAAATTCGCCAAATACTAGAGAAATCCGTTGACTATGCAAAAAAAATCCCTGCTGCAAACGGCAAAGTGGTGGTGATTGGCTTTTGCTGGGGCGGTAGTCAATCCTTTCAGTTTGCTACGCAAACTACTGCTATTGAAACGGCCATAGTGTGTTATGGAACTGGGCCCAAAAACAGTTCAGACTATAAAAATATTAGAGTTCCCGTGTATGGATTCTATGGAGGAAATGACCAAAGAGTTAATGCTACTATAGCTATGAGTGAACAAGCCATGAAGCAAAATAATCAGACTTTTGAAACGGTCATTTATGAAGGTGCAGGCCACGGCTTTTTTAGAGCTGGTGAAGAAGAAAATGCTTCTGCAGCTAATAAAAAAGCACGAACAGAAGGAATCAAAAGACTCAAAGAGATTCTATCTGGCATTTAAGCGTGTCTAAAAAACTCTCCTAAACTATGCTGTGTCTTTGCTTATTAAAAAGAACAGAAAAAGGTCAAAAATGAATACATTAGAGCATAGCTCTTTTATGAAGCTAGCCAGTAGCCTTAAGACCCTTTTCTAAAACCCTTATCCCTTTCTTTAGGTTATAACAGGATAGAGTTTTTAGAACTTAAAATGTAACGATAAAGAGGTTTGTTGTAAAAATAAAAATCCGCAACTTCATGAAAAACATTTAGTTACGGATTATTTAAGTACTCGGAGCGGGAGTATAACTTATACAAACTAATTATAATCCAATTTTGCTGTAAATAGGCTT
>Ga0255776_10008091_pt1 | contig 10454 bp, 7 predicted proteins | sample 071ome_19_FD_179974 | JGI IMG/M metagenome (GOLD analysis project Ga0255776, IMG submission 179974) | Coastal salt marsh microbial communities from the Groves Creek Marsh, Skidaway Island, Georgia - 071413AT metaG (version 2) | ecosystem: Environmental > Aquatic > Marine > Intertidal zone > Salt...
AGTGATCCGTCTATCTCTTCCGTTTCGTATGAATAGAGACTAGTTAAGAATAGACGATATATAAAAAATTTCCTCTAAATTCCTTTTGTTAGGCTGGTTGTTACCAGCTTCTTATCCGGTTCGTTTTATACATCCATGATATTAAAGAACTTTATAAATTATTTTCGGGTGTTTTGCTAGGAATGTGATCCAGTTACAATGTCTGACTAAAAATACATGGCCGAAAACAAGGCTGTCTCCAAAATATAACGGTGTCGTAATGAAAGCTCGAATCAAATGGGTAGAAAATGTAAGTTTCTTGGGTGAGTCAGGAACAGGTCATACAGTCGTGATGGATGGCCCTGAAGATCACGGTGGTCGAAACATTGGTATGCGACCAATGGAAACCTTGTTAATAGGTATGGGCGGTTGTGCGTCTTTCGATGTGGTTAGTATCCTGAAAAAATCTCGTCAGCAAGTTACCGATTGTGTGGCGGAAATTGAAGCGGAACGCGCTGATGAAGTTCCGGCTGTGTTTACTAAAATCCATCTGCATTTCAAAGTGTCGGGTGTGAATCTGAAAGAGTCTCAAGTTAAGCGCGCTGTTGAATTGTCCGCTGAAAAATATTGTTCTGCGTCGATTATGCTTGGTAAGGCCGGTGTAGAAATTACTCATGACTATGAGATGATCGAAGCCTGATTGAAAGAGGTATCTATGGCAACTGAACGTCCTGCAAGACATGCTGGTTTAAGGCATGTGGCTTTGTTTGTTAATAACTTTGAAGCGTGTCTGGCTTTTTATACGGATCTTCTTGGCATGGACGTTGAGTGGCAGCCAGATCCAGACAATATTTATTTGTGCTCTGGCGTGGATAATCTGGCCTTACATCGAGCCACTGAAGAGCCTTCCAGAGCGGGTCAAAGACTCGATCATATTGGTTTCATTGTTGATGAAATGGATGATGTGGATCGCTGGTATGATTTCTTGGTGGAAAATGGGGTTAAGGCTCAAAGTAAGCCTCGTACTCATCGAGATGGAGCGAGAAGCTTTTATTGCCTGGATCCGGATGGGGTGACGGTACAGATGATCTACCATCCTCCTATCTCAAAGGGGCAGTCCTCTAACTAGGGACTGTTTTTTCTTACTTGAAAGGCTGGATTCGTTTCCGGCCTTTTTTGTCCTTTAAATTTTTTGATTAATTAACATAGATCCAGATGTTTGTTAAACTAGTTGATATATCAACTAGTTTTGGGGTTTGTTCATGTTTCAGACATTAGCAAAGAAACCTGCATGGTTTAGACGTTTTGTGAATGTGTGGCCGCCGTTTGTAGGTGCGGGTATTTCTCTTGAAAGCATTGCTGAAGATTTTACGGAAGCAACGGTTGCTATGAAGCTTAAGTTCACGAACACTAATTATGTTGGTGTTCATTTCGGTGGTTCTTTGTATTCAATGTGTGATCCTTTTTACATGTTGCTGATTATGAATCGCATCGGTAAGGGTTACATAGTTTGGGATAAAGCGGCTGAGATAGAGTTTAAGCGCCCAGGTAAGGGTACGGTTCGAGCGCACTTTAAAGTCGATGATGCCATGCTTGAAGATATTCGTAAGAATACTGAGAACGGTGAGAAGTATCTTCCCATGTATTCTGTGGATGTCGTGGATGAGCAGGGTGAAGTGGTCGCTACTGTTAAGAAAACGCTGTATATCAAAAGAAAGTAGCGTTTGATAAACGATAGGGTTCGTTAAACAAGCTCTATCGTGTTCCGCGTTTAATGGTTTCCAGATAGAAGCCCATATTTTCCTGAATTCCCAAATACTCATAGACCCTTGTCGGGCATTCCCCTGGCTTGAGTACGTTGGTGACTTCCAGTTCATCGTGATCTGCAAGATTAATCATCAGAGCCTGATTAGATGGAATATCTGGATTATAAAGTAAGACCTTCGGTTTCAGTATCGTACTTGGGTCTACGGAAACCACCAGCGCGATGCTGTCATCGCTTAATTGGACTACCGTCCCTGGTGGATATACCCCAAAGGTTTTGATGAATAGCTGAACTAGGTTGATATCGAGCTTTTTCTGGTATTTTTTGAACAAAAGCGCCATGGCGTACTTAGGAATCACGGCTTCCGTTGGATCTGGGTGATTACATAGGTTGTCATAGATGTTTGCAATAGCAACGATACGACAGATTTTCGAAATATCGCCGCCTTTTAGCTTGCTTGGGAATCCTGAGCCATCAAGAAACTCATGATGGTGTTTAATCACATGAAGAACGTCCGGGTTTACTTCGGGTAACGATTCCGCAATTCTTGCGCCCAGCGTGGTATGAGTCTGAAGTGCTTTGATCTCGCTGCTGTTCTTTGGTCCTTTCTTCAGTATCAGAGCCGGAGGGAGGGCTGCTTTACCAATGTCATGCAGTATAGCGCCGAGCCCTAGTACTTTTAATTGGTCGATAGGCAGTTTTAATGCATGGCCGATGGTAAGTGAAAGCACTGTCACGTTTAACGAATGGCAGTGATTAGAATGATCATCACGACTAAGGCTGACCAGATTGATCAGTAAGTCGGACTCATCATCAAAGCCTTCCAGCATGTCTTCGATTACTTCGCCTGCATCACGAATGGCGTTAGCGGGTGAATGTTTTAGATCGTTGCTTAGGTTCTTAACGCGTTTTTGTTTTTCCCGATATTGTTGTGCGATCTTTTTACGATTAATTCGAAAGTTATCCGCTTTTTTAATCGCTTCTTGCTTTTGTTGAAGTAGCTCTTCTTGTGATTGAGGTTCTGCTTCTTTCTCGAATTCTTGGACTTCGTCCGCTTGTACACTGGCTTTGATGCTTTCAGCAGAACTTTTGTCCGGATACAGAAGTACTTCTTTTAACCCCAGGTCTTTAATGACCTTGATTTCATGGGCTGTTTTGATGGTGAGTCTTCTGAAGAGGAAGGGGTGCTGAGACCAGCCAAGGCGAATATCGACATACATACCGACGGCAAGTTTATCGACGCTGATAAGAGTTGTTTTTGCTGCCAAGGTCTAGTCCGCTATAAATCTATGAATAAATGGAATTATAAGATAATTGCCATTCCTATGTGAATTACAGAATGTAACTCATGAAGATTATAAAGAGCAATGGGCAGGTTGGTAGCTTATTGATTAGTAAACATAAAAAAGGGCTTCAGATGAAGCCCTTTAGGATTGACCTGTGCTTATGCCAGCTTTTTGTGGCGAACGCGTTTAGGCTGAGCTGCAGCTTCACCTACTCGTTCTTTCAGGTCTTTTTCATATTCGGTGTAGTTACCTTCGAAGAAGGTCACTTTAGACTCGTCTTCATAAGCAAGAATATGAGTAGCAATACGGTCAAGGAACCAGCGATCATGCGAGATCACAATAGCGCAGCCTGGGAAGTCCAATAGAGCTTCTTCCAGAGCGCGCAATGTTTCAACGTCCAGGTCGTTTGATGGTTCGTCGAGTAGCAGTACGTTTGCACCTTGTTTCAAGGTGTTGGCTAGATGCAGGCGCCCGCGCTCACCACCAGAAAGTTCACCAACGCGTTTCTGCTGATCTGAACCTTTGAAGTTAAAGCGGCCGACGTATGAACGAGACTGAACTTCATAGCCATTAATGTTGATAATGTCTGAACCGCCAGAAAGTTCTTCCCAGACGGTTTTGGAATCATCCAGATTGGCACGGCTCTGATCCACAAAGGCCATTTTAACCGTTTCACCCACTTCGATTTCACCGCTATCTGGCTGCTCAGAGCCTGTGATCATGCGGAATAGTGTGGATTTACCTGCACCGTTACCACCGATTACGCCGACGATAGCGCCTTTAGGAATGCTGAAGGACAAATTATCAATCAAGATGCGATCGCCAAAACCTTTGGTTACGTTTTTGAAGTCTAGGACTTTGTCACCCAGGCGAGGTCCAGGCGGAATATAGATTTCGTTGGTTTCGCTGCGCTTCTGGAATTCCTGAGAATTCATTTCTTCAAAACGAGCCATACGTGCTTTGGACTTGGATTGACGTCCTTTTGCGTTAGAGCGAACCCACTCCAATTCGTGTTTGATGGCTTTTTCACGGGCGGCTTGTTGTTTCTCTTCAGCAGCCAAACGTTCTTCTTTGTTTTCCAACCAGGCAGAGTAGTTACCTTCAAATGGAATGCCGCGACCACGGTCAAGCTCCAGAATCCAGCCTGCTGCGTTATCCAGGAAGTAACGGTCGTGGGTAATAGCTACCACGGTACCAGGGAATTCGCATAGGAAGTGCTCAAGCCAGCCTACTGATTCTGCATCCAGGTGGTTGGTCGGTTCGTCAAGCAACAGCATGTCCGGGCTAGAAAGCAGCAGACGACATAAAGCGACACGGCGTTTTTCACCACCGGACAGATTTTTAATTTCAGCGTCCCATTCAGGAAGGCGAAGCGCGTCAGCGGCCACTTCAAGCTTACGCTCCATATTGTGGGCGTCGGCAGCTTGAATGATGTTCTCAAGCTTGGCTTGTTCTGCGGCCAGGGCATCAAAGTCAGCTTCAGGATCGGCATAGGCTGCGTAAACTTCGTCAAGGCGAACCTGTGCGTCTTTGATCGCGCTCAGAGCTTCTTCAACGATTTCACGAACGGTTTTGGTTTCGTCCAGTTCAGGTTCCTGAGGTAGATAACCTACATTGATATCAGGCATTGGGCGAGCTTCACCATCAAACTCGGAGTCAACACCAGCCATGATACGTAACAGGGTGGATTTACCTGCACCGTTCAGACCGAGAACACCGATTTTTGCACCTGGGAAAAAGGACAGTGAAATATCTTTAAGAATTTCGCGTTTTGGGGGAACTACCTTACTCACACGATTCATCGTATAGACGTATTGCGCCATAAATTGTGACCTGATTGAATTCTGAAATAGGTTATTTGGAATAGCTTGTTTGAAACAGGTTGTTAATGATAATTCAACGGGTGGGCACTGCAAGTTTATCTTGAAAAAAGATGCAGTCGACTTAGCTTCAACAGGGAGAAAAAACACCTATTGAGAAAATTGCCGGGATTCAATGAAGTACGGTTGGCCTGACGTGGTTGTTGCTTTATTATACAGTTAGAAATCTAATAATTATTCACCACTTTTGGATTATTCAATCTGTACGGTTCTCACCGATCCGATTCGTATCCAAAATTTATTGCATCGGATGATTTGTGCAGCAAGCATCGACAACCAGGGTACAAGGTCAGCAAACAGCTGGTCGAACCAAGTCTATTCCTGTTTATCCCGTCATTTTGTTTGTGGTGGCCTTTCTTTATCTGGTGGGAGTTATGTCATGGCAAGTGTGGAAAGACCATGATTACCACTTGAGTCAAACTTCCAAAATGGTGCAAAGCCGTGTTGTTCTGTATCAGGACTACTATAAAGCTCAGGTCGAGCCATTAGAGCGATTGCTGGTGGAGTTCTATGATCAGGCCTTTCTGGATCAGTCCGAGCTAGACCAGTTTTATTTAAAAGCGACTGAACTCTCTCCTTGGGTGAAAAGTGCCGTTTTGGTGGATATGTCAGGTGGCATATTTCGAGAAGCAGGAATTCCTCTTACGCTTGAATCTGGCGCAGATAAAGACGTCACATTCACCTTTACTTCGAAAACGCCTGTTTCTGGATTCAGGGTTCTGGATGAAAATACCAGTTACCTTTTTCATAGGCGAAAGAACAATCAGGGTTACCTTTTAGCTGTCATTGAGTTCGATTGGTTTAAAGACCTATTGGCAAAAAACAATAATCCTCACGCTGTTTTTGAAGTCAAAGATAATCTGAGCGGTGAATCGCTTTGGGAGGATTTGTTGCCGGGTGCTGATTCGATTGATAAGCAACGTGTCTGGTCTGGTGTTCTGCAGGGCAGTCGGCTTGAGTTGACGGGTTATATCAATCTTTCACAAATCAAAAGCTATTATCAGCGTTCGATGACGCCTTCGGCTTTGGTTGTATTCTTCTATTTGTTCGGTGGGGTGGGGTTAATTTGGTACTTAGGAACAGCCCGACGTCAGAATAAATCGCTTCAACAAGAGAACCGTGAATTGGCGTTTCGTGGTGATTTAATCTTTTCGTCTATCTCAGATGCAGTCGTGGTAATGGGGCGTAATGGCAATGTTCTATTCGCTAATTCTGCGTTCTTTTCGCTGTTGAAGCTGGATAAAGGTAAAGACATAACGTCAGATTCAAAACTCAATAACCATCTGGCCTTTTGGCAAAAGCTGGACGAATGGAGTGACCGTTTATTGGATGCCTTTACTGTTAAGGCTGATGATGTGCTCTCTATAGACAGTCTTGCTATATCTCGATATGTAGAACCTTCCCATCAAATGTTGTCGTTGGACGATGACAGTCAGGTGGTGGTTTGGATTCTTAAAGATGTGACCGATCAGCATCGAATTCATGAAGAACTAATTACCAGTCAGGCGCATTATAAATCCACGTTTGAAGGCGCTGGGGTTGCCCTGGCTATGGTGGATCTCAATGAATTGGGGGAATTGTTGGCTTCCGGTTCCATTGTTCAATGGGATGATTTTGCTCGCTGGCGCGACCGTAATTCCTGGCAGTTTCGTTCCATGATCGATGGCATGTTGATTACTGAGGTCAATGAGTCTGCTTGTCGGATGTTGGATACCATCGATGAAATGACGGCAGTTAAGCATATGAAGAAGTCGGTCTTTCATACGGACAGTGTGATCTGGCAAGCGATCATTCAATTGGTGCTGAATAATAAAGAGAAAGCGGAAACCTTAATTGATCTGCACAGTGTTACTGGAACCTCTATTACGGCGCAAGTGGGCGTCAGTTTGGTTAAGTCACAAACGGCTAATGTTAAAGCGTCGGATGATTCCACCAAAGAAAACAGGATTTCAGGCCATATTTTATTGAGCATGCTCGATGTTTCAGCTTTGAAGCAAGCGAAAGAGAAAGCAGCGGAGCGTGAACAATTCTGGCAGCAAGTTGTGCATTCCGTTCCTGATATTGTTTATGTAAACGACTTTTCTTCGCGCAGTAATGTGTTTGCAAATCATGAGATCGGTGAGCGTTTGGGATACAGTACTCAGGAAATTGAGCAGCTAGGGGAGCGTTACTGGCAGAAATTGGTACATCCAGAGGATAAGGTGATTCTAAAAGAGGAATTGCCAAAATTCCGGGAACTGGAAAACGGGATGGTGAAAGAAACAGTTCTACGGCTTCAAGACAAGCAAGGTGGCTGGCACAGCTATTTATTTAGAGATACTCCGTTTACGCGTGACGAAAATAATAAGGTTAAGCGTTATATCGGTGTTGCTCGAGATATTACAGAGATCCTTGAGGCCCAAACCAAGGTTGATAAGCATGAGCGTTACCTTGAGGTTTTGGCTGAAAATATTCGCGATCTGGTTTGGGTGATGGACCCTGAATTCCACTTTAAGTACATCAGTCCGTCAGTTCGGCAGGTGCTCGGCTATCAACAAGATGAAATATTGAATCAAGGCGTTCGTTCTTTTTTGGCAGAAGACCAATTCTCGTTGATCGAACAGGAGATTGCTGGTCCATTGCGTGCAGTGATGGCGGGTGAAATAAATGCTGAAAGCTATCGTGATGAAATAGGTGAGCATGTTGTTGAGGTAATGGCGCTTCATCAGGACGGTCATTATGTTTCTTTGGAAGTTAAGGTTGGTCTGCTTTGGGATGAAAACAATAACTTTGAAGGGCTATTAGGCAGTTGTCGTGATATTACCCGTCGCCGAAAAAGTCAGGCTGAATTAAAGCTGGCGGCCGAAGTGTTTGAAAGCAGCAATGAGGCCATCCTGATCACCGATATGGATGGTGATATTGTTCGTACCAACCGGGCATTTAAATCAGTGACTGGCTATGAAGATTCAGACCTAATGGGTAAGAATCTGTCGAGCCTTTGCACCGAACAGCAAACAGAACAGTTCTATCATACCTTGCTGGATGGCGTTTCCCGTTCCGGTTATTGGCAAGGTGAAGTGTGGCATCGAAAGAAAACCGGTGAGCCTTATCCTGCCTGGGTGGGTGTGTCTGCGATCAAGAGTGATGATGGTTTTATAGAAAGCTACATCGTTATCTTTTCGGATATGAGTGAGCGCAAAGAAGCCGAAGAGCGAATTCATCGCTTGGCGTATTATGATCCTTTAACCGATTTGGCGAATCGAAGTTTGTTTATGGAGCAGCTTCGTTTGGAAATGCGTCATGCCGATGATAATCGTGGCGCTGTGGCTCTGATTTATCTGGATTTGGATAACTTTAAACCAGTGAATGATACCTTGGGTCATGAAGCGGGTGACATACTTCTTAAAGAAGTGGCGCTGCGTCTAAACAGTTGTGTCCGCTCCTCTGATACGGTGGCACGTATGGGGGGGGATGAATTTACCATTATCCTGGGTGATCAGAAATCTGCGGCCAAAGCTCGATCTTTTGGTGAGCATGTGGCCAGTCAGGTTGTTTCTGCTTTACAAGAACCTGTTGCCATTCAAGGGCAGGAATTTCGGGTTACGGCCAGTGTCGGTGTGGCTGTCTATCCAGAGCATGGTTCGGATGTTTCCGAGCTCCTAAGGAATGCAGATAAGGCTATGTATCTAGCGAAGGAAAGTGGCCGTGATTTATATCGTTTGTATGAAGTAGACCAATAAGCTTCGCTTTGATGGTTGTTATCTAATAACTTTCTCTCGTTTTTCTGCTGTATTTGCATCGCTTCTTCGAACTCCTGAGTAGGCGTTCGTATTTTAATCGGTTATACTTCGCGCCAAATTTCCAGTGCCACTTATTTTTAGTTAATTTCTCTGCAAGCCAGTAAAATAGCTGACTGAGTGGTCAACCTCACTTGATAGAATCAGAGGACGCCCATGTTTACTCGTGATATGAATATTGCTGATTTCGACCCAGATGTATGGTCTGCAATGGAAAGCGAACGTGTTCGCCAAGAAGAGCACATTGAGCTGATTGCATCAGAAAACTACACCAGTCCTCGTGTGATGGAAGCACAAGGCTCTCAGCTAACTAACAAGTATGCTGAAGGTTATCCGGGTAAGCGTTACTACGGTGGTTGTGAGTACGTTGACGTGGTTGAGCAATTGGCTATCGATCGCGCGAAAGAATTGTTTGGTGCAGGTTACGCGAACGTACAACCTCACTCCGGTTCTCAAGCGAACGCTGCTGTATACATGGCGCTATGTAAGCCAGGCGACAAAGTGTTGGGTATGAGCCTTGCGCACGGTGGTCACTTGACGCACGGTGCTGCGGTATCTTTCTCTGGTCGTATCTATGATGCAGTTCAGTACGGTTTGAACCCTGAAACGGGCGAGATCGATTACGATGAAGTTGAGCGTTTGGCGCTTGAGCACAAGCCTAAGATGGTTGTCGCTGGTTTCTCAGCTTACTCTCGTGTTGTTGATTGGCAGCGTTTCCGTGAGATTGCAGACAAGGTAGGTGCTTACCTGTTTGTTGATATGGCTCACATTGCTGGTTTGATTGCTGCAGGCGTTTACCCGTCTCCAGTAGGTATCGCTGACGTAGTAACAACAACAACTCACAAAACACTTCGTGGCCCACGTGGCGGTTTGATTCTTGCGAAAGAAGACGAAGAGCTTAACAAGAAGCTTAACTTCGCTGTTTTCCCTGAGTCGCAAGGCGGTCCTTTGATGCACGTGATTGCTGCAAAAGCTGTGTGCTTTAAAGAAGCGATGTCTGACGAGTACAAAGCGTATCAAACTCAAGTAGTTAAGAATGCGCAAGCGATGGCTGACAAGTTCATTGAGCGCGGTATTAACATCGTATCTGGCGGTACTGACGATCACTTGTTCCTTGTTGATCTGATTGGTAAAGAGTACACAGGTAAAGATGCGGATGCAGCATTGGGTGAAGCAAACATCACTGTGAACAAGAACGCTGTTCCTAACGATCCACGTTCTCCATTCGTTACTTCTGGTCTGCGTATCGGTACACCAGCAATTACCAGTCGCGGTTTCACTGAAACTGAGTCTGTAGAATTGGCTGGCTGGATCTGTGATGTGCTTGACGGTCTTGAGTCTGGCGATGCATCGGCTGCAATTGCTGAAGTAAAAGAAAAAGTGTTGGCTCTTTGTAAGAGCAAGCCTGTATATAAGTAATTGTGAGGTTCTAAAGGCTTCATAACTGTGTTGAGCTTCTTGGAAATGTTCTCGACATGACCTTTAAAGTTCGCCTTATTCTGAAGTCTTTATACCACTCACAATATTGAGTGCGTTATAGAAGCTCAAAAAAAGCTGTGATTAAGAAATTAGTCACAGCTTTTTGCCTTTTTGGTCAAGTGAAATTACAATAGCGACGCTTTGTCTGACGGCGTCTTTATATCGTGTATGTTTGTTAGGCATTTATTTCAGATTTGATCCTAATGGAATCGAGTCTCCAGCTCTTTAACTTCAGGGGTTCACATGTATTGTCCTTTTTGTGGCTACAAAGACACCAAAGTAATCGACT
>Ga0255776_10008094_pt1 | contig 10454 bp, 13 predicted proteins | sample 071ome_19_FD_179974 | JGI IMG/M metagenome (GOLD analysis project Ga0255776, IMG submission 179974) | Coastal salt marsh microbial communities from the Groves Creek Marsh, Skidaway Island, Georgia - 071413AT metaG (version 2) | ecosystem: Environmental > Aquatic > Marine > Intertidal zone >...
GCAGAAAGTTGCGAGAGCTTTTTAATGCTTTTCATTGTGATTCCTCGTTGTATTTTAGATTTATGTCTTTTCTAAATCGTTTACTTAGAGGTTGGGCTAACCCTATGTAGTAAGGAATGCAAAGCATTAGGGGCAGTTTTTGTGAGTCTTTTGTTTTCTGTCACAGCTGCTTGTTATCCCTGACTTTGCTTTGGTGGTGTATTCCTTACTACTGGTTAGCCAACCCAAGCTTTTTTGATTGTGAGTCTAAAGCTGAGCGGATTTTTGCAACGGCTGTGCCATACTTTCAAAACCCAGTTGTTATGCGGGTTTGTTTCAATAAAAAGCTGTCCGCTTAGTTGGGTTGTGTTTTGTATTGGTGCATTATTTTTCTGGTGAGCACTAAAATGTTCCATTTTTATTTCGCTTGATAAAGTATCTCCTTGATTTGTAAGCTTGTCTGCACAAGGTGAGTGCAGTAATCATAAGGCTTAGGTATTAATAAAAAGCTGTCCTTATGGTTAGGTATTTAGCTGGCAAACACTTTGCTATACATTTAACGGCGAATTTTTAAAAGAATCTGCGAGCCTCGGAATGTGAGGTTTGAGATGGAAGAAAACCCGGTAAGGACATACCTTGGAAGTACCTGTAAAAAAGACATCAAAGGCATTGGATCCTAATCTACACTGGTTAGCGAACTACCAAGCAGAGCTGGTGTATCTTGATGAGAAAACCCGTCTTGGCAAAACAGAAAGTTTTGGCCCTTTAAGGGTGCAACGACCTTTCTATCCGGAAGGCAATGAGTGTGCTCATCTGTATTTGTTGCACCCTCCTGGTGGTTTGGTGGCAGGTGACTATCTCACGATTGGTTTTCACCTGGGGCCAAAAGCCCAAGCCTTGGTAACCACGCCATCTGCGGGCAAGATTTACAACAACATCACAGAGCGCAAGCAGTATCAGGAAGTCCAGATAAAGGTGGCAGACCAGGCCGTGATGGAATGGCTTCCACAAGAAACCATTGTCTTTGATGGTGCCAAAGGTGAATTAATTACCGAAGTGGAACTAGAAGGAACAGGTACTTTTGTGGGGTGGGACATCGTATGTATGGGACGTCCCAGCAGTGAAGACTGGTTTGAAAACGGTTCAGTAAGGCAGCTGCTATCAGTAAAACGTGATGGCCGTTTAATCCATATTGAAAACAACTTAATTGATGTTGAATCCGGCATCATGACAGACCGAGCTGGGTTAGCCGGGCAACCCGTGTTTGGCAGCCTTATGATCAGTTCTGATGCATTACCGGAACTGACCGAAGAACAAAGAGAGCAATTACAGAGCATGGCGGAAAGCGGATTGGTTGCCGTAACGGTCAAGCCTGGCATTACCGTTGTGCGCTATCTTGGGGCTTGCTCCGAAACAGCGAAAAAAGTTTTTACCCAATATTGGGCGTGGACGCGAGAAAGTGTGAATCAGCGTAGGGCGTGTCCTCCAAGAATCTGGAATACCTAAGAGGTTGAGATGGAATTATCACCAAGAGAAAAAGATAAATTATTGATTTTTGTAGCGGCTGAGTTAGCCGAGAAGCGTCGTCAGCGTGGTGTAAAGTTGAATTATCCTGAATGTATCGCGTTAATTTCCGCTTACATCATGGAAGGCGCTCGCGATGGTAAAACGGTAGCGGAGCTCATGAACGAAGGTCGTCAGGTTATTAAGCGTGATGAAGTGATGGATGGTATTGATGCCATGCTTCATGACGTTCAGGTGGAAGCGACTTTCCCGGACGGAACCAAATTAGTGACGGTTCATAATCCGATTGCATAAGGAGAAGGGTATGGCAGGTGGAAGCAATTCAAGCTCAACCAGCAAAATGATTCCTGGTGAATACATAGTTTCGGATGAGCCAATCGTTTTGAATGAAGGTCGTAAGACAGTGACGGTGAAAGTATCCAATTCGGGCGATCGACCGATTCAGGTGGGTTCTCATTATCATTTCTACGAAACTAATCTTTCTCTTCAGTTTGACCGTGATGTGACGAAAGGCTATCGCTTGAATATTCCAGCGGGTACTGCGGTACGTTTCGAACCGGGTCAGACGCGTGAAGTGGAATTGGTGGAATACGCAGGAACTAAGACGGTTTACGGTTTCCGTGGCGACGTGATGGGCAAAGTATGAAACGGGTAAAGTATAAATTGGGCAAGGTATAAGGGAATAAGATAATGACAACCATAGATCGTAAAGCCTATGTAGATATGTACGGCCCAACCGTTGGTGACAAGGTTCGTTTGGGCGATACCGAATTATTTATCTCGCCTGAAAAAGATTTCACGGTATACGGCGATGAAGTTAAATTCGGCGGCGGTAAAGTTATCCGTGATGGCATGGGCCAGAGTCAGGACACCTCGGACAAGGTACCCGACACAGTCATCACCAATGCACTGATTTTAGATGTGACAGGGATTATTAAAGCCGACGTTGCTATTAATGGCGGGCGTATTTGTGCCATTGGTAAGGCGGGTAATCCAGATACTCAGCCTGGCGTAACCATTAATGTAGGGCCGGGTACTGAGGTGATTGCAGGTGAAGGTCAGATCCTGACCGCCGGTGCCATTGATGCTCACATCCACTTTATTTGTCCGCAGCAGGTAGAAGAAGCCTTGATGTCTGGTATTACGACCATGATCGGTGGTGGTACAGGGCCTGCTACAGGTACCAACGCGACCACTTGTACACCAGGGCCTTGGCACATTGGTAAGATGCTGCAAGCGGTTGATGAAATGCCAATGAATTTTGGTTTCTTGGGCAAAGGTAATGCATCCCTTCCTGATGCTTTGCGTGAGCAGGTAGAAGCCGGTGCAGTGGGCTTGAAATTGCACGAAGACTGGGGAACCACGCCAGCATCTATTGATTGCTGTTTATCAGTGGCGGAAGAGTATGACATTCAGGTGGCGATTCACACTGACACATTGAATGAATCCGGTTTCGTTGAGGATACACTGGGCGCTTTGAAAGGCCGTGTTATTCATACCTACCACACCGAAGGTGCGGGTGGTGGTCACGCGCCTGACATCATTAAAGCTTGTGGTGAATCAAACGTATTGCCGTCATCGACTAACCCAACCCGTCCTTACACCATCAACACGGTAGATGAGCATTTGGACATGTTGATGGTATGTCATCACCTTGATCCAAACATTCCTGAAGACGTGGCCTTTGCGGATTCACGTATTCGTCGTGAGACCATTGCAGCGGAAGACATTCTTCATGATCTGGGGGCATTCAGTATGATTTCATCTGACTCACAAGCCATGGGGCGTGTGGGTGAGGTGATTACCCGTACTTGGCAGACAGCTCATAAGATGAAGGTACAGCGTGGTCCGTTACCGGAGGATGCAGATACTGAAACGGTAGAAGGCGCAGATAACTTCCGTGCCCGTCGCTACATTGCCAAATACACCATTAACCCGGCAATTACGCATGGTGTGTCTGATCATGTAGGTTCGATTGAAGTCGGTAAATTGGCAGATTTGGTACTTTGGAAACCGGCCTTCTTTGGTACAAAACCGTCATTAATTATGAAAGGTGGAATGATTGCAGCCGCACCAATGGGCGATCCGAATGCGTCAATCCCAACACCTCAACCTGTGCACTATCGAATGATGTTTGGTGCGATGGGTAAAGCGGTATCGGCCACCAGTTTGACCTTCGTATCTCAGGCTGCGCTTGAGAAAGATACCCTGTCACATCTTGGCTTAGAGAAAACCCTAACGCCAGTCAGTGGCTGTCGTTTGGTGCGTAAGAAAGACATGGCGTTGAATGACTATCAACCGACTGTTGAGGTTGATCCACAAACTTATGTGGTGAAAGCGGACGGTGTTGAGTTGAAGTGTGAGCCGGCTGAAGAATTACCGTTAGCTCAGAGATATTACCTTTTCTAATTCGTTAGTGAATTGGGATATTGAGCAAAGGTCGAGAAGGTATTCCAGCGTTTCTTTATTCGATCAGAAGGCACGTCCGTGTGCCTCTAATCGCTCGCATCATCCATGATGCTCGGCAGAAACCCTGTAAACACCGTCTCTCCCCAAGATGAACTTTCCTGACTTGATAAACTTTATTCGAGCAAGTGGCGAGTTTAGGTAAAGAATATATGAGAGCTGAGAGGAAATTATTTTTGCGAATGAGTGTGCATGGATGCACACGAAATACTTAGCAGACATGGATGTCTGTCTAAGTAGGTAGAGCAATAAATAAATCCTCTTGGCTCCTGTAAGGTACAAACGTTTTATGATTACAATTTCAGAAAAACTCACAGATCAAACGGTCAGTGAGTCCGACATTACAGACATCATCTGTTTGCCGTTCGACGAACGTAAACGTGGTCGTCTTAAAACTCAAACACAATCCGGTAGTGACGTTGGCATTTTTGTTGAGCGTGGCGAAGTGATGCGTGATGGTACCTTGCTTAAAGCGGAGTCGGGCGAGATCTTTAAAGTGACGGCGGCGGATGAAGATGTGACTACCGCGTCGACTGCCGATGCACACTTGTTTGCTCGTGCCTGCTATCACTTAGGCAATCGTCATGTGCCGTTGCAGGTGGGTGATGGTTGGTTGCGGTATCAAAATGATTATGTGTTGGATGACATGCTTCGTCAGCTTGGCTTGGACGTGACTCATGAGAAGGCCCCGTTTGAACCTGAGAATGGTGCCTACGGTGAGCATGGAGGTCACTCTCATGGCCATTCTCACGATCATGATCATAGCCATTCGCACGATCATTCCCATGACCATCAACACTAGAGTGCCGTTTGAATGAAGACCACCAGTTTATTAAGCCTGCTTCATATCTCCAGCCCGGCGTTGCCCATTGGCGCGTTTGCTTATTCGCAAGGACTGGAATACACCCTGGATGCAGGTTGGTGCAAAAAGGCGGACGATGTTGAGCAGTGGATCGCCAGCGTTTTGAAGCAAGGCTTGGCGGGTGTCGATCTACCTATCCTTAAGCGAATGCATCAAGCATGGTTGGCGGAAGATCAAAATGCCATTCAACAGTGGAATGACACCTTGCTTGCCTTTCGAGAAACCAAAGAACTGTACTTGGAAGACATTCAGGTAGGCGATGCCTTTAAGCAATGGCACCTGAGTCAGTCAAAAGGCCATGAAGACAAACTGACCTGGTTAGAGCAACCCTCCTTCGTTGCTATGTATGCCTTGCAAGGCGTGTTAGCGGATATTCCTGCCGAAGAATGTCTACTAGGTTTCAGCTGGGCGTGGTTAGAAAACCAGATTGCCGCAGCCAGTAAGGCTATGCCGATGGGGCAGACCGATGGTCAGAATATCATGCGTCATCTGATTCCGGTGATTGAACAAGTGGTAGAAAAAGCGATGGTGTTGGAAGACGAAGAAATAGGCTCAGGTTTAGTGGGGCTAGCCATGTCGTCTTCGCTTCATGAGCATCAATACTCGCGGCTCTTTCGTTCTTAGCAAGAGCCCGTTCTTAAACCAGTTTAAATAACGATTAATAATTTTTAGAGTGAGAAAAGATACATGAGCAGTAAACAAACATTGCGCGTAGGTGTTGGTGGTCCAGTAGGTTCTGGTAAGACCGCCTTGTTAACGACTCTATGCCGTGAAATGCGCGATCATTACAACATTGCGGTTGTTACCAACGATATTTATACCAAAGAAGATGCGCAGTTTCTGACTCGCAATGAAGCGTTAAGCGAAGACCGTATTCTTGGTGTAGAAACCGGTGGATGTCCACATACCGCGATTCGCGAAGATGCATCCATGAACCTGGCGGCTGTGAAAGAGCTTCAGGATCGTCACGACGGTTTGGAGATGGTGCTGGTGGAATCAGGGGGTGATAACTTGTCGGCAACGTTCAGTCCGGAGCTTTCCGATCTTACCTTGTATGTGATCGATGTATCCGCAGGTGACAAGATTCCTCGTAAAGGTGGTCCGGGCATTACTAAATCCGATCTGTTGATCATCAACAAAACTGACTTGGCGCCAATTGTGGGTGCATCTTTAGAGGTGATGGATCGTGATGCCAAGAAGATGCGTGGTGATCGCCCGTTTGTATTCTCTAACTTGAAGAGCGGCCAGAGCGTGAAAGAAATTGTTCGCTTTATCATTGAGCAAGGTATGTTGCGTGAAACAGGCTTGATGAAAGACTGAAGTTATAGTGCATAGAGCTATACGGTCCAGTCTTGTGATCGCTTGCTTTAGAAATTGTGACGAGGCTTTGCTCTATTTTTAGTTAACTGCTAAATATCTGTTGATAATGATTCTCATTATGCTATAAATAGGAATTATTCTTATTTGATTTGGGTGAGCATCATGTTTCGTCGTATCAAGGCAAAACCAACAACTCAACAGCACGTTTGCGAAAAGTGGGAATACTATCTGATCAAAGGTAATGAATATTACTTTCGAGGGCAGTATCAAGCGTCCGCTTATTGCTACTCGGTGTCTGCAGAATACCTTGAAGTGATTGTGAGCAATAAAACCCTGGCAGAATGTTGTGAAGCCTGTGCCGAAGATCGATGCTTTCAGCATTACTTCATTGCCTGTCAAAATACCTCGCACGCCTATGCCATGGCAGGTGAGCTGGAAAAAGCGGAAGCCTACTTGTCACGAGCGCACTTTAAATTCCTGGCGCTAGTCAGTGACAGCGTTCGTGGTACCGATTCCTGGCAAGAGAAGATTCGTTCCATCAGTGAGAAATCATTGGATGCACTCGTTCAATTTCTAGAGCGTCATAATCGAGTTTCTGCGGCGGACAGCGTGATGATGGAATCGCGTCGGCTATTAGGTGATCTCTAATCAGTCCCCGTTTGGCGACCAAAAATAAACAACGTGAAATGCTATAACTTGATTTTGTGAGTAAAAGCTCATAATTTAGTGCTCTATAGGGAGGATTAAATTATGGCTAAGGTTGTGTGGATAACAGGCTGCGCTAGTGGCGTCGGGCTTCATTTAACGAAGGCCTTTTACAAACGTGGCTATCGGGTGGTTGCTACGGATGTGAATTTCGATGGCTTAACGCGTTGTGCTGAAGAACATCAATGGGCTTCTGATCGTGTGCTTTGCCGACGTCTCGATGTTGTCTCGCCCGATGACTGGCAAACGATTCTCGCTGATGTTGTCTCCATTTGGGGGAAGGTAGATTACCTGTTCAATGTAGCGGGTTACCTGAAGCCGGGCTTTGGCCATCAAACCCCTATCGAAGAAATAGATCGACACATCGATATTAATCTCAAAGGGTTAATGTACGGCGCTCAGTTGGTTGCCAAGCAAATGGTGAATCAGCAATCGGGTCATATCATCAATATTTCCTCAATGGCTGGCTTGGCAGCGATTCCGGGGCTTTCCTTATACAGCGCATCCAAGTTTGCGGTGCGTGCGTTTAGTCTGGCGATGGCAGAAGAACTTCAGGCGCATGGCGTTAAGGTGACAGTGATCTGTCCGGATGCCATTCAAACCCCGATGTTGACCTTGCAGGAAGATTACGAAGAGGCGGCCATGACTTTTTCCGGCCCTAAAACATTAACAGTGGAAGATTTGGAGCGTGTGGTGTTTAACCGGGTACTTAAGAAAGCTCCCGTGGAAGTTATGTTGCCCATCGGACGTGGTATTTTGGCAAAGCTGGGGAATGTATTTCCGGGCTTAACTCGGCCTTTGATTCGACACCTGAAACAGAAAGGGCAGAAAGTTCAAAGACAAAGAAAAGCCTGATACCTCAAAGGCATCAGGCTTTGCTGAGTAGTCTGTTTTTAATTTGAGACTACTTAGCGCCTTTAAGCATCATGTTGATGCGTGCCTGAGTGCTTTCCGACTTAAGCAGATCAACGAAGGCATTTAATTCATTTTCTGACACCGTTGGTACTTGATCAATGATGTCCTGGCGCATTAGACGCTTGGTTTCCAGCAGCGAAGGCAGTGGTTGTTTTAGTAGCTCTTTCGCCAGCTCCATCGCTTTTTCTAATGCTTGCTTAGGCTCACAGGTCTGGTTAATCAAACCCCACTTTTCAGCTTCCTGTGCAGAGAAGAAACGACCGGTCATAAGCAATTCAGCCGCGATTTTAGGGCCAACGTGTTTTTCAAGCAGATAACTTGAAGCACCTTCAGGGCATACACCCAGATTCGCGAATGGCATACGGAATTTAGTATTTTCACCAGCAACTACCATATCGCAGTGAAGAAGGAAGGTAGTACCGATGCCTACCGCCACTTTCTCAACGGCGGCAATCACAGGCTTGGTTACCGAGTTACCGGTTTCAATGATGCCCTGAACACAATCCATCAACACTTTTAGATTCTCTTCACTGCCAACGAGATCAGATAAATCATTCCCTGCAGTGAATACGTTGTTTGCACCGGATACCACGATGACAGACACCTCATCCGACTGATCTGCTTCTTTCAAACCAGCAATGATGTCTTGATACGTTTGAATGCGGATTGCATTCAGACACTCAGGTCGGCTGATCTGAAGATGAGCGATTCGGTTTTCAATGGTCAACGTGATGTCTTGATACATGGATTGTTCCTTTGTCGAGGTTACAAGATCAATGAAGGATAGCTGATGATTTCATTGAACAAAAAATAACTGGGCATTATAGAAGCAGGGTTCGGTAAAGTAATTTACTTATGTTAATTCGAACGAGGTGACTAAATTGGTTGTGATCCGTGTGCGGTGTACTCATTAGATCATGAGTAGGGGCTATCTCGTTGATTTATTTGGCTTTCCATGAATAATGGTACATATAATTAACTGTTAAGTGTCAAAGAATTATGAGCCAATACATGATATGGATATTATTAATTGCTCTTGTGTATATCGATTCGATGGCAATCTATTTTGCACATAAGTCTGGCATGTACGAGCCTATCCAATTATTTTTCCAAATATTGCTTATTTTAATTTTGCCATTTGTTGGAGCTTTGTTTGTACTGAATATGGCATTAAGCCAACTTAAATCTCTACCTCAATGTGGTAAACCGGTTCAGGTAAAGTCCAGACTTCTCGAATTACTCTTCTTAGCTTCAGTTCTAACTTCAAATGGTCATAGCGGTAAAAGTGAAAGTAACGCAAGTATTGATTCGGTAAGCACTGGTGGTGATAACAGTGATTGAAGCTTCTACACTGAACAACAGGGACAATCCCCCGCGTTTTGGACTCGACTCTGCGTTCCTCGTTACCTTAAAGTAGTTCTATGAAAACCTATCCATTATGTGATGAAAATAACGAATTATATGCCTTTGAAGTTAGTAATAGCTTTTTAGGTTCAGGTTCTATTGCCAGATTTTTACAACGCTGTTCAGGTTGTGAAGTATTGCAAGTGCGTAAAATGTTTAGTTCATCAGAAGAGCATGTACTCTTTAAATTTGAAGGTTTGGATTTCATTGTTTGGGAACCATTCGGTGATAGTAGTAGGTTATATATTGGTTTTTCTGATCCTGAGTCTATGAATAGGATTGTACTGATGCGACTTTTAAATGTTGTTTCCAACACGCCATGTTTTAGTTTCTTTAAGAGCAGAAGTTAATGCATTGGTGAAATTTACTGTTAAGCGAGATTCTAGCTAGCCACTAATTTAATGTTTCAAGGAATCAAATGATTGAGCCCGTATCAGAAAGGAATCTAGAGGACGTATTGCCACTAATTGAGCAATACCAAGCCTTTTACCAAGTCAAAGAGATCTCATCAGATAAGAATCGAGACTTCTTCTCGCAATTTGGAGAGTCGAATCCGCAAGGCTGCCAGTTTATCTTTTATGAAGAAGGTAAAGCCGTCGGTTTTGCAACGGTGTATTTTTCCTTCGCGTCTACCATCGCCGAAAAGGTGGCGGTACTCAATGACCTCTATGTTTGCTCGGAAGTTAGAGGTAAAGGCATCGGAAGACAGTTAATTGAACATTGCCGTGGCTATGCGTTAAAGCATGGGGCGGTCAGGTTGCAATGGGTCACTGCGCCTGAAAACACTCAAGCGCAGAAACTTTATGACTCTCTGGAGACGAGCAAAAGCACGTGGTGTTTTTATACCTATAACACTTAGCGAGTGTATTCTCTTTCTGACCTTTAGTCCTTAGATGATAGGCGTTGCCACAAAACTATCTCAAGTCATTATTTTGGCAGTTTGGCAATCCACTGATCCAGCTTGTTAGCAAAGTCTCTGCGTTCAGTTTGGTTCATGGCGGGTGGGCCACCACTTACCTGACCAGCGCTTCGCATATCTTCCATAAAGTTTCTCATGGTCAGACGTGGGCCTATGTTGCCCTTGTGCAGGCTTTCACCACGAGGTGTCAGAACCGAGGCTTGCAGTTCGATCACTTCACCGGCCAAAGGAATATCGCCGGTAATGACTAAATCACCTTCAATAACATTTTGGACAATGTAGTGATCGGCTACATCAAAGCCTTGCATCACTTGTACCGTTCGTATGTATTTTGATGGCGGTGTGGAAAGCGGTTGATTA
>Ga0255776_10008095_pt1 | contig 10454 bp, 4 predicted proteins | sample 071ome_19_FD_179974 | JGI IMG/M metagenome (GOLD analysis project Ga0255776, IMG submission 179974) | Coastal salt marsh microbial communities from the Groves Creek Marsh, Skidaway Island, Georgia - 071413AT metaG (version 2) | ecosystem: Environmental > Aquatic > Marine > Intertidal zone > Salt...
AAATGACGTCGGTTATACAGACCTGTCAGAGAGTCGGTTGTGCTTATTTTTTCAAGTCGAGCGTTCGCTTCGCGCAACTCCTGAGTACGCGCTTTTACCTCCTGGTCAAGGCGCATGTTCTGCTCACGCTCTGTTTCAAGTAACAGCGCCTGAGCATGAGCCGTATCACGTTGAGCACGTTCTCTGAGTTCTTTATCCATCGCCATTCTTACAGACAAGGCAAAGGCGAAAAGCAGCACCTGCAGTAATTGCCCCAGAGCAAGAGCGTTATCCAGCAATATACTATTATTGAAGGCTCCCAGCTTGCCGAGAATGTACGAAGCGCTTCCCAGAGTGTACATAAGCCCCGCCACAAAAACTGCGAACGCTGGCGGATACCCTCGCCGCATCCTCACAATGACCATGGTCGCACCGGTAGCAAAAGTAACCATAGACAACAAAAGAGTTGGATAAATAATGTCCGCGTAGGGGAAATACAGGCTCAAGCCAACCATTAACGCAGAGGTTGTAGCCAGCATCATTGCTGCGAAATTGATCCAGCGGTGGCTTTCGCAGATTTTCACGACTTTGGCGATGTATAACACACCAAAAAAATTCGACGCATTAATCAGCGTGCTGACAGCAATGTCATTCCAGTGTGGCGATTCGGGCCAGAGAAACTGATAACTACGCCCCCACAATGTGGCCTGAATAAGAGCCATGGTCAGCGACAATCCACCAAAGTAAAGATAGCTACGATCGCCCGACGATAGAAAAATAAGTATGTGATATAGCCCGAGCATCACCATAGCGCCAAAGAACAGGCCCTGAATCCAGGCGCTGTTTTCCATAGTCTGGCGCAGCACAACATCCTCTGAAATAGTCATCGGGACTTCCAGAGAAGATCCTGACTTGACCCTCAGATAGACAGATATGGAAGACTCGGATACTGGCAGAGGTACGGTAAATTCCGGGCGCAGCAGAACACGTTCTACAAAATTCAGCCTGTCTCCTAATGGATAAGCGGTAAGCAGATTCTGACGTTCATCAAGAATGAAAATCTGTACGTCATCAAGCATCGGGGAATTCACACTCAGCCAGACGATGTCCCCCGGATTTCTGTACTTGAACGTTAGCCAGACAGCTGCATCGGTATAACCGAATTGCGGTGGATACTCCCGCACCTTTTCGAACGAACGCTTAAGAACATCGTCAATCAAGAAATCGCCCGACGGATCGAGAAAATAAGACACATCAGGCACGATCTGGCCAAACCCCGGTGGCAGCCTATGTTCATACAGCACCGTTGTCGAGGCTATTGCCGTGGTGCTGAGGAGTAGAGTGCTAAAGAACAGCGCACTGACAAATAAAGCACCAAGTAATGAAGTACCGAAAGGTAACACTGCAACGAGTGCCTGCACTTTGCGCATCGGCTGCTCCTAAATATTCAGGAGTTCAGTGTATGTAAAATATTCCTTATATCCTGTGAGATTTGGTTAATTTTATGAGGCATTCCACAACGATATGTCTGTTTTTAGTTGTTATGTGATCTTACGCACAGAGTCATAACTGACCACATTCACAAGGTTGTTGTCAGCTATGACTCCTACGTCTGCGGCGTTTCAGTACAGGTGGCGCTTATGTACCAGGTAATAGACTGCTGGCACCACCAACAGGGTCAATACCAATGCGCTGATCATTCCGCCCACCATAGGCGCGGCAATACGGCTCATGATCTCAGAACCGGTGCCTGTTCCCACCAGCACGGGCAGCAAGCCGACAATAACGGCCGCTGCAGTCATCGCTTTCGGGCGAACCCTGAGCGCTCCCCCCTCCATGACTGCCTCGCGGAGGTCTTCAAGCGACAGCTTTCTGCCTTCCTGTTCAGCCAGCTGCCTTTTCTGTTCCAGACACTGATTCAGAAACACCAACATAATCACCGACAGCTCAGTCGCAACACCGGCTAACGCAATGAAACCGACACCAGCAGCGACCGACATGTGGTATCCAAGCATATACATCAACCATACCGAGCCGACTAACGCCAACGGCAAACTGGCGATAATAATGGCGACGTCAGAGAAGCGCCGGAAGTTCATTGCCAACAGCAAAACAATCAGAGCCAGCGTCAACGGCACGATATACGCCAGCTTCTCTTTCGCCCGCTGCATATACTCATATTGCCCGGCCCAGGTGATCGAGTATCCCGGCGGCATATCAAGCTCTGAACTCAGGCGATGTCTGGCTCGTTCGATGTAAGTGGCAAAATCAATGTCGCCGACATCAATGTAGGTCCAGCCACTGGGGCGACCATTTTCGCTTTTTATTGCAGGTGGGCCACTCTCAACACGTATGTCAGCAATATCTCCGAGACGGATATGTGCACCGGATTCAGTGACGACCGGTAATGCCTCCAATGCCTCGGGGGAATCCCGGTAGGATTGCGGGTAACGCACATTCACCGGATAACGCTCCAGCCCTTCGACAGTCGTCGCCAAGTTCTGGCCGCCGACAGAAGACGCGATAATGTCATGCACATCCGCCATATTCAGACCGTAACGGGCTGCGGCCCAACGATCCGGCTCAATCGTAATATACCGACCAGCGGAGACCCGTTCTGAATAAACCGAGCGTGTACCTTCCAGATCGCCGAGTAATTCTTCGAGCGCTCTGCCAAGCGACTCAATCTGATCAAGATCAGGGCCGGAGATCTTAATTCCCAGAGGCGTTTTAATGCCCGTGGATAGCATATCGATCCGGGTTTTGATGGGCATCACCCAGGCATTGGTCAGGCCAGGAAACTTCACCAGCGCATCCAGTTCTGCCTTGAGCTTGTCGGTCGTCATGCCGTCGCGCCATTCGCTTTTCGGGTGCAGCTGGATGAAGGTTTCAATCATGGTCAGTGGCGCCGGGTCAGTGGCGGTATCAGCACGACCGACTTTACCGAAAACGCTCTTTACCTCTGGAACGGTGGCAATCAGCTTATCCGTCTGCTGTAACAGCTCCCGTGCTTTACCCACCGACAATCCGGCATACGTCGTCGGCATATACATGAGGTCACCTTCATCAAGCTCTGGCATAAACTCACTGCCCAGCTTCTGTGCTGGTAATAACGTCAACAACACAAGAATCACTGCCGCAACAATAACTGCCACCGGATAACGCAAAACTCCTTTTAACAGCGGCTGATACAGACCAACGAGAACACGGTTTACCGGGTTACTGGATTCACTGCGGATATTTCCTCGTACGAAATAGCCCATTAATACCGGCACCAATGTAATCGCAAGCGCGGCACTGGCCGCCATGGCGTACGTTTTGGTGAAGGCTAAGGGCGAAAACATCCGCCCTTCCTGAGCTTCAAGGGTAAAGACCGGAATAAAACTGGCGGTAATAATTATCAGGCTGAAAAACAGCGCTGGGCCGACTTCAGACGCTGAGCGGATAACAATCTCCCAACGGTTAGCCGCAGTGACTTTCGTACGCTCCATATGCTTATGCATATTTTCAATCATAACGATCGCACCATCGATCATGGCACCAATGGCAATCGCGATTCCGCCGAGCGACATGATATTTGCGTTCAGCCCCTGTAATTTCATCACCAGAAACGCTGTCAGAATACCGACTGGCAAGCTGATCAGTGCGACAAAACCCGAACGGATATGAAACAGGAATAGCAGACACACCAGAATCACCACGATGAATTCTTCGGCCAGTTTTTCCCAAAGATTATCGACGGCACGATCAATTAACGCGGAGCGATCATACACAGGAATGATTTCAACGCCATCAGGTAAACCTGGCGTTAATTCTTCGAGCCGTGCTTTCACTGAATTAATAGTATTCGCAGCGTTTTCACCGTAGCGCATCACCACAATCCCGCCGACGACTTCCCCCTCACCATTGAGTTCGGCAATACCACGACGCATCTGCGGGCCAACCTCAACACGTGCAACGTCTTTAAGGAGCAGTGGTGTACCAGACTCTGATAGACCCAGAGGAATCTGCTCAATATCTTCGCGACTTTCAAGATACCCCGTGGCGCGGATCATATATTCGGCCTCGGCCATTTCGATCACTGAGGCACCACTTTCCTGATTCGCACGTTTTATCGCATTGCGGATATGCGCCAGAGGGAGATCAAATGCGCGTAAGACTTCTGGATCAACAACGATCTGATACTGGCGCACCATACCGCCAAGGCTCGCCACTTCTGAAACGCCTTCAACCGACTGCAACTCATATTTCAGAAACCAGTCCTGCAGCGTGCGCAACTCGCTGAGGTCGAGATTGCCTGTCGGGTCTGTCAGAGCATAGATATAGACCCAACCGACACCGGTGGCGTCCGGGCCAAGCTGTGGCTTTGCCTGCTCAGGCAGTTCGGGCGCTATTTGTGACAGGTATTCCAACACGCGGGAACGTGCCCAGTACATATCGGTGTCATCATCAAAAATAACGTAGACGTAAGAGTCGCCGAAGAAAGAAAAGCCGCGGACAGTCGTTGCTCCCGGCACCGACATCATGGCGGTACTCAAAGGATAGGTAACTTGGTTTTCAACAACCTCAGGTGACTGGCCGGGATAACTGGTTTTAATAATGACCTGAACATCGGATAAATCCGGAATGGCATCAACGGGGGTATTTTTTACTGACCAAAGGCCCGCTCCCGCGAGCATGACGGTGACCAGCAACACCATGATGCGATTGTGGACCGACCAACGAATGACTGCTTCAATCATGATCGTGACCCTCACTCATATCCGTCGACTCATTCGTACCCCTCGCATTGTCCATATCACCAGTCATCGGTGGATGGACGCTTATCACGGTGAATTCACCCTGATCGACCTTAAATACAAAGTGAATACGGTCACCTTCATTCAGGTCTGACAGGTCAAGCTCGCCAGATAAACGGAAATCCATAGTGGCGGCCGGACGGTTCCACTTCTCAATCGGCCCACGACTGATATTGGCAACCCTGGCTGTTTTATCTAGACGGTTAACCACACCATCTGCCATTGCTGTGGGTGCTGCAGAATCCCGCTCTGCCATATTCATGTCGTGTTCAAAACGGCTTAAATCGGCTTTTTTCGCAGACTCAGAATCAATCATAAATTGCGCGGAAATAACAACCTCATCACCCGCTTCCAGACCCCGGTATATTTCTACCGAATCAGCATCTGAGCGACCGCTTTCTACCGGTACTGAGCGGTATTTACCGCTGCCCGTTTTTAAAACCACTCGCGTGCTGTTATCGATGCGGATAAGCGCATCACGGGGGATCAGCAGGGCTTCTTTCCCCTCGGGAGTTATGACCACACGGGTGTACATCCCCGGCATCAAGGATTCCGCCGGGCTGGTCAGGCGAATACGTACCTGTGCCGTACGTGTTTTCGTATTCAGGGCCGGATAGAGATAGTCAACTACGCCAGTCCACGACTTTCCCGGTGACGCCTCACTGCGTATTTCCGCAGTTTCGCCACCTTTGATAAAACTCAGGTCGTCAGTAAATACATCGCTCGTTATCCAGACCTGTGATGCCTGCGCCAGCGTCAGTACTTCTGTACCCGGAGCGACGTACATCCCCTGTCGTACATTTAACTGGTCAACAACGCCCGACTGGGGGGCCCGCATTGTCAGTGTCTGACTGACACGGCGTTTAGTTTCAATTTCGCGAATACTGTCTTCAGGCACCTGCAACGCCTTTAATCTTAAGCGTGATGCCGAGGCCAGTTGCTGATTACCACGACGCAGCGCCAGCAGATATTCCTCCTGAGCGTTAACCAGAGTCGGCGAATAAATATCGTACAGTGGCGCGCCTTTTTCGACCGGGTCACCTTCTGAGCGGACATGCAGTTCCTCAATCCAGCCTTCGGTGCGCGGATGAATATGCACGACATAATCATCGTTATATTCAACATAGCCCGCCGAGCGAATCACAGGATTGAGAATCCCGCGCCTGACTTCGGCGGTGCGCACTCCAAAACTGTGCTCGAGTGCAGACGCAACCTTAACAGTGCCCGCAGCATCATCCTCAACGCCTTCCTCGTACACGGGCACAAGATCCATCCCCATAGGAGACTTACCCGGCCCGTCGCGACGATAATCAGGGTCCATCGGGGCAACCCAGTAAAGCGGCTCGTTGCTGCTCGCAGCACTGTCACCGCCATCCGTTTGACCAATATCAGAAAGCTGACCAGCTCCCCAGAAAGCAAAAAGACCAACGGCAACTCCCGCAACAAACACAACGGAATTATTTTTCATCATCAGCTTCCTTTTTTATATGCGAGACTTCAGCGCCAGATAAATAATAAATATCTGCCAGCGTACGGTGCAGGTTGGTTTGTATTTTTAGTTGAGCCAGCCGGGTATTCAGTACCGACGTGCGGGCCTGTACGACAGAGGAAAAATCACCGCGATCAGAATGGTACGAAGACAACGCAGCGGACGCCTGCTCCTTTACCTGAGGTAATAGCTCTTGCAGATAAAACGTCTGGCGCTCATATAAGTAGCTATATTCAGTGATCGCCGCCGAAAGCTCACTGCGCATCCGGCGCAATAGCAGTGTCTTATCCGTACGCAGAGCTTCAGTATCGGCAATAGCAGCACTTACCTCGCGATCCTGGCGATTACCCGTGAATAACGGCAGATCGAATGTCACACCAACCGACATCAGATCCGCGCGGTTGTTACCCATAAGATCATCATCGCGGTACCCGTACTTTGCCGTCAGCCCCCAGGCTGGCCGATACGACTGCCGTGCCAGCGCCTCACCGGTTTCACTGGATTGAATACGACACTCAAACGCCAGCACCTGCGGGTGATGAGTGACGACCTCCGCTGACGGCAGTGCATCAGTGGCTGGAACCTCGGGTAGCCCAACAAACCGCTCTGGATCACCGACGACCTCGGGCTCATTGTTCAACCACTCGCCCAACTGCTCACGGGTAACCGCTAACGCTTGTCTGAGTTCGGCAAGACGATCATCAAGGCGAATCAGCTCCACGTTCGCCTCAACTACATCCTGCTGGCGGGTATTATTTAATCCCGAGGCGTACCCTGCACGCGCGGCATCCACTAACTGACGAAGCAGGTCACGCTCCTGCTCCATCAGCTGGATACTTTCCTGTGCCTGATAGCCCTGCAGCCAAAGGCGGGTAACCGCTTGTCTGACTCTTAAAGCGCGATCCTGGCGTAACAGCGGCTGCTGAGATGACAGCTGCCGATTTCTCTGGGCGCTCAGTGCACGACTGTCACCGCGGGGAAACATCTGCGTCAGCGCAACACTCACCTGCGTCATCGGCTCCTGCTGAATATCAAAAGTATCGACCGGGAAATTTCCTGCCGTCAGTGTGACCGAAGGGTCAGGCAATGAATCGCTCGACTGAGCACGGTCGATCAAAGCCTGCTCACGCTGCACACTGCTGGTTTGCCACAGGTCCTGTTCAAGTGCCCGCTCGATAGCCTGATTGAGTGTCAGCTCAGCAGAAAACACCTGACCTGATAACGTCAGCGCGGCAAGACCTACCCACCGCGCACTGGATAATTTTAACGACATAACAAAGCGTCTCTGGCTTTCGCCTCTAAAGAGAAAAACTTAAAAAATAGCTATAAATGAGGCGTGCAAACCCGTATTCCGGGCGCACTTATCTTGGGTCAGGCCAGAATGGGTGGGCGGTAGAGAGAATCCGCAACAGAGGGATGATCTTGAGCGACCATCGAAGAAATTGAGCTTCCAGCACTGATGACTGGTATCACAACATTGAAGCCTGTCAGCCCCATAATATGCACAGAGCATTCAGGCATATCACACGTGCCACTGTCGCAGCAGTTATGGCTGTTCGGTTCGGAAGCTTTACTAATGTCATTCCCATGATGCTGATGCATCGAATGGCCATGCGCCATCTCCGTACTAGCCAACTCCGTACTAACTATGTCGGCTGAACCGCCATGACCAACACTGCACAACGACCCGGCAGCCAACACCGGCTGGACCAGAATGGCCAGCAGCATCAGCACTACACCGAAAAAACGGAAACGTCGCGACATCAGCACTCTTAAGAAACCATAGAAGACACCTACAGGTTAAATCTCCAAGTCAGAAGCGTCAATTCACCCCGCGTAAATGCCACGGAATCTGATTCAGATGAAGAGGCCAGTATGGTACCCTCCCGCCACATTGAATTCATACAGGGATGTATGCACTCGAAGAATACAGCGGACTCACGCTGTAAGACCTCTGACGTGCCTCCCTGACATGGGAGAGCCACCAATAATGTACATCCGCGCCATCCGCAGAGCCGCCCTGCTCTGTAGCACTATCCTGTCCTTCAACGCGTTCGCCGCTGCTGACCGGGTCGACTATGACCTTGATGACGACGGCCTGATCGAAATTAACGACCTTGCTGACCTGAACGAAATCCGTAATCACCTCGATGGCGCAGCTCTGTATGGCGACAGCACAGGCTGTCCGGAAGAAGGCTGTAATGGCTTTGAGCTGACGACGGATCTGGATTTCGATACCAACGGCGATGGCCAGATGAATGAGCTGGATACCTATTGGAATGATGGTCAAGGCTGGGAGCCAGTAGGCTTTTCTTACCTTAGTCGTGCATTCAATGCAGACTTTCATGGTAACGGCCACCAGATAAGCAACCTGTATATCGATAGAAGAGGTAATGCAGGACTGTTTGGCGGAATATCGGGTACTCCCGAGAAACCTGCAGAAATTACAATGGTCGCTATTTCTGGAAAGATAAACAGTCGCGGATCTGGTGGAGGATTACTCGTCGGTAACGCTAAACATACCATAATTAATCAAGTATTGATCTCGGGCAATGTCCGCGCATCTCGGTCCGCTGGCGGCCTAACGGGTGAAGTAAACGACAGCACAGTGAGTAACGTTTTCTCCAGCGTTAATGTCCTGACAGGCCGGAGTAACGGCGGCCTAGTTGGTCGCCTCAGTAACAGCCTCCTATTTAACAGCCTGTCGACGGGATACGTTGACGGCGGTGACGGTGGCGGTCTGCTAGGCTACAGCTATCAGAATAACAACGAGTCCCTGTACTGGGCGACCGACACCAGTACCCGCTCAACCAGTTCTGGCAGCAATGATCAGTATTTCGGTGCCCTGCTCAGCGAGCTGCAGTGCCCTACCTCCCTAGACAACGACACCTGTACCGAGAGCGGCATCTTGTACGAAAGCTGGAGCAGTGACGTATGGGACTTTGGAACAGGCCAGCAGTTACCCGGACTGATCATGGGAGGTCGTATTTACCGTGATAGTGACGGCGATGGCGCACTGGACGAAGATGATGCCTATCCAGACACTTTTGGGGCATCAATGGATACCGATGAAGATGGCTATATTGATAGTTTTACCCCTGGCTGCGATGCCAGCTGCCGCATTAATAGCGGTCTGATTCTCGACGCCTTCCCATCATCCGCCGCGGCATACCTGGATGCCGACCTGGATGGCCTAGTCGATGAGTGGGCCGACGGCTGCGACGCAACCTGCCAGATCAACAGCGGATTAACCTATGATGATTATCCGGATGATCGTGATAACGACGGCATCACCGATGCGGTAGACACCGACGACAATAACGACGGCATCACTGACGCCGACGCCGACTCTGATGGCCTGATAGATATTGCTTCGTTGGAAGAGCTGAGCGCGATCCGATTTGCACTGGACGGTTCAGGACAAGTAATGACTGAAGAGAGCCTCCCGGATACCTCTGGCTGCCCGGTCATACTCTGGCAAGGCATCGCGCAGCAACGCTGTGATGGATATGAGCTGATATCAGATCTCGATTTCGATACCAATGGCGATGGCCAGATGAACGAGATGGATAACTACTGGAATGATGGCGAGGGCTGGGAGCCGATCGGCTGGTCTTCTTTAAACGCCTTCACAGGCGACTTTCATGGTAACGGCCATCAGATACGCAACCTCTATATCGATAGAAGCGGCAACGCCGGACTATTTGGTTACATCGAAGGCAGGTACACCCGCCCCTCCACAATAACCAAATTAGCCATTACTGGCCCAATGACATCCATTACCGATGGCATTGAGGCCGGCGTACTCGCAGGCCGTATTAAGTATGCTGAAGTTGATCGCGTTTTCGTCTCCGGTATGGTCAACGCCCGGTCGAACGCTGGCGGCCTCGCTGGCGTAGCCTCCAACATTACTGTTAGTAACGTTTCCTCCAGTGCTGCTACCCTGAGTGGCAACACTCAAGGCGGCCTGATCGGTAATATCACTAACAGTTCATTCTCTGACAGCCTTTCAACAGGATACGTTGAGAATGGTCACGGCCTGTTGGGTTACAGCCATGACAATAACAACGAGTCCCTGTACTGGGCGACCGACACCAGTACCCGCTCAACCAGTTCTGGCAGCAATGATCAGTATTTCGGTGCCCTGCTCAGCGAGCTGCAGTGCCCTACCTCCCTAGACAACGACA
>Ga0255776_10008096_pt1 | contig 10453 bp, 6 predicted proteins | sample 071ome_19_FD_179974 | JGI IMG/M metagenome (GOLD analysis project Ga0255776, IMG submission 179974) | Coastal salt marsh microbial communities from the Groves Creek Marsh, Skidaway Island, Georgia - 071413AT metaG (version 2) | ecosystem: Environmental > Aquatic > Marine > Intertidal zone > Salt...
TTGCCCATTTTTGGGTTCCAGAAACGAGTTTGGTGACCAAAGTGAGCACCAGCCTTCATTAGATCACGCATAGAAACTTGAGACATTTTAAATACCTTATATTTGGGTTATTACTGTGCACAACCTTTAGATCCAACCTTTCGGCACCCGGAACTAAAAATTTAAATGCGCACGTGATTTTTACCGCTTTTTGCGGGCGGCATTTTATACCACATCCCCACTCCCAAATAAAGCTTAAGCGTGACATTTCTGATATCCGTAAATCTTCAACGCTAATTATCACAAGATTCAGAAACAACAAGGCCAAAGCGACTGTTTTTTAACAGCTGGGTTCGCTAAAATACCCGACCTTTATTGACGGGTTTACTCAAATCCAATGAGTTAACCCCGCAGGATTAAGCCAATTGGAATAACCTAGGAATACCTGAACTCATGTCCGTGACTATCAAAACACCAGAAGAAATCGAAAAAATGCGCGTTGCCGGTCGTCTGGCCGCCGAAGTACTGGAGATGATCGAAGAACACGTCAAACCTGGTGTCACAACTGGCGAGCTGGATAAAATCTGCCATGACTACATTGTCAATGTGCAGGACGCTATTCCTGCACCACTCAATTACAAAGGCTTCCCGAAATCAATTTGCACTTCTGTAAACCACGTGATTTGTCACGGCATTCCTAGCGATAAAAAAGCGCTTAAGAATGGCGACTGTGTAAACATTGACATCACAGTGATCAAAGATGGATATCACGGCGACACCAGCAAGATGTTTTTTGTTGGCAAACCCACAGTTCAGGCTGAGCGATTAGCCCGCATCACCCAAGAATGTCTATACATTGGCATCAATATGGTGAAGCCAGGTGTTCGACTAGGCGATATTGGTCATGCCATTCAAAAACATGCCGAATCCAATTACTACTCGGTCGTTCGTGAATATTGTGGACACGGCATCGGTAAGGTTTTCCACGAAGACCCTCAAGTAATGCATTACGGTAAACCAGGCACTGGCATGGAACTTCAGGAAGGCATGACATTTACTATTGAGCCTATGATCAATGCAGGAAAGCGTCATACCAAACTTCTTCCCGACGGTTGGACAGTAGTAACGAAAGACCACAAGTTATCAGCCCAATGGGAACACACCTTAGCCGTTACAGCAGATGGTGTTGAGGTATTAACCAAGCGTAAAGAAGAGAGCTTTTAATCGCTCTCTTTTTATAGCGACGAAATAATCAGAAAGAATAGATTTTCAATTAAGTAGATTATCCAGACTATCAAACCGCTTAGGTATTGAAAACACAGGCATTGAAAGCACAGGTAAAGGAAGCATGAGCAGCTATTCCCCAGATACGACTCTTTTCAGCCAGGACTTTTTTGAAAATTATCAAACCTTCGGCAACTCCATCATTAGCACGCTAAAGCAAATGATTGCGGACGGCGACAAAAAACTCAATGAGCGCTTTGAAGCAGACGAAGACATTCACCATCTAATTTATGACAGGGCCTGGCTGATCGACCAGGTACTTGTTAAGGCCTGGGAACACAGCGGCTTAGCTGAAGTGGAAAACTGCGCCCTGATAGCAGTGGGGGGCTATGGTCGCGGTGAACTTCACCCAAAATCCGATATTGATGTACTTCTACTATTCGATGCTGAAGAACCTGAGAACCATCAGGAAGGCATCGAACAGTTCCTAACTCTTCTATGGGATCTGAATTTAAACATTGGTCACAGCGTTCGTACTCTGACCGAATGCCAGGAAGAAGCTCAAAAAGACATTACGGTTGCGACCAATCTGATGGAATCGCGCGTGCTTAGCGGCAGCGACAGTCTGTTCCACAGAATGACTTCCTTGACAGGCCCGTCCTTCATCTGGGACAGCAAATCATTCTTTAAAGCAAAGTGGGACGAGCAGCACCAACGCCATCGCAAGTTCAATAACATCGAATACAATCTGGAACCGAATTTAAAAGCCTCACCAGGCGGCCTTCGTGACATCCAGACCATCATGTGGATTACCAAGCGCCAATACGGCGCCAACACCATGAACGAACTGGTCCGCTTAAGTGTATTGAACGAAGAAGAACTGGATATGCTGGAACGAGGCCAGGAATTCCTTTGGAAGGTACGCTATGCACTTCATATGATTGCTGGCCGCCCTGAGGATCGACTGCTTTTCGATCACCAGCGAAAAATTGCTGCCCTATTCGGTTATCAAGACAACGGCAGCCGTTTAGCCGTAGAACAACTCATGCAGAAATATTATCGAACCGTTCTGCAACTCGGCGAGCTGAACGATGTAATCATTCAGCACTTTAATGAAACCATCCTAATGGCCGACGAGCCAGATGAGATTATTGAGCTGAATGAACGCTTCCATATCCGTAACGAATTTATTGAAGTTAAACACAATAAAGTCTTTGCAGAGCATCCTTCCTCCATGCTTGAAATTTTCTTGTTGATGGCAAGAACGGAAGGCGTAAAAGGCGCACGAGCTACAACGATTCGTGACTTACGAAACCATCGCCATCTGATTGACGATAATTTCCGCGCAGACCCGGTCAATACCAGTATTTTCCTGGCCCTAATGCGCACACCTACGCGTCTGGTAACCCAGTTATGGCGCATGAGAAAGTGGGGAATCTTAGGCCGTTACTTACCTGAATTCGCTGGCATCACAGGTCAGATGCAACATGACCTATTCCACATCTATACGGTAGATGCCCATACCCTTCAGGTGGTGCGCAACATGCGTCGTTTCCGCTTTGCGGATAATCGTGACCAATTCCCACTGGCCAGCCGTCTAATTCACGAAGTTCCTAAAGTTGAGCTTTGTTATATTGCAGGCCTGTACCATGACATTGCCAAGGGACGCGGTGGCGATCATTCCGAACTCGGTGCAGTTGATGCCCGCCTGTTCTGCGAACGCCACGGTCTGAACAAATGGGAAACCGATTTAGTTAGCTGGATGGTAGAAAATCATCTATTAATGTCCATGACCGCTCAGAGAAAGGACATCAGCGATCCTGATGTAATCATGGAATTCGCTGAGAAAGTTCAGGACAAGAACCATCTCGATTACCTCTTCCTATTGACGGTTGCCGACATCAATGCAACCAATCCAACACTGTGGAATGGATGGCGCGCCTCCCTGCTTCGTCAACTTTACACAGAGACATGGCGAACGCTTCGACGCGGCCTGGAAAACCCAATCAATCCGGAAGAATATTTAAAGGATCGCGAAGATTCCGTACTGGAATTGATGCTGGACAGCCCATTTCCTGAAAAAGACATTCGTGAGCTTATCTCGCAACTGGGTCAAGACTACGTTTTCCGTAACACTCCAAGTGAAATGGCTTGGCATATTAATGCTATCCTGGCTCATAAAGACCCGTCTCAGCCCTTGATTGAAATCCAGGAAACCACCGATCGAGAACATGAAGGTGGCACTGAGATTTTCGTCTACACACGAGACGAAAAGTATCTATTTGCCGTTACCGCCTCCGTGATGGAAAACCTGAACCTCAACATTCAGGACGCACAGATCATCATCTCTGAAAACGGTTATACACTGAACAGCTTTATCGTTCTGGATGATTCTGGCTCTTCAATCGGTGAAAACTCACTTCGCATTGAAGAGATCAAAGCCAGCCTGATTGTTGCCCTTCAAGATCCAAGCAACTATCTGGAATTGATCAGCAAGCGCACACCTCGCCAATTGAAGCAGTTCAAAATGCCAACCCAGGTCAGTATTCATAACGATGCAGTTAAGCAGATGACCTTCATCGAAGTAACTGCACCAGACCGACCAGGCGTACTGGCCATGATTGGCCGCGTATTTATTCAGTTCGATGTACGACTGCAAAATGCCAAGATCTCCACATTGGGCGAGAAAATCGACGATATCTTCTACATCACAGATCAAGATAATAACCCGATCAGTGATCCAAACATTTGCATAGAGCTTCAGGAAAGCCTCTGTAAAACGCTGGATGAGCACTCAGACAATTAATAGCTTGCCATCCAGGCGTTGGTAAAGATTAGGAAAAGGAACACAACCATGAATCCAGATTTAGATAAGCTACAGCCTTATCCTTTCGAAAAGCTGGCGAAACTCAAGAGTGGTATTACGCCACCTCAAGAAAAAAAGCATATCGCCCTATCCATTGGCGAACCAAAGCACCCTGCGCCACAATTTGTTCTGGACACCCTGGTTAAAGCACTTCCTGAAATGGAACGCTATCCAAGTACAAAAGGCCTTCCCGAGTTAAGAGAAGCCATCGCTCAATGGCTAAAACAGCGATTTTCACTTAACCAAATCAGCGCTGAAGACAATGTGCTACCCGTTAATGGCACCCGTGAAGCTATTTTCGCATTTACTCAAGCAACGATAGATCGCTCACAAAAGCACCCTTTGGTGGTTAGCCCAAATCCTTTCTATCAGATCTATGAAGGCGCTGCTTATCTAGCAGGAGCAGCACCTCACTTCCTGCCTTGCCTAAAAGAAAACAATTTTATTCCTGATTTTGATCTGGTTGAAGATAGTATTTGGCAAGACTGTCAGGTTTTATTTCTTTGTTCGCCCGGCAACCCTACAGGCTCTGTAATCAAGCCCGACACACTGAAAAAGTTGATCGAACTTTCTGACAAGCACAATTTCATCATTGCTTCAGATGAATGCTATTCGGAAATTTATACCGATGAAAACGACAAGCCTACCGGGCTATTAGAGGTGTGTGCTGAGATTGGACGCGACGATTACAAGAACTGCATCGTTTTCCACTCCCTATCCAAACGCTCAAATTTGCCAGGTCTAAGATCAGGTTTTGTGGCTGGAGATCAGGATGTATTATCGAAGTTCCTGCTATATCGAACGTACCACGGCTGCTCAATGGGTATTCACACCCAACTGGCCTCCATTTCTGCCTGGCAGGATGAAGCTCACGTTCAAGAAAACCGTCGCCAATACAAACAGAAATTCGATCAGGTATTGGAAGTTCTCAAGCCTGTCATGGACGTAGAACAAACAGACGCCAGCTTTTACCTATGGCCGAAAACACCAATCAATGAAGAAGAATTCGCCCAACGTTTATTCGCAGAAGAAAACGTAACCGTGCTTCCTGGTAGCTACCTATCCAGAACCATTGATGGAATAAACCCGGGTGAAGGAAGAATTCGAATGGCGTTAGTCGCTGAAGTAGATGAATGCCTGGAAGCAGCACACAGAATAAGAAGCTTAATTGAGCGACTTTAAATATAAACGAGAATGGCATTTGCTCCTATCAACACAGAGCTTAAAGAATTATGACGACCAAGATTTACGGCATTAAAAACTGCGATACCATGAAAAAAGCGTTCAAATGGCTAGACGCTCAAGGTATCAGCTATGAATTCCAGGATTACAAGAAAGAAGCCCCCTCTCAGGAACAAGCAAGCCAATGGATTGAATTACTTGGTTGGGAAAATGTAATCAACAAGCGCGGAACCACTTGGCGCAAACTGGATGAGACCACAAAAGAATCAATGAACAATGAACAGGCTGTAACTGTCATGCTGGACAATCCATCCATCATTAAACGCCCACTCATTGAACATAACGACAAAACATTACTTGGGTTCAAAGAAGCTGACTATCAAGCTCTTTTTAACTCATAAGACATCAATTTGAATTAAAACTGAATCATTTTATCAGGAGTAAAACATGGCTTTTTCTTTCGCAATTGGCATCGGCACTAAAAACGCAAAAGGCGAATGGCTTGAAACGTTTTTCCAGGCACCACTATTAAACCCTGCCAATGACATCATTGAAGCCGCGAAATCTTCTTTAGGTTACACCAACGGAAACCAAACAATTGAAGCGTCTTCAGAACAACTTTCGGCATTGGCAAGTGCTCTTGAAGCTGCAGGTGAGATCCAACAAGCCGCTATCGCTAAAACGGCCGCTGAAGCAACCGCTCCTGCAGCCGTTGTTATTGTTGAAAACGATGAGCAAGCAAACTCTACTCCTGAAGTTTACTTGAAGCTTCACCTTCTTTCTCACCGTCTGGTTAAACCGCACGGTGTTAACCTTGCTGGTATCTTTGGTCTTCTGCCTAATGTTGCATGGACCAACATGGGTGCCATCGATCTGAATGAACTTGCACAAAAGCAACTTGAAGCACGCGCTAAAGGCGAACTTATTCAAGTTCAATCTGTTGATAAATTCCCTAAAATGACAGATTACGTTGTTCCAGCAGGCGTTCGTATCGCTGATACATCTCGTGTACGTCTAGGCGCATACATTGGTGAAGGCACAACCATCATGCATGAAGGTTTTGTTAACTTTAATGCAGGTACTGAAGGCACGTCTATGGTTGAAGGCCGTATCTCAGCAGGCGTTATGATCGGTGAAGGCAGTGACCTGGGTGGCGGTTGCTCCACTATGGGTACACTTTCTGGTGGTGGTAACATCATTATCTCTGTGGGTCGCAACAGTCTATTGGGTGCAAACGCTGGTATTGGTATTCCTCTGGGCGACCGCTGTACTGTTGAAGCAGGCCTATACATCACTGCTGGAACAAAAGTAGTGATGCTGGATGACCAAAACCAGGCTGTAAACACCGTTAAGGCGCGCGACCTTGCAAACAAAGATGACCTACTATTCCGTCGTAACTCGCAAACGGGTGCAGTGGAATGCAAAACAAACAAATCTGCTATTGAGCTGAACGAAGAACTTCACGCTAACAACTAAGTCATTCGCTCTCTCGATCTTAAAAAATCCCCAAAAAACCTGGGGATTTTTTATTTCCCCGTCTTTTCATCGCCTTCCAAGGCCCTTTCAGCGGTTAAAACTTAATAATTCACTCTACATAAGTTAACCAACCGTCTGAAAATTCATGTTTTTTGCATTGCGTCTCAAAAATGAATTGAGTAGCATCAGATAAATTGAACTATCATTAACGGCTAGTTCCGTAAAAAAACCTGCGCAGGTCTAAACCATGGAGAAAAAAATAATGTCACGGTGTGGTTACCAAAGTTTAATATATGTGTTCTTTGCTTGGATATTAGCAGCCTGCGGTGGCGGCGGCGGTGGCGGAGTTGATCCGAGTGCCGGGAATATTACCGGCGGAGGTTCTTCACTGAATACAATGACCTTGTCGCTAGTTGATAATGGTGGAACCGCCACATCAACAGTATCAAACGCGTCTCCCGGGATACTAGCTGCTACATTAGCAGATAGCTCAGGTAACCCGGTAGTTGGTCAAGTAGTTACCTTTGCTTTGGCTGGCACAATTGGTTCTTTGAACCCGAGCTCAGGTACAGCACTGACAGACAGTTCCGGTGTTGCAAGCTTAAGACTAAATGCAGGCACAACTGCTGGCGCCAGCACCGTAACAGCAACTGCACCATTTTCTATTGCACAGAACCTTTCATTTAGCTCTGCAGGTGACGACCCTACTGATACTTCAGATCAAACAACAACTGTAGGTACATCGCTTACACTCGATGTTCTAAAAACTGACGGATCTACATTTAACTTCACTGCTTCTGATCCAGCACTAAAAGAAGAAGTTTCTCAAAACTTACGGGCTAACTTAGTTGCAACCCTAACAAATACCGATGGCCCAATTGCAGGGGAAATTGTTACCTTCTCTACTGATGCAGGGACGCTTACCATAACCAGTGATTTAACAGACATTAACGGTCAAGCTACCGTTTCTCTGGATCCAGGCTCTATACCTGGCCCTGGTACCGCAGTAGCTACATACTCAGGCACAACAGCAACAGCAACCTTTGTTACTGCCGGTGATAATACCGCAGCAAGCACAGAAGACAGTGTAATAACTGCTTCTCTTACAGCTCTCGACGGAGTAACACAATTATCAAATGATACGGTTACCGCATCAAACCCAGGCTTATTGACATTTAATGTTAAAAAGAGCGGTTCCAATCGAGCCAATCAAATATTAACGGTAAGCTTAGATCTTGGAAATGCGAGCCTTGCTCCATCCAACCAAGATGGAATCGCAACTGTAATTACTGACTCTGCAGGTAACGCAACTGTCCAAGTAGACGCAGGCCAAGTAACCGGTGCTGATTCAGTCACAGTAAGTGGTGATGGAGTTACCTTTACTTCTATACTTGCATTTAGCGTTCAAGCCTCTGATATTCAGTTAGGTACAGGTTCAGGCGGAACGTTTGTTGACAACGCCATAAATGTAGCCGGTACTCAACCTCTACCCGCTGGAACATCTACCACCATCAGCGTTAATCTAGTTGACATCAACAACAGTAACGCCCTATATACAACACCAACCGAGGTAAACTTCTCTTCTACTTGTGCGAATCAAAATAAAGCTGTTTTAGATTCAAGTATTACTAGCTTTAATGGTACAGCCACCGCAACATACATACCAAATGGAAGTTCAGGCAGCTGTGCCGGTACCGATACTATTACCGTTTCCGCGAACGTCGCGACCCAAACACCTAGTGCACAAGGAACTATTGATATTTCAGCTGCAGATGCAGCCACCATACAACAGTTTGGTAGTGCTAACCCGACCCTTATCGCGCTTGCTAATACTACAGGCCTAAACCGTTCCACCTCTTCGATTCTGACATTCCTTGTAGAAGACGAAAATGGGAACCCTGTTGATAATTCGAACAGCGTAACGGTAAACTTTGAGTTAACAACAGATATAGGTGGTATCACCCTTTCTCAAAACAGCCAAACAACCAACTCTTCTGGTCAAGTATCAGTACAAGTAAACGCAGGCACTGTTCCAACTCCTGTCAGAGTTAGAGCTTTCTTTACAGATAACAATGGCGATACCGTGTCAACTGTTTCCGAAGAGCTTAGTATCAGTACAGGCATCCCAGACCAAAACAGTTTCTCTGTCTCTGTAAACCAGCATAATATCCTAGGGTGGAACTATAACGGTGTTGAAGTTACAGTAACGGCAAGTGGCGCAGATCAATTTAACAACCCGATGCCTGAAGGTACTACCGTTCAATTTACATCTGAACTTGGTGGCAATATTGTTGGTCAATGTAATGTAGGTAGCAATGGCACTTGTATTACTACCTGGGAAACAACAGGAACCAGAGCTCCAGCTGATCAAACGACTGGAGGAGTAACTTCTGGAGGCAAAAACGACCGTTTTGGTAGAACCACTATTATCGGCTATCTACAAGGTGAAGAGTCATTTACTGATAAAGACGGCGATAACATGTTTGATACGGGAGAGTCGTTTGCAGACCTACCTGAACCATTTATCGATTACAATGAAAGCGGCGTTTATGATTCAACGTTCTTACCACCTTCATCTACTGATCCTCTCGAAAATGTAGAATGGGGAGCAATTGACACTGAATTTGCTATTCACTTCGACGATCCAAGCACATACAACACCGCAAATGGTAATTATGATGGCTCGCTATGTGACACTGCAGGTTCAAATGATTGCCAACAACTTACTTTTGTTAGACGCTCCAACACCATTGTATCCTCTACTGACATTCTAAGATTCTACGTCTTTACAGGATTAGGATTTAGTGATTCATCTTTAGACTACATTCAAGTAGGCACGCAAGCAGCCCCTACTCCACCTTCATCTCCGAACTCTACAGTGATCGATGGTATAACTTCGACAGCCATCCCTGGGGTAACCTCCGTCAATCACTACCGAAACAGTAACTTAAGTGTTGTAAGTAGCATCGATTTTACAACCATATCAACTTTATCATTACAGCTCATAATCACTGATGAAAACGGCAATCCACCAGCAGCCGGCTCAACAGTAACCTTTGACTGTAGTGAATGCGACGTTGATGCGGGAGGCACACTAACGGTACCGGATACAACTGAAATTATCTATCATACCGTCACGTTAAGCCGAAAAAGCGGCGCTACTGAGAATGGTACTTTAACAGCTGAATATACAGTCCCAGATGCTAACAATACGACTCGCCAGGCTGACTTCAGTGTAAGTGTCACCTACTAATTAAGATAGATAGAAAGACTCGTTTTTATCTAAAGACATTAACAAACCCCGGCTTCTTGGCCGGGGTTTGTCTTTTGCTATAACAAAGATGTAGCTTCATTCTTAACGTTCGTATTTTTTACTTTCATTTATCCCCTTCCACTCCGATCTAAAGACCAAATTCAATATCAAGAACGAAATAATTATAGTTAGCCTTTTTTCTTTCCCCCTAACTTCCTGTAAAATCTCGCGCTAACTTATCCCCATATTTCCTTTGTCTGCGAGAAAATAATGTCTCAAGCTTCGAACTTATCCCCAACCCTTGAATTGGCCTTTGATTTAATCAGTCGTGACTCAGTTACCCCTGAAGATAAAGGCTGTCAGCAGTTAATGATCGATCGCCTTGAGAAAGCAGGATTCAAGATTGAGAACTTACGCTTTGGTGAAGTAGACAATTTCTGGGCACGCCGTGGTGAAGGCGAACCAGTGCTGGC
>Ga0255776_10008105_pt1 | contig 10449 bp, 7 predicted proteins | sample 071ome_19_FD_179974 | JGI IMG/M metagenome (GOLD analysis project Ga0255776, IMG submission 179974) | Coastal salt marsh microbial communities from the Groves Creek Marsh, Skidaway Island, Georgia - 071413AT metaG (version 2) | ecosystem: Environmental > Aquatic > Marine > Intertidal zone > Salt...
CTGGGTGGTTACTTTATGGAAGTGGCAGGTTGGGAGCGGGCCTACGGCTACGCGGCCAACGAGGAGACGCTACTCGCGAAATATCGCGATCAGGTACCGACTCGGGAAGCCGAGTGGGACAACCGCCATTTCTGGGAGGTATCCAACGCCGAGCATCTCGCACTGAGCGATGGTGTCGGCATGATTAACCTGTCGCACTTCGCCATCTTCGATGTGGTGGGCGCGGAGGCTGAGGCGCTACTCGAATTCTGTTCCGTAGCCAAGGTGGGTACCGATACGCCAATAGGCAAGGGCGTCTACACGCACTTCCTGGATCATGCAGGGGGTATTCACTCTGACCTCACGATCGTGCGTCTGGCTGAGGACAGCTTCCGTGTGATTTGCGGAGGGGACACGGGTCACCGGGATTATGTATGGATGCAACGCATGGTCGACAGAATGGGCCTGACGCAGGTCGAATTCATTGATCAGACCGAGCAGATCGCTACCTTGGGCCTGTGGGGGCCCGAGGCGCGAGCGACCTTACAGAAGCTCATGGATGATCCCGACAGCGTCTCCCATGAGGCGTTCCCCTATGCAACCGCCAAGGAGATCACCGTTCAGGGCATTACCATCTGGGCTTTCCGCATCTCCTATGTCGGCGAACAGGGTTGGGAGCTTTACTTCCCGTTTGCCGACGGGCTCAAGCTGTGGGATGCGCTGTTTGAACTGGGCGTGACCCCGGTGGGTATCGAGACCTACGCCAACAGCCGCCGTCTGGAGAAGAGCCTCAGGCTGCAGAACGATGATCTTGAAATCGATTACAACCTCTATGAGGCAGGTCTTTCACGGCCCAAGGTCAAGGCTGCGGACTTCTATGGAAAAGATGCCTACGTGGCGCAGCGCGAACTGCCCGAGCAGGCAGCGTACCTGTGTACCTTCGTACTCGAAGACACCACCGACGAGAAAGGCGTCGTGCGCTACCCCGTGGGCCATTGGCCATTGCTGGATGCTGAGACCAAGGAAGTCATTATCGATTCCCACGGTCGCAGGTCCTACACGACCAGCGTGGCGTACGGACCGTCATTGGGCCAGAACATTGCCATGGGCTATTTGCCCTCGGAGCGTGCGAAAGAGGGCGATACGGTATTGATGGAGTACTTTGGATGCTTCTTCCCCGCCAAAATTGTCTCGGTGGGGTACCGGGCGCTGCTTGATCCGGACAATGAGCGCGTCAGAAGTTGATATCAGTCGGGGGCACATGCCCCCGTTTTTTTTGGCTCAGAGCAAGCAGTCGATGCGATCGTAACTGAGCCGGCTCACTACATCCGTGGTCGGCTCGCGGTAGCCGTAGAGCAATCGCGTTCTCGCCTCAATGCTGCCCAGTAGCGCGTTGCCCAGCAGCAACGCAGACGCGCCGCGCGTTGCGCTGTATTCAGTGAGGTAATTGAGCGCCAGCTCCCGCTTGCCAGCCGAGAACAGTGCCTCAGCGGTATCGGCTACGGTGGTTTGTTCCTTGATTAATTGATCCTCAAACGCCGTCAGTGCTTCCGTCACCTCCGGCAGAAATTTTTCCGGATGGTCACAGGTAAAGTACATCAGCCGCTTGAAAGTACGCCCAGCGAATTCTGTGGCTTCCTGAATTTGCCAGTCCTCGGTAAGAAATCCCGTGGCTTCGTCTTTGGTCAGGTATCGATGCTTCCCATACTGCGGAGCAATGTGCTGCACGCCTATGCGATAGGGGATGAACGGCGCCGTGACGGATCCTGTCGGTGCTATCCATAGCAGATTCATCTCAGGCCGTGCGCTCTCCGAGAGCGCAGCGACCTGTCCGTAGCCGGTGGAATCTTTCGAGATTCTCGGGTCCCGCACTGCGCGCATCATTCGCCTGAGATCGATAGGCGCTTCACTGCGTAGTTCAGCTTCCATCTCGCTTCGGGGATAGCGCTCTTCCTGCACACCAAATACCCGGGTGACATTGAAGGAGGCATCGGCGTCGGGATCGTACCAGCCGCGATCCATCGCAAACTCGATCAGGTGAGGGGAGCCCATAAAATCAGGGTGCGCATTAAAATTCAGGGGAATATCCTGAATATAGCCCGGGTAGGACATGCGGATGTCGTCGGGTCCGAGACGCTCGGCAATCCATAAACCTTCGCCACCGGCAAAGTTGATGAGCACCCAGCCCTCGTTTTCGTCGGCAAACATGTGCGAGTTGCCGCCGTAAGTGGAATAGCCATATTCGTTGATCAGCGCGCCGATAATTTCAACCGCTTCGCGAGCGGTCCGCGCGCGCTCCATCGCGATTCGTGAGAGATCGCTGTACTGCGGTCCGGTTTGCGGGTTCGGCGTCATGGCCACCAGCTCGGGTCGCGAAGGTGACCAGACATCGCGGGCGGCGACATTGTGCTCATTCAGGCCGCCATTGGTCAGCGGGGGTGGGAAGCCCTCGTACTCCGAATAGTTCATGGTCAGATAACGCGCGGTGCGCGCTACCTGAGGAATTGTCGTGAATTGGCCCGGCATGAACGCGCGCTCGTTGACGCCCACCGTGATCACGCTGCCGTCTGGGAATGTTTGTGCGGGAACCACCTCAAGCCAGTGGCTGGAGACTTCATCACCCGATCCACCCATCATCACGCTGCCATCGGCCGTCAGGTTTTTGCCCACGTAAATGGCATAGCTTGACCAGACCGGATTTGCCAGAGAGCAAGACAGGGTCAGGAGTGCCCACTTCATATAATGCTGCGCGCGCCGGCGCAGACTGCCCCCGATTCGGAACATAACCATGTTCTCCTCTGCTAGGGATGAGATGCGAAGCACTGTGCGGAGATAAGCGCCGGGATGCAAGCAGATTTAGCCGCTCCGACACCACCTTGCCGTGCAGTGGAAAATCAATCGGTTAAGGCGCAGTTCAAAACCGGTTTGGATATAGAGATGAGTTCGGAGTGCAGCGGGCGCCGGCGCGCGATGGGGCGGACACCGAGCGCTAACAGCACGCCGCCAGACATCGTGTGGTGCAGAAGGTGTCGTAAACGAGTCGAGTATGTCGCTTTTAGGTGGTTCTTGGGACACAATGCAGAAGCGTCCCACAGACGCAGTTCCCAGATTGATTGTCGGCCATTGAGAACAAAAAGGAATTGCACAGTGCATTCGGTTGGTAGTCTCAAGCACAGGAGCCCACAGCGGGTGGGTTTTTTGCTCATGGACCAGTTCACGCTGGTATCGCTCTCCAGCGCCATTGACCCCCTGCGGGTAGCAAACCTGCTCTCGGGTGCAGAGCTCTATCAGTGGTGCTTGATTGGATCTGGTGACGGCGAACAAAGCAGTAGCGATGGTGTGCGCGTGAAACTCGACCACGGTCTAAGCGAGGACCTGGATCTGGATCTGGTCATCGTCGTAGGGGGGGTCGACATTGAGCGAAGCGTAAACAAATCTGACTTGGTGTGGCTCCGTAAGCAGGCGCAGCGGGGCGCGGCACTCGGTGCGCTGTGCACAGGCTCTTATGTGCTGGCAAGCGCAGGGCTGTTAAACGGCTATGAGTGCAGTGCGCACTGGGATTGCCTGACGCTCCTGACCGAACAATTTCCGGGAATCGAATTTAATAGCCACCTCTACACGATCGATCGTGACCGTATGACCTGTACCGGTGGCACGGTACCGTTGCACATGATGTTGGCGATGCTTGCCAAGCGGCACCCGCAGTCACTGGTAGACGGTGTGGCCGATATGCTGGTTTGTGAGCGGCATCGCACCGACGCTGAAATGCAAGTCATTCCGATGTGGTCACGGAAGATTGAGGTCCAGCCCAAGCTCAAAGAAGTGCTGCAGTTGATGGAGGCGAATCTTGAGGAGCCGCTGGCGCTGCAGGATCTAGCAGAATATGTGCAGCTATCCCGCCGTCAGTTGGAACGCCTGTTCCTGAAGCATTTGCACAGCACGCCATCGCGGTACTACCTCAAGCTCAGGCTCGATCGCGCACGTCGTCTGCTCAAGCAAACGTCACGCTCCATTGTCGAGATCACCTCCATGTGCGGGTTTGTTTCGACAACACATTTCAGCCGTTGTTACCGCAAGTACATGGGCGTCTCGCCCAAGAGCGATCGCGCTCAAGGCGTGCCGCAGGTATATCAGATCTTTGAATCTGAGTTGCCCCCCGAGGAGGTGGAGGTGGCGCCGTGACTGCTACGCAGGCGAGATCAGTCGCGGCTGCAACCACTCAGCGAGGGGCGAGTCACAACGTCACAATAAGCTTGCGCGGAGGAACGGACCTTTGACTCCCAACTCCGAAGCCTTTGATCAATGGATTCGCTCTCGTTTCGTCGAGCTCAATACGGCGCTGGAGGATATTTACTTCTCCAGCGATACGCCGGAGTCAGTGGCAGGAAAGGGAGACGCGCTAAAGCGAGAACTTGAAGCAGAGGGTCGAGGCCTCATCGAGGCGCTACTGGAAGAGGGGAATACCGACGAAGGTTTTGACGCAGGATATGACCTTCTGGGCAACGTGGGTTTTTATATGGCGGCCTGTCGCCGACATGAGATCACCGAACCTTCGCGCGAAGAGCGCTCCCCTCTGGTCGCGGCATCTGCGCTTGCGATGCAATTGGGAGCCTCCCTGGGCGTGGTACCCAGATTCGCTTCGGCGCATCTGGAAACCCACAATCAGGCCTTTAATGGCGTGTTCAAGTGTTTCACTTCGCTGGAGGATGAGACGCTGTTCTTGGTGTACAACACGCGTGCCGCGCTGGCGTATATTCGCGCGTCAGAGTCGTTGCGACGAACGATTCCGCTGGGGGTGTCGCATCCTGTGACCGCGGACTTACTGATGGCGGCAACGCAAGCGCTTGAGGATGTCCTGCATTCCAACACCGAACTCTTTGAAAAGCTCAACACGGAACGTTTTTTTTACTGTATTCGACCCTATTACAAACCCCACCGGGTTGGATTGCACGAGTACCGCGGCGCGAACGCAGGAGATTTTGCCGGAATTAATGTCATCGATTTGTTACTGGGCGTTTGCCGGGCAGACGATGCTTACTACTCGCAATTATTGGTAGATAAATTTTTGTTTATGACGCCGGAGGATCAACTGGTGCTGCGAGACTGCATGCGCAGGCCCAGCCTGCTCGATCAGTTTCTTGCTGAACTCGGTAACTCGGAACAGCCTTGGTTTCAACAAAACCTCAGCGCATTCCTGGCCACCAGCGAAGCCCACGGCAAGACGGCGGTGCAACATCACGAATTATTGGTCAATAAATTCATCGAGCAGCCCGCCGCGCGGGCGGATATGACGGATCGCTCAGGCATTACCGCCAGTGGGCCGCCTTTACCCGTGCTCATCAAATCTCTGCAAAAGCTCGCCGATTTGCGCGCGGTAGTCGATCGACACGACATCCCAAGCCGGCACAAGGATTTTGAGCGGCTGCGGGCGAGCCTGGAAAGCGTATGACGGTACGCCAGCAATTTCTTTACGATAAAGGTATCTATCTCCTTAATCACTCGGTGGGATTGCCTCCAGCGAATACGACAGAGGTCTGGCAACAACAATTTTTGGCGCCCTGGCAGGCAGCCAGCGAGGATAACTGGCCGGCATGGCTTGCGGTGATCGACGGCTTCAGAGAATCTGTTGCCGCCATGCTAGGCGGGCGGCACGCCGACATCTGCCCGCAGGTGAATCTATCCAGTGCGCTGACCAAAATCGTCACCAGCCTTCCCTTTGAAAATGAGCGTGAGGGATTGCTCTGCTCAGAAGAAGATTTTCCTTCCATGGGATTTGTGCTGCAGCAAGCCTGCACGCAGGGACATACACTCCGCTACCTGTCGGAAAATCATGACCTTCAGGATCTAGAGGTTTGGCATGACAATCTGACCGAGGATGTGGGGCTGGCACTGATTACCCACGTGCAATCCAATACCGGTCGGCAGTTGCCGGTGGCAGACATCACTCGACTCTGCCGGGAACGCGGCATTATCAGTGTGGTGGATGTGGCCCAATCGGTCGGCGTAGTGCCCATCGACCTCGCCCAATGGCAAGCGGATTTTGTTATCGGATCCTGTGTGAAGTGGCTGTGCGGCGGACCCGGAGCCGGATTTCTCTGGGTATCTCCTGACAGGATCAACCAGTGTCATCCCCGGGATGTCGGTTGGTTCTCTCATGAAGCGCCTTTTGAATTCGACATTCGCAATTTTCGTTTCGCGCCTGATGCAATGCGCTTTTGGGGTGGGACACCCTCGATTCAGCCTTACGTGCTTGCGACCAATAGCCTCAAAATATTCAACCAGTTGGGAATCGAGCAGATTCGCACGCACAATCTTGCGCTAACAGATCAACTCTTGCACGGAGTTTCCGATGAGAACTGTGTTTCTCCTCGTGAGCCCGCACTGCGTGGCGGTACAGTGGTGCTGCAATATGCAGAGGAACAGTTACACCGCATTGCCAAAAACCTGGAGGCGGAGGAGGTTTCGTTTGATTTGCGTCGCACCGGAGTGCGGCTGAGCCCACATATCTACAACGAGGGTGAGGAGATCGCGCGAGTGCTCGCGTGCGTGAGCCGTTAAACGTGGGATCAAGTAGTGCAGAGTGCTAGCGTGTCGTCATGCCCCCCTGATCATCCAGTTTGATACCGCCGTCTACGGTTGTCCATTCCAGCGCTGACTGACACCAGATCTGAAATTGGGGCGTCAGTTCAGCTTTTTGCGCGCATCCGCCAAGACGCACGGAGAGCAATCCGGAGTCGTCAGTGTTGCCGGTATGAATCATGGTCGCGCAGCGCCCGCAGAAGCTTATGGCTCTGGGATTGCCGCTCTGGGCGGTTTTTATGTAGGCCGTGAGTGCGCCGCTCAGCAGGTGGAAATCTGCTCTTGCTACCCGGGCCGTAAACTGAAATGCCGAACCGCCTACCGTCTGACAGTCAGTGCAATGGCAGACGCCCACCATGGCTGGGTCGATGACCGCTTTCCAGGTGATGTCGCCACACAGGCAACTACCGTTAACGTCCAAGCGTGACAGACGCCAGTGCTAGAGCATCTCGTTGGCGAGGAGTTCCAATACTGCCGGATCCTGCACCCCCACCAGCATGCTGCCCACTTCGCCGCGTTTGCCTGCCTCTTTCCAGGGGCCGAGCCGTTCGATGATGCGCTCGCGCGGTCCGATAAGTGATACGTCGTCCAGAAGGGCGTTGGGCACCAGCGCCTCGGCTTCCGCTTTTTTGCCACTCAGATACAGTTCCTGAATCTGATCCGCGGCCTCGCCATAGCCCATCCGCGTAGCGTATTCATGGTAGAAATTTTTATTTTTGGCGCCCATACCACCGATATACAGTGCCAGCCAGGGTCGGAGCGAGTCGTAGGCCGCATCCAGATCGTCATTCATTGCCACAGTCACAAATGGCGCGACATCAAAGTCTTTCAAGCTCTTACCACTACCTGCTTTCTCGAAACCCTGCCCAATGGCTTCGCCGAGCACATCGTACTTATTGGGATCCATCCACACAGGAAAAACGCCATCGGCTACTTCACCCGCGCAGCGAAGCCCTGCGGGCGTGATAGATGCGGTGTAAATCGGGATATCGGTTGCCGCAAGGATCGACTTAAGCGGTTTACCCAGACCGGTTGTCCCTTCACCCTGATTCGGCATTTGATACATCTGCCCGTCAAACTCTACCGGGCCCTCGCGCTCGAAGATCTTGCGCATGATCTGGATGTATTCCTTGGTGCGTGTGACCGGTTTGCCATAGGGCACGCCATGCCAGCCCTCGACAACCTGCGGGCCCGAGGCGCCCAGACCGACAATAAATCGTCCACCTGAGAGCTGGTCGAGCGACATCGCGGTCATGGCGCACATGGCTGGTGTTCTTGCGGGCATTTGCATGATCGCGGTGCCCACTCGAATCTTGGTGGTCTGGGCCAGAACCCAGGCGGCCGACGTGACGGCGTCGTTGCCGTAGGCTTCCGCCGTCCATACAGAGTCGTAACCCATGGACTCTGCCTGCTTAATCAGCTCGATGGGGATATGAATTTGCTTGCCTGAATAACCGAGAAGAAAGCCGAGTTTCATAATGCTGTGCTCCGAGTACCCGATAGGGCTGTGCCAATGTGAGAGAAAAATGTGATGGGCCAGTTTAAAGTGGAATCAGTCGAGAGCACACCCTAGGTTATCGAGGCCCGTGTAATCTCGTCCGAGACCCGATTGAAAATTAAAAAATAAACAATAGAAACAGTATATTAAAGACTCTTTATGCAAGAGATTATGATGCCTGACTTTGGAGGTAATGATCCAAGGTGAGATGAAACTGACGGATGCGGGCTTCCTGATAGTTCCCCAGCGTCACGCCTTTTTGAGACGTTTTAAGACCTTGCTGCTGTAACTGCAAATTACCTGTGTCCTGATCGTATACAGCACCTAACCACGCCAATTCATCAACTTCGGTATACGACTGCTCCACCGACAGGCGAACGGGTTCCGGGGGCGGGGGGTGGGATGCACCCTCGGGGAGGGGTTCGAGCATCAGAATCTCGAACAGGCAACTGTCCACGTCGTCGCCGATCGGCCGAAAGCGATAGGCCATGGAAATCAATGTGCCGGGAAAGAAAAACGCGTTGGGGAACAGGTGGTATTCGATCGAATCGAGCATTTCACTGTCTGAGACGTCCGTGAAGTCGACACCCAGTTGTGTTCCCATCTCCTCGCGCAGCAGCTGAGCGCCCACCGCTCGAGCCGTTTCGCCCGCAGCCAACGTGCGCTGAGTCACTGGTAGTCCTGCCAACAGTTCCTGCTCGGTCAGTGGCGGAGATCGCCATTTGTCACCGGGGTAATCAGCCAGTGACTCAGGGGAGTAGTGTCCAATGTTGTGAATAAAGCGACTGACGTGGGGGCCAAAAATGTCGTACTGGGTGTTCGCACCCGTCGGTGAGTCATGGGTGGTGAAGTTATGGTAGGCCTCCATGAAGGCTTCCTGCGCCGCCTTCCAGTTGGCCGGTAACACCTTCTGCACATGTAGCCGAATACGACGACGCTCGAGCGGAAAGTGCGCAAAGTGATCTGGGAGTACGTCCAGTTGTTGATTGAGCGGTGAGGCATTGGTGTCCAGATTGATAAAAACAAACCCTTGCCAGGTTTCACACGCCGCTTCTCGCAAGGAGTGTGTTGCCTCGCAGACATGGGGAAAATCCCAGCGACCGGGCAACTCTTTTAGCGCGCCATCGAGGTGCCACGACCAGCCGTGGAATGGGCAGTTAAACGATTGCCCAAAGCCCGGGCCTTCCTCTCCCAGCAGCCGCGTACCGCGGTGGGTGCAGCTATTAATGAACGCTTTGATTTGATCAGCGGCTACGCGTGTGACGATCACGGAATAGGGGCCAATGTCGTAAACATAGTGATCGCCTACCTCGGGGATATGCTCGGCGCGGCATGCCCATTGCCAGGTTCGCGACCACATAGCCGACATTTCTTCCCGGAAGAAGTTGGGGCAGGTGTAGCGACTGGTAGGCAAGTCGGTATCGCCCAGGAATTCATAGGCCTCGGTAATGAGGGGGGCGGGCGCGGGCCTGACGTCGGAGGCCAGAATCTGTGCAATCGTACTGCCTTGTGCTCGAGCCTGACCGGGATTGTTATCGTGATCTGCCATCGTTTTAGTGGCTTGATGTTGTGGTGTGGTATCGCATGGGCTGAGTATGCGGAGCTAACCCCTCGTGGACAAGCCGGTGTTTATCTATCCAGAGCACCCACGCGGAGGGTGAACCCGGTGAAACACCTTGGCGCCATGCGCGGCGGCGACGGTTGAAAGGCGCATAGTGTGACGGCGGTAGCGGACGTAAATCTCCGTTTGGGGCATTGATAGATTAAGCGGGAGTTGATCCGGCAGGGGAAGTAGATAACGATGCGGCATTCTTGTCGACTATTCATAGAGGGCTCAACAGATGGATCAGGCACTACAAACGCTGCTGGATAAACAGGCGATTTCCGAGCTGTCATGCCGTTATATGAGAGGTCTTGATCGACTCGACGCTGATTTGTTGCGCTCGGTATTCTGGGAGGATGCCTTCTGCGAGTACGGATTTATGAATGGCGGCGCAGGCGACTTTATCGACTTCGCCATCTCAGCGTTATGCGATCACGAGTCGAACCAGCATATGATCGGTAATACGCTAATTGAAGTGGAGGGAGACGAAGCGTTTGGCGAGGTCTACTTTCACGCCTATCACAAAGTGAAGTCAGAGTCGGGTTTTGATGATCTGATCGTCGCGGGTCGTTATCTCGACCGCTACGAGCGCCGTGACGGAGTGTGGAAAATGGCCTATCGCTCGGAGCGTGTCGACTGGAGCCGTACCACGCCGACACAAGACCCGTACTATCAAATGATGCCGGACTCGCTGTTCGGTAGCCGGTTGGATGACGCGGTGTACGACCGTCAGGCACGCTACAAGCGCGTGGAAGAGGGCGCTTCGTAAGGCTTGGGCTCCACGCGCGTC
>Ga0255776_10008115_pt1 | contig 10434 bp, 6 predicted proteins | sample 071ome_19_FD_179974 | JGI IMG/M metagenome (GOLD analysis project Ga0255776, IMG submission 179974) | Coastal salt marsh microbial communities from the Groves Creek Marsh, Skidaway Island, Georgia - 071413AT metaG (version 2) | ecosystem: Environmental > Aquatic > Marine > Intertidal zone > Salt...
TAGGCGGCGCCACCAAGGATGATCTGCTGACTTTGCCCCCCACACTGTGGATGAATGGCGGCCCTGAAGACATCGCTTATCCACAAGCAGAAAATGACTATGCCGAAGTACCGGATTACGTGCCCGTCGTCTGGGCCAACTACGATCTCAGCGATCGCGGCGCGGGGTTATTTGGTGCGCACAATGGCACATTAAATGATGATGCAGGCGGCGAATATGCCCGTGCCTCCATTCTCTGGCTGGACTGGCTACTGAAAGGCCAGGAAGCTAATCAGGTGCAATTTATGGAAGCTTCGTGCGGCCTGTGCGATGCTGATGAACGCTGGTCTGTTCAGTCTAAAAACTGGTAATTACAGTGTAGAGAAAAGCCTGTTCGGGTGATCGGTGATCAACAGCTGTCACCCACAGGCTTCGTCAATACCTCACACTGCTCTCTCGCATAGGCCTTGGCCGAAAACATATCGTCATCGGGCCAGTCGTCGCCCTCAACAGGCACAATAAACGGATCATCGCCGAAGGTCTGGTACTGCTGAAACAGCCCTTTGGCACTCATACCGGGCGTTATGTGATCAGCCAGACTGCAATCAACCAGATCTTTCGCGGCTTGAACTGCCTCGTCCCAAGTTTTGTAACGGCCATGGGTGTAAATGCTGTCTTCATCAACCCCATCATAATTATCGGCAACTCTCAGTTCGAACATGCTTCACCTCATAATCCATCAGTACAGGGAATAGACCAATCACAAATGGTAACGATAATTAGTTGTTCACTATCCCAACACAGTACGATTTTGTAATTTTGCCCGCCCGGACAATTCCCGCCTGACACAAGTTGACGTATTGCCCCCGTTCGCGCCATTTGGTATACATTGTTCACTCATTAACCAACGATATGGATGTTGTATGGATCTGGACGCTGTCTGTGCCTGCCTCGTAGAGCAGGACGATTCGCTTTCGTATTCTGCTTTGGTTAGCTCTGTGGCTGCCCGCCTGGCGACTGCTTCTCCGGTCATTCAGTTTTCTGTTCAGCATGTTTCCGCTGGTATGGCGCTTACCTTTGTTCAGGGAACTGCTGCGCTTACTCTGATTCTTACCCCACAATCTGCTCAGTATTCACCTACTGTCGCAGGGCTTTCTGATCTTCACTTTTCTGGCATAACCGCGGTTGAGGCCAGCTTGCTGTGGCAGTTGAGCTGGGAGCTGTGGGACAAGCACTGGTGGGAGTCACGTAGTAATGATGTAGCCATCCTTTCGCATATTGCCCGCGGGGGTAAAACCTCCACAGTGCCAGGTAAGGCTGGTTCTACGGTCAAAAATCGCCTCTTGGTGCTGCGTCGTGACTATGGTGTAACAACTACACCCGGGCTGGTTGCCGCCATGCTCCGGCGTGGTGAATTGCGCTGACATTCTATGAACAGCGCGCACTCCACGAACTCTAACAACAACTATTTCGCTCAGGATCTGATGGTCACCCTGACCGCAGCCACGACAGTACAAGAAACCTGGTCGGGGTTTATGTCGGCTATGAGCAGCATTGGCCTCGAAGCCGGTATGCTGGTCTATTCGCCCGGTGGTGAGGTTGAGCGCAATCGTTTTTTTACTTACTCAGATTATTCCGAAGGGTTTAACCGCGACTATATCAACCTCGGCGGTGCAGTTAACGATCTTACAGTACAACTCGCATTGCAGGAGTTCTGGCGCTATCGCCATCATCGCATTGATGGCGTCGCACTGGCAGAGTGGCGAGACATCGACAAAATGGTGGCCGAGAGTCCGCACTTTGTGGAAGACCGTCACCTGGCCATTGAAGAGCTCAGTCGCGACTATAAGGTTGAACGTGGCTTCTCGTGTTTGCTGCCTTCACCGATTCAGATGAATACGCTGGACGTTGCGACCAGCGGACTGGGCTTATCAGCTCCGGGGATTTCAGACGCTGACTTCGATGGCGCAATCATGCCGCGTCAGAAAGACATCATCAGTGCTATTAAATTGCTGCGTATCAACCTTAAGCGCTTCAGCTATACGGAAACGGCCAGCATGTTCACACAGGAGCTGCCGCAGCTCAGCCACCGAGAGAGTGCATTGGTTCGTCATCTGGCCGATGGCCTGCGCGTTAAGCAGATTGCTGGGGGACTGATCCCCCGCTCTGAGGATCAGCTAAATAAAGACATCCGCACACTTAAGAAAAAGCTGAACGCCAACTCCATTGAGGAGATGGTCATGGTCGCTCTGATGTTAGGCATGTGCTGAGGCGACGCTGTTTTCATGAATTCAGAAACACAAACACCCGGCAAGCAGACTCTCGATAATGACTTCATACTTGCGTTGGCTTCAGCAACCAACGCCAACTCTACTCACCCGATATCTGCGCCGCTACGGCCTGGACGGCGCACTCTGGGTAGGGAACATTAATACGTCACCTACTTACGTCAATAATTATCCAAAGGCTTTCTTTGCAGATTACCTCTCTGTCGGAGGTGCATTCGCCGACAGCTGCGTTCAAGTCGCCGTGAAGCACTCACAACAACTCTGCAACGCGGCCAATGTCAGTGGCGCCTTGATTGATTGGCGCAGCGCCGACCGCTGGCTAGAAGAAAATCCGGAGACCATTGACTCTGACACGTCTGAAATCGAACAGGTCAGCAACGACCATAACATCCGTTTTGGTTTCAGTTACTGCCGGAAAGACGGCGACAACCCCATCTCATCAGGGTTAGGGTTTGGGGCCGTGGGCATGAATGAAAATGAGTTCAATCTTGCGGTGCTTCCACATGCCCAGAAAATAGGCAGTGCAGCAGCATTGTTTCAGCAAGTAGTTAAACGCTTTGACGTTTCTGAGCACTCACGTGAACTTGAACTTACCCAACGAGAGCATGATGTTCTGCAAGCCCTTGCAGACGGCGTAGTGACCAAACAGATTGCTGGCCGCCTAGTCTTTGCTTCAGAGGCGACCATCAATAAAGACATCGAGTCTCTCAAACATAAACTCGGTGCGAGCACTCAGGCAGAGTTGGTATATAAGGGATTTATATACGGGCTTCTGCGCTAACCGCAACTTTGCGATCCAACAGAGTAAAGGCAGCCACACTCAATAAAAGTGCGACAGGTACAACACCGATCAGAGCAGCACTGATTCCGGTATCAGCGGCCAAAACCCCTGAAACGATCGCGCCAGTCGCCATGCCCAATGCCTGCATCATTAACAGGCCAGAAGCCATGCGCCCACCGTCGTTAAGAGCATCTGCCGCCAGTACAATAAACGGCAACGCCAGTACCCAACCGAAGTTATAGGCCACCGCTACTACCCAGAAAATAACGACCTGCATATCGGCCAACGCCAACACAACCATTGCCGCCAGCATACTGATAACCGCGATCAGAATCGGCCGCAATACACCGAATTTTGCGCCTATCGCCGATGCCATTGCACCGGCAGGAATACCAACCGCGCAGGCCGCCATCATGGCATAACCTATGTCGGTCAATGCCACACCCGATTGACTGCCAAGCTCAGCGATAAAGGTATCGAACGCGCCGTGGCTAGCGTACATAGCAACCACACCGACAAAGAAAAACAGTGCAGGAAGCAGTGAAAAAGACCTGAGGGAAGTCGTTGAGGATACTGGCTGTAACGCCGACACCTGAACGCGGAATAAAGCAACGAGCATGATTAAAAACCAGCCGCCATTTACCCAATAAAGCGCACTGTCGATGCGTTCCGCGAGGTGCGGCACCACAGCAAACGACACCACCAGACAAAACGACTGCAGCATCAACGCATTACCCTGTGCGCGCGCACTGTCATCGCAGTTAAGCACTTCACGATAAGCCCAGGAGCAGATAAGCCCGGCAGAGCCGCCCATCACCGCTCTGGCAATCAGCAATTGCTCAGGGGTTTGCACGAATGCACACGCGGCATTACCAGCGAAGAGCATGGCTCCTGAAAAAAGCAGCAGACTACGGCCAACCAGCGAAGGTTTAAGGAAGACAAACAGGCTGATCAGCGCCGCCATACCTGTTTCGGCCGAAGCCAACAAACCCAGCCAATCTTCGTCGAGGGCAAACCGCCGCGCGGTATCTTCAACGAATAACTGAATCACCAGCACGCTCTGCACGCAGGTGGCAATAATAACGGTGAGTGGCCAGTTCATAATGTGACTTCCTTGTTTTAGTGCACGCTACCCTAGCTCATCACGCCTTTCAGTGTCCTGAGGCGACACCGTTGAGAATTACAAAATCGTACTGTCGGCAAGCTCGGTAACTGGTTGTAGACTCCGGTGAATTTTCTTTTCACAGAGGACACGGAGTAATGGAATCAGGTCTCAATAATAAGTTGCTGCTCGCTTTGGCGGTTGCCAGCCTGAGTAGCTGTGGCGGCTCAGACAATGGTGGTGGTCCAGCCCCAAAACCGACCCCAGTCACCCCCTCGGAAACCCCGACATTCTCAGGCAAAGCCGCTGATGGTTATCTGGCTAGTGCTCTTGTCTGCCTCGATCTGAATTCCAATTTAAAATGTGACTCTGATGAGCCGAACGCCATCACCGATGAGCAAGGTAATTACACACTGGAGGCCACGACCGAGCAGAAAGCAGCTTACTCGGTTGTCGTTAAGGCCATCGCTGGTCAAACCATCGACCTGGATAACCCAGACGCGACCATTGATAAACCATTTACTCTCACCGCTCCTCCTGGTCAGGAGTTCGTATCGCCAATGAGTACGATGGTTGCCAAGGCTCTGAAGGACAACCCTACGCTGACAACCGAGCAAGCTGCCGAAAAAGTGCGTGAGGACTTCGGCCTACCTGTCGGCACAGATGTCACCCAGGACTACATTGCCAACGCTGACGACACCACTCATCAATTGGCACAACGCGTTAATGCCGCTATTGCCAACGCGCTTGCGAATGCGTCTGAAGATACCAGTGGTGAAAGCGTTGAAGACAATATCGACGACTTACTCGACTATGTTCTGGATGCCGTGAACGAAAACGCCGCAGAAATCGCTGCAGCAACCTCCCCAGAGGATGTTCCGAATATTGACCCGATCAATGACGACACCTCGCTTGAGGACATCACCACCGACAGCGATAACGATGGCGTCAACAATGCCTCGGATGCCTTCCCGAACGATGCATCGGAAACTCAGGACACCGACAGTGATGGCACTGGGAACAATGCCGATACTGATGATGACAATGACGGCTACCTCGATACAGATGAAACCACCGCAGGTACAGATCCACTGGATGCTAACGACATTCCTACCGACTTTGACGGAGATGGTACCTCTGATGCATCAGACGCGGATGATGATAACGACGGCGTCGATGATGCCGAGGACGCCTTTCCATTTGACACGACTGAGTCGCTAGATAGCGACGGAGATGGTACCGGTAATAATGCCGATACGGACGATGACAACGATGGGTTTTCTGACTCGGAAGAAATCGCAAACGACTCAGATCCTCTCAATGCTGACAGTACACCAGAAGTCGACGATGGCGTTGATAACGATAAAGACGGCGATATAGACGAAGCCTTCGATATTGATGGCGATGGTTTCACACCGATTGGGGGCATGGATTGCGATGACAACAACGCAAACACCTTCCCAGACGCACCAGAAGTCTTCGACGGCATCGATAATGACTGTGATGGCGCGACGGATGAAGGCTTCACCGATACCGACGGTGATGGCCAGCACGATGGCGTGGATACCGATGACGACAACGATGGCATCTCCGACAGCGACGATGCGTTCCCGTTAAATGATGAGGAATCGGTGGATACCGATGGTGACGACATTGGTAATAATGCCGATACGGACGATGACGGCGATGAAGTTTCCGACTCAGACGAAATCGCAGCCGGCTCCGATCCTCTGAACAGCGCCAGCACCCCAGAGATCGATGATGGTATCGATAACGATCTGGACAATGAAACCGACGAGGGTTTTGACATTGATGGCGATGGTTTCACACCGATTGGGGGCATGGATTGCGATGACAACAACGCAAACACCTTCCCGGGGGCGCCCGAGATATTTGATGGCATCGATAATGACTGCGATGGCGACACCGATGAGGGCATGACCGATACCGACGGTGATGGCCAGCACGATGGCGTCGATAACGATGACGATAACGATGGCGTCGCCGACAGTGATGATGCGTTTCCGTTAAATAACGAAGAATCTGTGGATACCGATGGCGACGACATTGGTAACAACGAAGATACAGACGACGACAACGACGGCTATAACGACGATGTCGAAATTCAGGAAGGTACCGACCCACTCGATGCTAGCAGCACGCCAGCTGATATGGATGGCGACTATATTCCTGACTCAACCGATAACGATATTGATGGCGATGGTTACAGCAATGATGAGGAAGTTGCCGAAGGTACTGATCCTGGTAACTCCGATAGCCAACCGCTGAATATGTTAGCTGTGCTGGAGCAGGGTACCTACTATTATCAATCTATAGAAAGTACTGAAGAGGATGAAACCGAGCTCATTACTATCCAGCGTTATGTATGGCTCGCCGATGGCAATGGCCATTCCGGCCTCGAGCGCCAGCAGTGGACTCGAAATAACGCGTGGGAGACCCTCGACCCTATTCACAACGAATTCACGTTGCTAGACGATGGATTGGGTTGGCGCGAGGTTGATTACACCAACTGTGACATCACTGCCCTCGAAGGCAACACCAGCACCATCAATGAAACCTGTAGTGGCCTCACAACACAATTCAGCTACAGCGGTGTTGACCTGTCTGGGCGCTCAGTCGCAGCGGCAATAAATTCACTCAATAATTATCTTTATCACAGCACTGTTTTTGAGGCCGATCCAGCAGTGCTATTTACTGAGGGCGACATCGGCTATGTGCTAACCGCAACACCATTGCAGGAACGCGTAGTCATGTGGCCAACCTGCTATACGAACGACGGTACAGAATTCTGTCAACCAAACTATGTCTATGAAGGAGCCTTAGCAGGAGAGCAGCCTGTCACTAACTTTGAAGTGCTGATGAATTCTGATAGTTATCAATGTGGCTGGGGCTACTTCTCTGGCTCAGCAACAGATGGCACTGGCGATCTTCTGTCCTACGACAACGAGGGCGCCGTTATTGGACAATGGGAGATTTCAGAGTTTGGTGGTTCGTCCATCATGAGCTTCACCTGTACAGGCGAAGGTGAGCGTCAGGACGATATCTACGCAATTTATAATGATGCTGTGGTCAACGCCGAACTGATGCTGGCAGGTGAAAATGGGTACACTTTGAGTGACCCTGAATTTGACTTCAATCCATCCGCAGCGGCGAAAATCGACGCGGTGATCGGAGCACACTTCCCGGTAATCACCTACCAACCGTATCAAGCGCCAGAGTATGACTATGCTCCTACCGATTTTCCGGCTGCGCTTTCCGGTGGGCTCATCGAGTATGACCTTGATTCTGAAGAGTCTGACGATCGGGAAATGGCAACGGCCCAACGCTACGCCATCGAGTTCAACAACCTGGATCTGGTGACGATCACGACTCAAGCCCTCAATGATGACGATGAGTGGCCTATCCAAACGGGCGATGACCTTGAAGTTCGCCTCGTGGACGGTGTCTGGTCGGTAGTTGACCATAGCGAGTGCCCGGCATCCGCCAATACTACGGATTCCAATAAACTGGATGCACGTTGTGCTGGAGAGTACTCCGTTATTTCAAGCGAAGTGGCAGATATTAGCGGCACGGACGTGAGCGCTTATATCGGTTATATCGCTGCCCGATCTTACGGCAGTGATAACAGCGACTTCGATACTATCCAGCAGGCGCTCAATAACATTACGCCGCAGACCTTCCCTAACGGCAGCCAGGGCTTCCGCACTACCGCGACTCTCACAGAAGATTTCTATGAACTCGAGTGTGACGACGATGGCAACGGCAGCGTTGCCTGGAGCGACTGTAAAACCCGAGGCGAAGGTTCCATTGATGACATCATTAACACTACCCGTCACCAGTGCGAAACGGAGTATCTTATCTCTGACGATGGCCATATCTACCGCGATGGCGAAGACATCGGTGAATGGCAGCGTGAAACAGTAGGCGGCTACGAAGCATTGTTCTTCCCAGTCGACGCCTGTCAGTTTGCTCCGGATAACGTGCAGATTGGCTACACATCCGTGGATGGCGTGCTGGTCGATATTGGCAAAACCCCTGCTGGCAGCGTGGAAAGCACTGAAGGACCAACCATGCTGAATGCGACGGCCTCTGCCGCTGTTGCCAATATGCTGGAGCAACTGCTGCCATTAACTCTGGATCAGTACGGCTGCAGCGACTGCTGGACCGACAGCGATGGTGACGGCTATTCTGATGATGACGAAATAGCCGCCGGTACCGACCCATATGACAGCAACAGCTATCCGGGTAATAGTTCAGATAACGGCACACCAGTCAGCCAGGACAATCGCGGTCGGCTACAGCCCATTGCCGATACTGTTTCGGTCACAGTGGCACCGTTAAGTGCAGCGACCCTGTTTGAAAATGGATTCCGAAGCTATTGGAAGTCCAGCATGGATAACGGAAGCAGCGTCACCTTCAGTCGTATGCTGCTGAAAGACATCAATTTCATGCACGAAGAATGGACAGGCTCAGAATGGCAACATTTAGAAGATGGCGTGATCACAGCCCAGGAGGTCATGTTGACCCCGAACGGCTGGACTTACGTTGATGGCGCACTTTCGTGTGATTATGGTACAGCGGTAGAAAATGAGTCTCTATTCCAGCTGAGCTGCCCGGAAGCCACCACCCAATTCGCTGCCGAGGGCATCCAACTGGATGGCCTCTCTGTTGCCGAATTTTTTATCACTTTGCTTGAGAACGGTAACTACGGTGAAGACTTCGGCAGCTTGACGGAAAATCAGTTGCAAAGCATTCGCGACGAAATAGCCGACGACAGCACTGTCTTCACCGGTGGCCAGGCATTTACCCTTACAGCAACGGGGCAGACAACCTACGAAGCAGATTGTCAGGAGTGGGACGAGAACGGTACGCCAACTGTCTGTGCCTCAACGGAATTCGCATCACTGGACAGTATGGCGAACACTCCTTTTTACTCGAATGAATGTGGGCAAGTTATTCATTTGACCGCTGAAGGCGAAGTCATGGACTACGATGACAATATTGTCGGTAGTTGGACAGAGACGGAACCTGTGACTGGCTACACGGTAGTCGAAGTGCAGGCTGCTGCTTACTGTGATGAACCCCGCTTAGGTTTTGCCGAGATCACTAATTCGGTCGTTGAGATCCGAATTTCAGATTCGAACGATCCATCCGAAATTTTCTTTGATCTGGATGCGGCCAGCGAGATTGATTTGCTGATTATGAATTACTTTCCGATCACGCCAAGCAACAGTGGGGCAGACATCCCGACTGTCGATTTGCCAACACTGGCACCCGGCGTTGCCAGCACCGTATTCACAAGCGGACTGGTTAACCTCCGTATTGAAAGCAACGAAGACCAGAGCGGCATTGAGTGGGAGCGAACCAGCCTACAGATGACTCCAACCCAATTGAGCGCCTCAGATGAATACTGGGCCGGTAGCGAATGGCTGACGTATGCCAGCTACACTCCAGCGCTCATCGATGGTGAATGGGTATCCGTGGTTGATGCGCCTAACTGCCCAGTCGCAACGCAAGGTGACACCATTACTCTGCAATGCGATGACGTCACTGAGCAAGTCGGAGTCTCTGGGGTATCTCTGGCTGACGTCCCTATTAAGGACTACCTACGAGTTATTGCTTGGGAACGCCTCGACGGAGAGGGCACCTCATACGAAACGTTCAACTCTGCGCTGGGTGCTCTTGATGACTTCATCTTCAGTTCTGACGCGATGGCCTACCAAGTACAGGGAAGTACTCTGAGCGACGAGTATCAACTGGACTGCGATGCCGACAGCTCAGGCATAGACTGCTCCGAATCATACTCTTACGGTGCAGGCACCTTAAGTGAAGTGATGACGAACGTATTCAATGAATGCGGCCAGAATTTTCAATTCACGCCAAATGGCTTGTTGAAAAATGGTGACGTCATCAGCTCGGTTTCTGAGTACACCATCACTGTGGGCAATACTGAAATATGGGCGTTACCTGACGGCGAATGCTCAGAGTCAGGCTATCGCATCGGGTACACTGAAGTGCAGGGTGCGATACGTTTTGTAGAAATTGCTCTAACCGGCGACACGTTTAAGTCCGACTTAAATTTCTTAAACGACACAGCAATGGAAGATATTCAGGGAGTTATCGACCAGCTCTAAAACAAAAAAACCGGCCAACTGGCCGGTTTTTTATCGCTTAGCGTTTCTTAATGTCGCTTAACGCCTCTTAGCGTTGCTCCGTTTGTTCGACCCCAAAGAAGCGTAAGCTGCCACTGATGCCCGCGTTGC
>Ga0255776_10008125_pt1 | contig 10424 bp, 9 predicted proteins | sample 071ome_19_FD_179974 | JGI IMG/M metagenome (GOLD analysis project Ga0255776, IMG submission 179974) | Coastal salt marsh microbial communities from the Groves Creek Marsh, Skidaway Island, Georgia - 071413AT metaG (version 2) | ecosystem: Environmental > Aquatic > Marine > Intertidal zone > Salt...
CTCGCGCGAAAGTTCCCCGGCGTTAAGCAACGAATGGGTCAATTCATGCAAGGCGTAGGCGATACCGCGCGACATGGAATGGAAGCGACCTTTGGAGCGAAAGACCCAAGAACGGGTAAGCGAAGCGGTGGCTTCTTTGAAAACAGAGCATTGCGACAGGGTGCAAAAACTGACCTTGACCAACGACAAACAGGGACGGCTAATGCTCTTGAACGACAAAAACAACGCGCTTCGCAAGGCGCTGACCCTGCAAAACGCGCTGAATTGATGAGTGAATACCAAACGGATTTCAACGCTAACGAAGAGGCAAAGCAAAAATTGCAAGCAGATATTGATGAGCGAGGTAAATACGCTGGCTTCGGTGGACTCCGAAGAAAAATCCGAGAGTTGGGCGATGCGCGTCGTGGTGTAAATCAACCCGACCCCGCCGCTCTTTCTGCGGCTGAGGGCGTTGAGGAATCAATGGAAGAGGGTCCAGCCGAACAAGCGATGGCTGATGAAACTCCCGTTGACGACTTGGTTGACGAGCCAACTCGGAACATGCCGAAGCCCGAAGCGGGAAAGCCTCAACCTGTTGACGACTTGGTTGACGATGAAGCGCCTCCGATGACTCGCGGTCAAGAACTCGCAATGGGCGCTCTAAGAGCGGCGAAGTATTCCGGTGCGGAAAATGACCCTTCAACATATCGCGGCTCAACACAGACGCAATACGGGAATGTAAGCGGTTTTGATTTTGACAACATGAGTCGTGAGGACTTGCAAGGTAAGTTTAGAATGCACATCCCTAAACAAAAGGCGATGTTTGACCACCTCGTTAATGAGTTGGGTCTTTCGCCTGCGGAAGCCGCGAAGGAAGTTGAGACGACTGAGGTTCAAGTTCCCGACGACGACCTCGTGGACGACGAGGATGACCTCACGGACGACATTTTGGTTTCAGCAGAACGACTTGAAGTCAAAGGGTGGGATGCGCTCTTGAAGCAATTGAATGTTCGGTGATGATGTGTGGAAGCGCTCTCCCTTGAAGCGATAGAGGAAATTGACTTTGAGGTAGCGAAGCGCGACTTCAAGTTTTTCTTTGAAGAGATTCTTGGGTTTCAACTTTCCCGTCATCACGAGCAATGGTATAACAACCTTGAATCGCGTAAGCGATATTGTGTTAAAGCCGCGCGTGACCACGGTAAGTCAACGCTGTTCCTCGGTTACATGCTTTGGAAAACGGCATTCAACCCGAAGACAAAAGCCGTGTTGATTTCGCACAGTCTGCATCAGTCCATCCACCACATGCGCACACTCAACGATTTGATTGACAGCGTTCCTTTTCTCGCGAAAATGAAGAAACCCGATTCGTGGTCCAAAACTTTCTTTGGTTTCACCAACGGTTCAAACATCAGCGCGAAATCAGTTGGTGGTGCTATCCGTGGTATTCACCCCGACCTCATTCTTTGTGACGACATTTTGTGGGGAACGACGGATACCGAACTCGCTCGCGTTGCTTCGTGGTTCTACGAAGTCCTCGTGCCGACGCTTCACCACACCTCCAAACTAATGATTGTCGGCACACCGTTTACACCAACTGACCTTTACACCGAACTTGAATCGCGCGAAGGGTATCTCGTTGAAACCTACCCCGCCATCAACACCAAAGGTGAGGCTCTTTGGCCGGAGCGTTGGGACTTGGAGTCGCTTGATGCTCGTCGTAATGACATGCCAGCCATTGCGTTTGCGCGCGAATATCTATGTGAACCAATGGACGATGTAAGCAGTCTGTTCCCATCCACCATTCTCCAAGCCGCGAAAGACACATCACTCAAGTTGATTGAGCGCGAAGTGGGCGACCCCGACGACCAATACTTCATCGGTTGGGACCCCGCTATTTCATCCGACCGCTCGGCTGACTACACCGTGATGGTGGTGCTTCGTCGCCCATCCACCAATCCCGAACTGCTTGAGTTGGTTCACGCCATTCGTAAGAAGAACATGGACTTCCGCACACAAATCACCGAGATTCAACGACTGAATGCAAAGTTCAATCCCGATGTCATTGAACTTGAGGCGAACAACTTCCAGCGTGTTTTCGCAACTGAGTTGCGCGCGGACACCGACCTCCCCATCAAGACCTTTATTTCCACACGCCAACGCCGTGAGTCGCTTCTCATGGGTTTGGTGTTGCGCTTTGAGAAAGAGCAAATCCGTCTGCCGTGGGGTGATGACCGTTCTCGCACACTCATGTCCGAACTTGAGCGCGAACTGCTCATGTTCGGCATGAGCAAAAAAGGACGGCTTGACAGCATTGGTCGGCACGACGACTTCGCTATTGCGCTCGCATTAGCGCATTGGGCCACCACGGAGTTCCGCGAACGCATCGTGGACTTGGATGAAATCATGGAGGGGTTGATAGATTGATTTATCCTTTCAGCGAATGGGGTTTTTGAGATGAGTTGCGAATGTGATTTGTGTGTAGGAACCAATGCCGCGTTCGGGTATCTTGAAAAAAAATTGTGTCCGGCAGGTAAAGCCGCCGCGAAAAAGAAGTTCAAAGTGTATCCAAGCGCGTATGCGAATGGATGGGCTGTTCAATACTGTCGTGGTAAGTTTAGGGGGAAGAAAAAGAAATGACGGTTGAGAAGAACTTGAACCGTTGGTTCAAGGAGAAGTGGGTGGATGTTTCGCGCACAGGTAAGGATGGTAAGCATCCTCCGTGTGGCCGAAGCAAAGCCAACACTTCCAGCAAGGGTTACCCGAAGTGTCGCCCATCCGTCAAGGTTTCAAGTAAGACCCCCAAGACCAGCGGCTCTATGTCAGCAGGTCAAAAGCGCGCGGCTACCAAACGCAAGCGTAGCAAAAAGCAGGGTGTAGGCGGAAAGCCCACTATCGTTAAAGCGATGAACGATGCGTGGGTGTTCATGAAGGGGCGCAACGACCGTGGAGACTATCCACCATGCCCTACGGGTAAGCCGGGGTATGAAGACCAGCGAGAAGCGCAAGCCGACGCGAAATATCAATCGCAACAATCGGGACGACCGATTTCAACATACCCATGCGTATGCGGGTATTACCATTTGACAAGTAGGTGATGACATGACAGAATACGAATACATTATGCACGAGCCAATCACCGCCGAAGAGTTGGCGGTAGTGAATGACAATTGGTGGATTTTTCTTAAAGGAAACGCTAACTCACGGGGAGAACCCGAAATGGGGGGTTTTAAGGGCGTTCCCGATACGGGTGGAACATTACACCCCGCATTGAGTCGTTTTGGCGCATTTTCACACCCTGTTTCGGAAAACAGAACAGACAAAGCACACATCAAGTGGGACCCATACATGAGTGGTATGGACCCCAAACTGCAACAACAAGTCTATGACAAACAAAACTCGCGTGCTGTTTTTGGTCGCGCGCCTCGTCCCGATGCGGGGGAGGTGATGGGTTTAGAGCAAGGTTTCAACAATCCAACCCTTTCAAGAGGACAGAAAATGCGAGCAAATCTTGCGAACAAATTGGCTCAAACACCTCAAAGAGATGCCTTTAAGTTACTTCCCGAATATGACCCAAACAGTTTGATGGTGCGACCGGAGTTTGACCCTGTTATACAACAGCAAAAACAGCAAGGTTATCCTATCAACACAAGTGAACCCATGCCTCACGCTTGGAGTGAACTGCTCAAAGAAAGTAAGCGCGACCCGCGCCTTGAGCGCGCGGGTGTGGAAGGCTACAACAAGCCCAAGCGCACCCCTAACCATCCCAAGAAGTCCCACATCGTGGTGGCTCGGTCGGGTGGAAAGACCAAGACGATTCGCTTTGGTGAACAGGGTGCGAGCGTTGCTGGTAAACCAAAGGCTGGTGAATCCGCGCGGATGAAAGCAAAGCGTAAGTCATTCAAGTCGCGACACCGAAAGAACATAGCGCGTGGTCCGATGAGTGCCGCATATTGGGCGGATAAGGAGAAGTGGTGATGCCGAGTAAGCACTATGATGTTTTCAAGCACCGCGTGAGGCAGAAAATGCCGAAGCGCATTCGTTATGCAACGGTGTGTCGTAGGTGTAAAAAAGCGACAACCCAATCCGATAGATGCTTAACATGTCAAATTGATTTCGCAACATGGTGGGGGCGAGCGTATTGATTGATTTAAACACAATTGATGATATGCTTCTTTATCATCCTCTACTCAAGACGGATATTCGCGGCGCATCATTTGGTGACGCACCTGCACCTATCTCGCAAGGTGAAGGTCAACTCAACGCTAACCCTACACCTCCGCGCCCTAACGAAGTTGAGGAAGAAAAAGAAAAGAAAGAGATGGCTCGCGAAGTTGCGCAACAACTCAAGCGCGCTCTCCCCGACGGCGGTTGGTTTCAGTCTATGTTTGGGCGAGGTGCAGAAGAATTGGTTAAAGATTTGCGCATGGCTCGCCGCGTCAACAAAGGCATGAAAGACGCTATTGACCATGCTATTGAAGCCATACGCATTGCGAAGAAAGAAGAGGTAGAGGCCACACTTCAATCCATTGATTGGATAGACAAGCATCAATCAACCGTCCGTAATTTGGGCATTAGCGACCGTGATTTGCAGGCTCTCCGTAAATACGGAGGGAGCAGAGAATACGCGCTTCGTCGTGCTTGTGTGCAATGGGAAAAAGCCAACGACATAATCAGCAAGTTGTTGTTGATTGAAGGAGACTTTGATGACGAGCAACGACAAATGTGGATTGACGCGCAAGAATTGAAAAAGAACTCAAAGAAAGAATGGCGTAACACGCTTCATTCAGTTGACAACATCAAAAAAACAGACGCCATTTTTTTGAGTAAGGCGCAGGCTATTCTTGAAGAACGAGGACCGTTACCCTCTAACGAGTTATGCGCCAGCATAGAGAAGGCTCGCAATCTCTCAGCCAATCGTTTAAGCACGCTTCTCAAAATGCATGGTGTTGAATACGATATTGAGCGCGTGGGGGCAACATGGGGTATTGTCCGCGATGACACCGTAATTTTCAAGGATGTGTGGGCATACGCCGCAGGTTTTCTTGATGCTGACGGTTACATCACCATCACCAAGAGACTTGAGCCACGCGCAGGCTTCATCGCTACGGGTGAACGAGGTAAGTTGCATTGCGAACAGTTGCACAAAGCGCTTGGTTGCGGCGTGTTGCAAACTGATTTGAAAATCCACAAAAATAGTCGTCGCACTCAACACCGCCTTCAATTTTATTCCGAAGACGATTTGCGTAAATTGATGAAAGGTATTCGTCCTCACTTACGCATGAAAAAAGGTCAAGCGGGAGCAGTTCTTGAATTGCTTGATTTGCGCGGCAGAAAAAGCGACATTGTGAAATCTCGTCGCGATGATTTGTTTCGCATCGTCAAATGGTTGAATTGGAAGGATGTTCCCGACAAGCGCGAAGAACTTCTTAAGGAGTGGAACATTGATGAAGCGGGAGTGCATGCGCTATTCAGTCGGGATGGTGAAACCCTTCGTCTTCTTGACGACGCTAACCGACTTGTGGAGATGATTTAATGGCCGAAGAACAAGGCGTGGTTGGCCGTTTTTTGTCAGCGTTGACAAAGCCGTTTAGTCGCCGAACAACCCCGGAACCACAGATGCCGCTTTGGAAGACGGGCATCCAAGAACCTGTTCTCGTTCAAGGTGTGTCCATACCCGCACTTTACGCGACCGTTCAAGAATCCATTATTCTCCGAACGACCATCAACACTCTATGTCAAGAGATTTTTCGTCGCGGGTATTATTGGGAGAAGAAGTTTCACAAGAAATGCACGAACTGCGAAGAAGAATATCAGCACGACACGGTAAGCGAATGTCGTATTTGCGGACAGGCTGATTTTGAAAGCCCGGATGCTGACCAAATCCTTTATCCTCGCTGGCTCATGAAACAGCGCAACAGCATGGACCAATCGTTCATTGAGGTGATGAAGGAAATTGAATGGGACTTAGACATTGTTGACGACGCGTTCCTCTTGCTCATCAAAGAGTATTTCATTGACCCGAAGAGCGGTGAAATTGAGTTCTTCCGCATCAAAGAGTTGGTTCGTGGCGACCCGACTTTCATGCGTATTGTTGCTGATAAAGCAGGTAAGCGCGGAGGACGATACCTCCTATGTCCTGTGCATCGCGACAAGACTTATCCCCATAACGGTGACCACAAAAAGTGCGATGTGTGTTCTCTTCCTTTACAGGATGTCCACTACATCAACACCGCTGGTAGCGGCAAAACGCAATACTACCTTGATGGCGAAGTGTTGCACCTCTCAAAGTTCAATCCGTCAAAACTCTACGGTCGTTCACCCGTCGCCAGCATGTGGCGTCAAGCCATGAGTCTTGCCGCGATGGACAATTACATCTACCTCGCGTATCAAAAGCGACGCATACCTCGTGGTGTTCTCGCTATCACCACCGATAACATTCAGTCAACTGCATCGTTTTGGAAAGGTGCAGAAGAAAAAATGGAGCGCGACCCACACTACATCCCAAAGGTTGGCGTTGAATCGGCAACAGGGCGAGGTAAAGTTGAGTTTGTTCGGTTTATGGACAGTCTTGACGAGATGCAATACGCGCAAGTTCGCGATGAAATACGCATGCGTATTGCCGCTTTCTACGGTGTCTCCAATGTTTTCATGATGGACACAGGTAAGTCGGGCGGTTTGAACAACGAAGGCATGCAAATCCTTGTCACCAATCGTGCCGTTGAATCGGGGCAAAAGTTGTATTCGCGCGAATTGTTCCCACGGTTGCTTGAACAAATGGGAGTAAGCGATTGGTGTTTGACGCTTTACCCGAACGAGGAAGAAGATGAAATCACACGACTGCGACGCGACGAACAAGAAGTCAACATCGCACAACGAATGCAAGCGCTTGGTTTCCAGCCCGAATTGACAGAGGATGCTGGAAGCGACATTCGCTTTGTTTACAAAAAGCCCGACCCGCAAGAAGCCGCCATGCAACAACAGGCTGGTGGCGCGATGGGCGGCGGAATGCCGCCGATGGGAGGCGCTCCACCCATGCCGCCGGGGGGCGGCTTACCTCCACAGGGTGGGGGTCCGATGATGCCGCCGGGGGCAGGGCTTCCCCCCGGAGGCGGAGGGCCTCCCCCCGGAGATGGTGGTCAAATCATGATGATGGAGAAGGCTATCGGGCTTGGTGAAAGCACAGGCCAACGCGAACGCGGGCCAGCGCCCATCAGTTCCGAAACCCAACAATCGGGCGCACCTTCAAGCAAAAAAAACCAGCGCGGGAGTAAAAAAACGCCACTTGAACAGGCTCTTGATAGCGTCCAAGCCGCGAAAGACCCGACTTCAAAACAGAAAGAGAGTGGTTTCCAATAGGTTAAAGTGGTGATGTGTCCTCGTCGGATGCATGAGCCTGCTTACCAAGATGGACCCAATCGTCCGCAAACTTGAAACCGCCGTCGCGGAGTTTAAGGTCGCGCTTGCGAACAACGACCTTGTTTCTGCTGAACAATTCCTACGGAGTATTCAGTCAACCAGCGACTATCTCGCCGACGATGTGACCGCGATTTACAAATCACAAAACGGCGACGACCGCATTCTTGGCGTCAATGACCGATACGCAGGCGGTGCGCCTGTTATGCAGTTTAATAGCACACAAGGCGTTATCGCGAAATCGGACGAGCGACCGATGGGCTACATCGGCCCCGACCGAATTGGCGGCATTTTTAGAAAGCAAGGACAGGTGTGAGTGTGACAGACGACTCCGACGCAATGATGCTGATGAAAGCACTCATCAGCAAAATGGAGGCGATGGATTCCGAAATTACTGCGATGCGCAAAAGCATGAACACGCCCGAACTTCTTCTCAAACGCGCTGGATTTGTTCGTGCGAACACGCCCGCAAACGAGGATGTTTGGGGTGACCCTCTTCGTGGTGACCGCAATGATGTTATCAGCAAAGCCGCCGCCGCGATTGACGATGTAGGTATCAGCATGCCCGAATCAAATGAAGCGTGGCACGAAATGTCATGGGAAGACATTCATGCAATGGCGAACACCGCCGCGCAAATTGAAGGAAGGAGGGTAGACCAATGAAGCCGATGAAAGTTGAGGCAGGGCAGAACGCGCCCGATGTTGACGAACTCATCAAGCAAGCAAACGAACTGATGGAGAAGGCCGACGCGAAGTTGGGTTCAAAGACCGGCGATTCATTTGAGAGCGTGCGTGGCGTTGACAAAGTGCGCCCCGGAACTTATTGGACAAACCAACAACAGATTGAGGTTGAGGATGTCAAGAATACCGGCGCGAAGAAAGAGGAAGCAAAACTCAAGACGCATGCCGGATGGCCGAATACGGTTGATATGCGCGAGAATAAAACAGGCGACCCATCCGATAAGAATCCCGAAGGAGCATACAATCTCACCGATTATTATTGAGGTGAGAAAGTGCGCGAGAACGCCTCCCAATATCACGCAAGAGTCGTCAACGAGTTTTACGACGCGCTGGTCAAAGGCGAAGACGCTCGCAATGAAGCGGCAAATGTTTTGTTTAGCGCGCAGAACTTATTGAATCACGATATTGCTTACATTCCGCTTCGCAAGGAAGCAAAAGAATATCTCGCGACCATGATGGAAAAACCCAAGTATTACGAAGAAGCCAAAACCATCACCGCTCGCTCCACGAAACATGAGCCTTCTCGTCGCCCTCAACACCGAGCAATTCCTTTGTTCACAGTTGACGATTGGATGACGGCGAAAGAAAATGGTGACATGAAAGCAATTGACAGAATGGTTCGCCAAGCAACAGGTTGGCGTATGCAAACCATGCGCAACACCGAAGAGCATGATGTGATTGACCAACCACATCATCCTATTCGCGCACAAGGCTTGTTCCCCGACTACGATAACCTACCATCCTACGAAAGCATCCCCATCACGCATGGCTTGATGCGCAAAATGTTCGCGCGCGATAAAGCATTTGAGTTCAACAAAGCGATGGTGAAAGCGGCGAAAAAATTGCATCCGAGGTTGAAGAAGAATGACATGCTCGGCAATTGGAGCGGTAACAATTTCACCATTAACAAAATGTTCAACATTGGCTTTGAGGACTTCAAAAAGGATTACATGAAGAAGTTCCCCGAAGCCGAACAACAGGAGGAGATGAAACAATTTTTCATTTGGGCTAAGCAATGGGAGAATGAAGGAATACCTCGCGACCTTATTCTTCGTGTAGGGTTTCATACCGTTCAAAACTCCAAAGGAGAGAACAAGTTGATGGTGAGAAATGATGCGGGTAAGTTGTTCACCAAACTCGTCAAAGACAACGCCGCCATTCACCTTGAGAATGGGAGTTGGACCTATCCATCAATGGAGCGCATCGGCATTGACGCTTACCGAGACGGAGTTTACATGCTCCCCAATGACATGATTCGCGACATTATGCATTGGAAAATCAATGGCGCTGAGAGCGAAAAGGAACTCAACAACATTGTAGAAGGTAACACTGAGGTTGCTTCTTACATGAAACTCCACGGTCGTGTATTCAACGCCGCACTTCGTCACTCTTATGCGGGCGGCGCACTCAAACGCGGATATTCACACATGGCTCCAAACCGAATGTTGCAAGATGGCGAACTGCGCGCGAGATTGGAAGCGTCTCCAAAAGAGTTTGCTGATGAACTTTTTGAAAACCTCAAATTGGGTCGTCGTTTTTCTCTCATTCGCGATGTGAAAGAAGGCGTCGCCAGCAGTCTTGATTACGAAGCCGCCGTTGATGAATTGATTGGACAAGACCCCGACATTGAAGTTGAAGGATACGGACCTTATCCTCACTACATAATTGACGGGGGAGACGAATACATCGCGATGACTCACGAACCCCCCGATATTAAAAAACTAAAGGAACACGGTTTTTTCGCTACTGAGAGCGGCGAAAAATTGTTTGAAGAGTTCGCAAAAAAAGCGGCACAACAAATGACGATTGAAGGTAAAGCCGACCTTATCATGGAAAGCATGAATGATTTTCACTACACAAGCGATTTTGACGAGGATTGGATAAATCCCAAAGACGCTAAGGAAGTCAAGACGCTTTTGGGCATCATGAGTGAGATGATGGGAGCGCATGGTGCGCAAAATGAAGAGTGGGATGACATAGGACAGTTGCGCGAGGATGCAATGCCGGGTGTTTGGTTTGATACGCTTCGCGGTGAAGAGGGGGTTCCCGAACGCTTGATTATGCCGTCGTTTCGCCAAGACTTTCCCAACAGGGCTGAGGGAACTCAAGAAGGCCCCAAAGCAGGTCGCAAGAAAGACAAGAGGAAAGACGCTTACAAAAAAAGCGGTAACGAGGCTCTTGATGAACAAAATAAAGCGCGAATGGAAACAGTAGCCGTCAAAAACGGATACACAGAAGGTCAAATCGCGAATCTCAAAAATAAGTTTGACAGAGACGAAGAAGTCTTCATT
>Ga0255776_10008126_pt1 | contig 10424 bp, 9 predicted proteins | sample 071ome_19_FD_179974 | JGI IMG/M metagenome (GOLD analysis project Ga0255776, IMG submission 179974) | Coastal salt marsh microbial communities from the Groves Creek Marsh, Skidaway Island, Georgia - 071413AT metaG (version 2) | ecosystem: Environmental > Aquatic > Marine > Intertidal zone > Salt...
GTGGAAATGGCGGTGGCGGAAATGGCGGCGGCGGAAATGGCGGCGGCGGAAATACAGTTTGCACAAATACTTCTACCGGTGACACATTTCCTGACTGGGTCTGCGACAGCCCGCCAGACAGCATTCCAGACAATGCAACGGGGGTGGAGGATAGACGTGTACTGAGTGTCGCCGTGATCGAGTGTGTTGCTCAGAATATAAGCAATAGATCGCGTGAAATTCAGATGTTCGGCAATGACGGCTTTGCTTCGATTTTCCTTACCGAGAGCTCAAAGACAGAGATCTGGGGGGAGTATATTCGCTGGAATGAGCCAGGCGATCTCGAGGTTCGGCTCAATGTGCAGTTATACGACTAGGGAGGCGCTGGACTGATGAAGCAATTTCAAACCGGCGCAGCGCTTGTTGAGTTGGTGGTGCTGACGCCTTTCCTGATTACATTGCTTGTTGGAACGGCGGAGCTTGGTAGGGCGATTCTACAGATAAACACATTAAACAAGGCCTTGATTGGCGGTGCCCGCGTTGTGGCGAGGTTCGATAATGCGGTTAATACTGCCGATTGTTCAGAAGGATCTGCGTGGGCTCAGGCGACCGCTAGAGGAGCCGCTATCATTCAGTATGGCTCTAGCGGCCAGGGAGACTTGATAATGCCCGGTCTCGATCAGAACGGCGCTGTAGTTTTTTCCAGTGGGCTCTCGAATGCCGCACTACCCAGCTCGGGTTCTGTTGGGGTTTGCGTAGTTACTGTACGCAGTGAAATTCCTTTTGCAGCACTTTTTGGGGCCTCATTGGTGCCGTTTGTTCAACTTACGCCACCTAATATTGGGGCTAAAGTCGAGGAACGCTATTTTGGCAGCTGATCGAAAAATACGCGGAAACCGTCAGTCTGGGGCAGTTCTGGTAGAGTTTGCTGTTAGCGTCTCGCTGTTTTTGCTGCTAACCCTCGGGGTAATTGAGATATTGTTACTGGTTTTTGATCTGGCAAGAGCTAATGAAATGACGCGGCAACTTTCTCGGATTGCCATAACGTCAGATCCTGTCTGCGATATCTGGAATAGTGACTGCGGGGGCAGCGGTTCCTCCGGGCTGACTTGTCCGGTCCCCGGTGGGTCCGTGGTTGTAAATCTTGGCGAGGTTGATACCTCGGCTCAAGGACAAGGTGCGATGCCTACCGGTGGTCGTATGCTGGAAAGGGCGCAGATATTTCTTCCGACCGTGCAGCCCAGCCAGATTCGTGTCACTTATGCATGTTCGGGCTCGGGCTACGCGGATCGACCCCGGCCTATCCCGCTGGTGTCAGTTGGATTGCAAAATTTTACGCGGCCTTTTCTTCTCGGATCCTTTATAGGGCTGGGGAATGGTATCGAATTTCCAACATTTGAAAACACTCGCCTTGGCGAGGATTTATACACAGAAGGTTAAATCAAAAATGAGTATGTTGAACCAACAATCTGGTCCCGAAGGTGAGTTGCAAGGGAAACTCAACCTATTAGCGATAGCTACCGTCGAGAAAACGGTTAGTGCACTGGAAAAAGCGCTTTCAGCAAAAGGCACAGTAGCTTATCGGGTCTCGCATTCCACCGCATCAAGGCCGCTGCGCGAACTCGTGGAAAAGGGCTTCAGAAGCGAGGCAGTTGATGTCGTCATTGTAGAGGTGGATGGAGAAGAACTTTCCGAACAGATGGATGACATTCGCTTGTTCGTGGAGAAATTCGGAGAGGAAACCGATCTTGTTGCGACATTTCCGCGAATAAATATGCAAATTATGCCTGATCTGCTGAGGAGCGGTTTACGGGACGTGCTGCCGCTTCCATTGAGCGAAGAAGATCTGGATCACTGCATCAACAACAGTTTGGCACGCACCCGAAAAACTAGTCTGCAACCGCGAAAAGGTTCCGTGGTGTGTTTTCTTAACACAAGATCGGGGGCTGGAGGACCTTTCGTGGCCGCGAATCTGGCTCATTCATTGCAGTTTGAGTTGGAAAAAAAGGTGGCGCTTGTTGATCTTGACATCCAATTTGGAACCGTTGCCTACGATTTGGACATCAAATCTGATGGGGGTATCGTAGAGGCATTGAGGAATCACGGTCGTATTGACCAGGTGTTTGTCGAGGCGTTGATGGCAAAACATTCGAGCGGCGTCGATGTCTTGGCGTCCCCGGCTGATTTGACAACCTGGGATGGTCTTTCACCAAAAGCGCTGGAGAGGTTGATTCTCGTTTTACAGCGGAGCTATGACCACGTAGTTATCAATCTCCCTGTACTAATCAACGACGTGACATTGAAAGCGCTGTCTATGTCTAACCCGATATTCCTCGTAACTCAGGGCACAATTTCAATGATGCGAAACCTAAATATGGTGGTCCATCGCTTGCCTGTAATGGGACTTGGGCTGGAAAATATGGAAATTATCCTGAACCGTGCCGGGACCGAAGATAAGGATTTGAAATCTTCCGATATGGCATCATTCTTTGGCGACATCCCGCATCACAGGGTACGAAGTGATTTCAAGATTGTCACCAAGGCTGAAAATGAAGGAAAAGCAGCTTGTGAGATAGATAGTAGAGCTGGATTGGTAGAAGACATCAGGGCCATTGCCCAGCATGTTGCAGGACTCGCTGGTGAAGGCAAGATAGAATCGCCATCCAAAAAAGCCAAGCGTCGATGGTTTTTCTGAGGGTCTGATAAAGACCAGGCTTTATGGATAATACGGCTACTTATAAGGGCAATCAGAATCAGTTTACCGCTGACTCTCGCAATGTTCAGAGGGAGGTCAAGTCCAATATCCATAAGGAGCTGTTGAATCGTCTGGATCTTTCCTTCCTCGATCAACTCAGCCGACCCCAACTAGATGCCCAGATTGGGCAGATTGCTCGCGAAATCATGGATGAATTGCAAGTTCGCTTGAACAGTCTGGAGCGGGCAGAAGTAATTAAGCAGGTTCAGGATGAAGTGTCGGGGCTTGGTCCGATTGAGTCCTTGGTCGCGGATCCGACTATATCGGATATCCTTGTTAATACTTGGCGGGAAGTATACGTGGAGCGCTATGGTCGCTTGTCTCTGACCGATGTGCAATTCCAGAACGACGGTCATTTGATGGGCATTATCGACAAGATAACCAGCACGATTGGTCGACGCGTGGATGAATCTTCACCCATGGTAGATGCTCGGCTGAAAGACGGCTCTCGCGTCAACGTAGTTATTCCGCCAGCTGCGGTGGATGGTCCCATAATGTCCATACGCAAATTCAGAGCGGATCCGCTGACACTGGAAAACCTCACAGCTACCAGATCGCTCTCACCGCCGATGTTCGAGTTCTTGAAAGCAGCGGTAAAAGCGCGAGCAAACATACTCATAAGTGGGGGTACTGGATCGGGTAAGACAACCTTGCTCAATGCGCTCTCCAGGTTTATTGCCGATGACGAGAGGGTGATAACAATTGAGGACTCTGCAGAATTGCAGTTGCAAGGAAAACACGTGGTTCGACTGGAAACCCGGCCCGCTAATATTGAGGGAAAGGGCGAAATTTATCAGGGAGATCTGCTAAAAAATGCATTGCGGATGAGACCTGACCGAATCATCGTGGGTGAGGTAAGAGGCGGAGAAGCGTTAGACATGCTTCAGGCGATGAATACGGGTCATGATGGATCGATGACGACAATTCACGCGAACTCTCCTCGTGATGCGCTGACTCGCCTCGAACACATGGTAGCTATGAGCGGAGTGCCCATCCCAGCCTTGGTGATCAGGCAGCAGGTGGTCGCTGCGCTGCATATTCTTGTCGATGCCGAGCGCCTGGCCGATGGAAGACGTGTGGTCACCAGTATTCAGGAAATCACGGGTATGGAGCTTGAGACCGTTGAGATGCAGGATATTTTCAATTTTGAAAAATCCGGCGTCGACGCGAACGGGATGATTGTGGGACGGTTCACCGCCACCGGAATAGTTCCCCAAATTAATGAACTTCTAATACGAAGCGGCGTAGCACTCGATAATTCAGTTTATAACCCGGAAAAAGCGTATGAGTAGTTTCAATAACCCCGCAGACGTAAGGGATTGTTCATGAATGATCTCGTACTGATAGCCGCACCAATATTGGTTTTTCTGTCCTGCTTCATGTTGGTCTTCGCGTGTCTCTTGCTATGGCAAGGCGCACAGGAATCCGGAAGGGAAAAGGTCAAAACCAGGATCAGGCGGCTCGCTCCGATCGAGCAGAAAAAAGAGCCTAATGCAATCCAGTTGTTATCACTTGTCAGACGAGAAGGAATAACCAGCCTAAACAGAATGATCGCCAATCGGCCTCTTGTATTGAAAACTCTCGGCGGATTTTTAAAGCGATGTGGGGTGAAACTCGCTCCCGAACTTTATCTGATTATCTGTCTGCTTGCTGGTCTGGTGGGAAGCGCGATTGTCTCACTCATGTTCAGGGATATCAACGGCCTGACAGTTGTCCTTGGTTTTCTTGTTGGCTGCCTGACGCCTTACCTTATTTTTCTCCAACGACGGCGAAAGCGTCAACAGAAAATTGTGGAGCAATTGCCCGATACACTCGATTTTTTTGCTCGAAGCTTGCGTGCAGGTACTCCCTTCGCTACCGCAATCAAATTGGCATCCCAGGAAATCCCGGCACCAATTGGAGAAGAGTTATCGGCTACTCACGATGAATTGAATTTTGGATTGGAATTCTCCGAGGCTATGGACAACCTTGCCAGTCGGGTCGATGTGACTGAATTGCGTATGTTTGTGACGGCAGTGACAATTCAAAAGGGAACTGGCGGCAATCTTGCGGAGTTGCTTAACCGACTTGCCGATCTGATGAGAAAGCGCGTAGCAGCGGCAGGCGAAATAAGGGTACAGGCATCGGAAATGAAAACGAGCGCGCGCGTGCTGGCCGCGCTGCCTTTTATTATTGCCGGATTGCTGCAACTAATTAGCCCTGGCTACCTGGCGCCAATGTTTGAATCAGATACGGGGCGTTCATTGATGGTTTTTCAATTAATTTTTATGGTGCTGGGCTACGCAATCATAAATCGTATGATCGCAATCAAGGTTTGAGTATTTAATTGTGTCTACTTCAGTTTCTTCACTAATCCCCTACTTCGCAATTATCCTGACCTTTTTTACTATCTTACTTGGCGGAATTGGCGTTTACCAACTCATACAGGGTCGTAAGGATAGTCTGCGTAAACGTCTTGGCGATGTGCGAAAGCTCGGTGCTCCCGACTTCGGTAAAACCGGGTCATGGGAGCAAAATTTCAGGGTTCACTGGTTGAAGCCGGTAGGTGAGATAATAATCCCCGCAGAAGAGTGGCGAAAATCAGAGATAAGGAAGCGTCTCGTCTTGGCCGGTTATCGCGGTCATTCTACCCTCTATTTATTTTTGGGTATCAAATTAGTGGCCGCGGTAGCAGGCCTGGCGCTCGTATTCCTGGGCTTTACATTCACGGGGAACTTTTATCTGCTTGGTTCTCTCCCTGGTATCGTCGCGCTAATTTGGGCTCTCGCCATATCATTTTATCTCCCGGACTTTTTTTTGCGCTTCAGAGCGAATACAAGACGTGTGGAATTTCAGGACGGTTTTCCTGATGCGCTGGATATATTAGTTGTCTGTATTGAAGCGGGGCTGGGGCTGGATGCTGCGCTTCAGAGAGTCAATGGTGAATTAAGGAAGGTGTATCCGAATTTAGCATCTGAGCTGACTGTGGTTTCTTATGAAATCAGGGCGGGTAGGGCTCGTCGAGACGCTCTCAAGGGTTTCGCCGACAGAGTCGATATCCCCCGAGCAAACAGCTTTGTTACGGTAATCCTGCAGGCAGAACAATTTGGATCCAGCATTTCTTCTGCGCTGAAAACTTTCGCAGAAGAAATGCGCCGAGAAAGAATTACGTTGGTGCGAGAGAAGGCGGCCAAGTTGCCAGTTAAGCTGGTTCTTCCAGTTGCTGTTTTTATCTTGCCCGCCGTATTTATTGTCGTGCTTGGACCTGCATTAATGGAGCTTATGACCCTTTTTACCGAGGTTTTCTAGGGGAAGAGTGACTCAAAAATGATGATGGAACTGGTTGGTATTGCCCGGCGATTGAAAATTCCATGGCTAGCGGTCTGTATTTCTATGGTCGTTACATCATGCGGCAGTGTATCGGTCAATGATCGATCCGTTCAGGAGTCGACGTCGAGCCTGTCCAATGAGAGCGCAAGTTCTAATCTCGCATTAGCGCGGGAAGAATTTGGGCGTGGCAATTATGGCAACGCTATCGAACTTCTGGAAAAGGAACTCAGTCAAAGACCCACATCAATATCCGCTCTCAATGGATTGGGGGCTTGCTACGATCAGCTGGGCCGTTACGACATCGCACAGCGTTATTATTTTCGTGCTCTCGATCTTGCTCCGGAATCTTCGCAGACTTTGAGTAATCTCGGGTATTCGTATACTCGGCAAGGCAGGCATAGTGATGCAGTTGCTGTTTTGGAACTGGCGTTACAGAAAGATGACGGAAACCAGGTCGCGGCGAATAATCTGTCAATCGCTCGGTCCCGGCTGGGTGTCGACGGGGCAAACGAGTCTATATTACCCTTTTCGTCAACCAATAACGCAGACCCTGCCGCGTTGCCTGACACTTCGGTTAATCTTGCCGCGCTGCTTGGAGATGAGGAAACCGAAAGTAGTATTTTCACCTCGGATGACTCGACAAACGAAGAGGTAACTGTCAATTCTTCTATAACCTACAATCAGGCGACGCCAGTGTTGCGATTCCAGTCGCCGGCTGATACCGATTCTACCGCATCCGTGGAGATTCCGGATCCCGCAATTATTGATGACTCTCCCGAGACAGCCAGCAACAACCAGCAATCCGAATCCGATACCGAACAGGATGTAAATCCGCCGATCGAGGATGCCCGCGATATGGAGATGCTGGCAGAGCTTCTTCGCAGCGTAATTACGTTTAGAAATTCGCAGGTTGGTAATTCAGAGTCCGGCGAACAAAACGACGACCCTGCGAGTGCCGACGCGTCAGTAACATTGGCGAATACCGATACCTCTCAAAGCAGTCGCGATTCAACGGCCGATGCCCAGAGGGTTCTATCGCCCGCGATCGATAGAGACTCTGCGTCGCTGGTAGTTCTAAACGAAAGAATGGCAGTTGCAGGGCCTGGTTCGGCGTCTGTTAATGAGAATGTGCTCAGTCCAGTCCCCAGAGAGTCTTCCAGGCTGGAGCCGGAAACTCTTTTGACAATAGATGATGAACCGCCTGCGGATCCTTTCGGTTCCAGCGATGAATTTCCTAACATATCGTCACTGTCCGAACCCCTTAATCTTGTTGTGAAAAACGCCAACGGCGTTCGTGGAATCGCAAATGCGACTTCGAACTGGATACGGTCTGAAAACGTGAATATCAATCGTATAACCGATGCCGATAATTTCGACTATCCGCGGACAATTGTAGAGTATAGACCTGAGTTACAGATTTACGCGGAAGAAATTGCAGCGCGCTTTAACGCTCTGAGTATCTCCTGCGAGCTAGTGCCAACGAATGAATTGGCTAACGGAGAAGATGTTCAGGTTTTCTTGGGGCATGATTTTGCGAGACAGGTTAGCGTTCGAGATGGAGATCTTGAAGTAGCCGAAATTCAGAGTTATGACTATGTATTTTCAGCTCTTAAGATCGAAGTGTTGAACGGGAACGGAATTGAAGGGATAGCTAGAAGGACAGCAGATGTTCTTGAAAGTTTCGGAAGCAAAATCGTGAGGATAGCAGACGCTGCCAGCTTCGATTTCGAGCAATCAGTAATTTATTATCGGACCGGCAATCGCATTGCGGTGGAAGGGCTTATCGACCTGCTCCCGATAGCAAATGTCCAGTTGGTCGAGTCGGATGAACTCCATCCGTCCGTAGACGTAAGCCTGATCCTTGGAAACGATGATCTTCCTTACCGCTTATTGACTAATTAACGCCTGATTGCTCATTGAGGGCAGGATGGACTATCCAGTGTTTAGGCTAAAAACGACTCTTTTTATTCGCCATGTTCTTTACATTGGCTTGATTGCGGTATTTGTTGGGTGCGCCTCGGCTACAACTGAAATTACAGCGACGCCCCCGGACGCCGCTAAGGTCGGCCGGGCGCTGGACGAAGGAAATTATAGAGGCGCAATTTTGTATCTTGAGCAGTCCGGTATCAGTGCGCTTGCCGACCTGCCTCTGCTGATGTTGACAGCAAGAGCCTACAAGGCTGGGTCAGACGATGTTAAGCATTATTCTGCCATCCAGAGAATTCTCGAAATTGATCCCTACAATGCCTTTGGCCTGGAGCAGATGGGCCTGGTCAGTCTGTCGCGAGAAGATCTTGAGACAGCCGAAAAATTCTTGACTCTGGCCGTTTCAGTTGAGGCTGAGCGATGGATGAGCTGGAACGGATTGGGCATTATTGCGGACGCCGATGCTCGCCATGAACAGGCGCGAGAATATTTCAACAAGGCCCTGGAGATTATGCCAGGACACCCGAAGGTGCTGGCAAACCTGGGCTGGTCGCGATTACTTGATAACGATTATGAAGAGGCAGAATTATTGCTGCAACAGTCCGTAGAGGTAGCGCCTGAATCACGAACTACCCTGAGTAATCTCGCGCTCAGTATCGCCCTTCAGGGTCGCTACGAGGAGTCGATGTCTCTGTATGAACAGCTCTATGATAAAGCTGTAGCAGCCAACAATGTGGGATATGCCGCGAGGATGCGTGAGGATCTGGAGGCGGCGGACAAGTACCTGGCAATAGCTATTGAGCTGGATCCGGATTATTTCAAAAGAGCGGGTAATAATCTGATAAAGAGAGACTAGGTTCGTTACCCATTCACCTCGCCAGGCATTAAGAACCATTAGCAGCTGCAAAGCTTTCCAAGGTCAATCAGACATTTTTCGCCATGATCGCACCGACTTCCCCTAGAAGGTGCGGGATAGTGAGCCCAGAAAATCGAGGAGTACCTCATTAGTTTCTACCGGGAGCTCCTGCTGAATCCAGTGACCTGCACCGGGAAATAAAACGACATCGCGCAAGTCAGCGGCGACCCGACGCATTCCGGCAGTCAGCCTTTCTGGATTGGCACTGGCGATAACCATGTCGCGCTCTCCGGCTATAAAAATGGTCGGTATTTCAATTGTGGCTCCGTCAAGCTGGGGAGTGATTTCCCAGTTGCGATGAAGGTTTCGGTAATAGTTTATGCCGCCGCGGAATCCAGCTTGTTGAACTTGTGATACGTAATAGTCGAAGACTTCCTGAGAAAGCCAGTCCGGCAGGCCCCGGGGAGCTCCCAGTCGCGGTATCCAGCCGCCAGCTGAACGCCGACGGTCAGTCACTTCCGGCGCTTCCCTTGGTGAATCCGGTGACAGGAAAAGTCGGCCAAGCAATCCTTCCGGATCAGCATCGTACTCTGCTTCCGCCACGCCGGGCTCCTGATGGTAAAGGATGTAGTAAAAGTTTTCGCCGAAGGATTCTCGCCAAATATCGATAGGAGAGCGCGCTGGCCGTCCTGTGTAGGGAACGCTCATCGCAACCAGAGCCCTAAAACGGTCAGGATGCAACAGCACACTATTCCAGGCGACTATAGATCCCCAGTCGTGACCGATTATGATCGCCTGCTCCTCGCCGCAGGCGTCGATTAACCCGGTCATATCCCGTGCCAGGTGTTCAATATCGTAATCTTCCACAGCAAGCGGCGCATCGGTCTGCCCATAGCCACGCATATCCGGGGCGACTACTCTGTAGCCCGCAGCCGCTATCACGGGAATTTGATGGCGCCAGGAATACCATGATTCCGGCCAGCCGTGGGCAAGTATCACCAGAGGACCAGTGTCACCCATCTCGGCTACCCGCATGCGTATACCGTTGGTCTCGATAAAATTAAAACGGATTCCTTCGAGTGTGCCAGGATAATTCATGGTTATACCTCCCCGAGAATAGGGGTCGCCGATAGACTTTACCTTACGTTCTCGAAATAATTGTCATCTTGCCACGTCTACCGTCCGTTTCAAACATGAATTCCGAGCAGCGTAAAAGGCTATTTATTAGCATCGGCTATAAGCCTGGCAGGGTTGTGAGGCAGATACTGTATGAATTGCGTGATATGGAAAAAAAGCGGCTACCCGGACTACGTCCGATCGCCGAAGAAAACTTGCATGTAACACTCAAGTTTCTGGGAATGGTTCCCGAACCCGAAATCGCAATGCTATGTCAGATCATGTCGCAAGTCGCTCGCCGTCATGCCCCGATGAAGCTCAAGCTTTGCGGATGTGGACGTTTCGAAAAGTCCCTCTGGCTGGGCATCGCAGACCATAATCAGCTGCGCTTGTTGGTGAAGGACCTGGATCAGGCCCTCTCCATCATCGGAATGGAAAGTGAGAAAAAACCGTTTGTTCCTCACATGACGATAGCCCGCCTGC
>Ga0255776_10008138_pt1 | contig 10414 bp, 7 predicted proteins | sample 071ome_19_FD_179974 | JGI IMG/M metagenome (GOLD analysis project Ga0255776, IMG submission 179974) | Coastal salt marsh microbial communities from the Groves Creek Marsh, Skidaway Island, Georgia - 071413AT metaG (version 2) | ecosystem: Environmental > Aquatic > Marine > Intertidal zone > Salt...
AATTTGGCTAATATCTTTACCATTATGCTTTTTTGTTTAAGTTTCCCCGATTTATGCATTTGGTAATATTCAATTTTGCAAGAAATATCGCTCCTTTCGCTTGGTCTCCTCCCGCTTGGTCTCCTCTCGCTTGGTCTTTGCAAAAATGCTGAAGTCGCTCCAGTTCGTTCAATTATTTCAAGTCCAGCTGATTTGATAAGGTATGTGAATGAATCTCTGTCAAAATTGTATATATGTCCGTAATGGAATATACGTCCAGGGGATTTCACGCGGCAGTATTCCTCGAAGTCCGGAACTTCTATATAAATACTTCCACCTTCGTTAAGCCAACCAGAGATTTGACATAGATTGGTGATGGGGTCACGTAGGTGCTCAACAACATGGTGAAGGCGTATATGGTCATATTTTCCATCTGGAGAGAAGGTGTCAATCTCTCCAATTGTTATATCAAGTCCAAAACGCTCTTGGCAAAACTTGGCATAATCGCGGGTAGGTTCAAGCCCTACGGCATTCTTGCCCAGTGCTTCCATCAGAAATACAATCTCGCCACTACCTGACCCAATATCCAATATTTGGTTTGTTGATTTGTAGTATTTCCAGTGTTGCTTGATGTGCTCCGAGGCAGAGGGAAAGTATCTTGCTGAATGCCTCAATTTTGGCTCGCTAGTTCCCTTGTACGATAAGCGGTATTCATCTGTGTAGAACCGACTAAGATCGCGGGCTGTTGGAATGGGATCGTTATGGACTACTCCACAGTTTTCACATACCACGATACGCAGTGACTTGCCATGTCTGTCGTGGGATTCGATCAATTGTGCGGAAGTAGCTCCACAAAGTCCGCAGCTAGAAACGCATTTGGCTGTTTGTTGTTGGTTCTTCATAGAAAAATGATGCCTATAATTTTGGTGAGCTCTAAAATTAGAGATGCTTCAGAAAGTTTTGGATGAGTTGAGCCAAGCTGGCATCATGGGCTGTAACAACATAAACACCATGACACACACTCCCAACTCACTGATAGAATCCCACGCAGAGGCTTATGAGGCAAGTTTCATTTGTCGCAGTTCCCTTGACCAGATATTCCTTGAGTTATGAATGGGTTAACTCTTGATAAACTGCCAGGGTTGATTCGACCATCGCTGCCAGGGTAAATGGATTGTTTCGAGTTGGGAGTACCGGGTTTTTATACCAGCTATCAAGTAGTTTGCACATCTGGTTCGTATTTCCTACAGGTACTTTCCCACATGGTAGCATGGCATCCAGTTGCTCTTTGACTCCGCCATGATCATAGCCTGCTACGGGTTTACCCAAAGACAGTGCTTCCAGAGAGGCTCGACCAAACGCTTCCGGATCTGTTGAAAGTGAAAGGACTACATCTGAAATGGCTAATACTTCACGAATATCAGACCGATGGCCTACCAAGGTGATATCTTGTTTTAAGCCAGTTTGCAAAATGGCAGCTTTTAATTCATTAAAATACTCAAACTTTCTTGGGTGTGGTTCTCCACCTATTAGACCGTGTGCTGGCACGTTTCTTTGCTTTAATTCTGTAATGATTTTCAGTAAATCCAGCTGACCTTTCCAACGTGTAATTCTGCCAGGGAGAGTAACAAGATATTTGTTCTCTGTTTGGGGGAATTCTCCTTTCCATTTAGTTCGCCAATCTGCAGAAGGTTGATACCCTGGATAATAGTCAGAGGTGTCAACTCCCCGATGGATAACATTAAGTTTCTCTTTGGATACCTTTGGAAAGTGATTTAGAATGTACTGTTTTATACTCTCTGAAACGCATATAATCACCTCTCCTGTTGTCATGATTTTTGAGTAGTGATTTATTGAATAAAATCCATGGAATGTTGTTACTAGCCTAGGTCTGGTTTGGGGATTCATCTTTCTCCATGCCAACCAACCAATCCATGCGGGAAGTCTGGATCGAAAGTGTACTATATCGGGAGATTCTTTCTCAATAATCTCTCGCAGTAATTGTACTAACCTTAATGAGGTCAGGCTCTTTTTGTGAACCGGTAATGTAATATGCCGACTGCCCTCTTGTTCTAATTTTTGAACGAGCCTGCCTCCATTTGATATGACCATGGATTCATGCCCTTGTTCAATCAAGAATTTTCCCACCTCCAGTGTCCCGCGTTCTACGCCTCCAGAGTTAAGTTCCGGGAGAACTTGAAGAACTCTTAGAGGATTACTTTTATGCATTTTGAAACAGTTGTCCTATGCAGTCGAGGGGAATGAACTATTGCGTCAACAATGAATAGACAGAAAGTGTTGAATCCACCATGCTGTCGAGTGTGAACTCGTACGGGATGGACTGGCGTGGACTGGGGGGGGATTCTCTAGTGCCATCGTGATCTTCTCTGCAAGGTCCCGGTGGTCCCCTTTATTGAAGATGTATCCATTCTCGCCGTCTCTTACCAATTTCTCCATTCCTTCTAGTTTAAGAGACAATACCGGGACATCCATGGCCATGGCTTCCAGTAAGGTTCTGGCTACATTTCCCATGAGAGGAGAGGCATTGACCAGCAGATCACAACAGCTGTATACCATGGGCATGTTGGATTGGCTTCCTGTAAATACGATGCCTTCCGGGTGAGATGTATCGGCTAGATTCTGCAAGCTTTCTGCGTAAGATTTTCGCTTTCTGGAAGTGCCGCCTACAATGAGGCCGACCATGTCAGAGTAGGATTTGCCCAAATGAGCCACTGCGGAGATCACGGTTTCAAAGTCTTTTACCTTGGAGATCCTTCCCACCGAGCCGATTACAAATTTGTCCTCTAGCCCCAATTTACCTCGAAATGACCGCACTTCCTCTGGGTTCACGGCTTCCGGGTTAAACACTGAGAGGTCCACTCCTCTTGGGATGACGGTGATTTTTTCGGTGTTGGTATTGTAGTGTTTGATGATGTGTTGCCTGACAGGTTCGCCAACGCAGATGACCTGTTCCCCGGTTGTCATGACTTTGCTGAATGGACTGACACTATTGATTCCATGCACCGTTGTTACAAACGGGATCTTGAGAGGTCGGTTGGCAAACCGGCACAACCATGCAGGGACGCGACTGCGTGCATGCAGGATATTTGGCCGGAGTTCCCGAAGCCTTTGTCGCAGTTCCAGTGATCTCGCCGGGGCGGAGAATGGGTTCTTCGAGCATACATCCATATGGACGTGAATGCCGCCATCCCTGTCAATTTGTTTGGCCAGCCCCCCTCCTTTACTGATCACGATGCTTTCGACGCCACGTTTAACCATTTCACGGTTTAACTCAACGACTCCACGTTCAACGCCGCCTTCATTGAGTTCAGGCAGTACTTGGGCAATACGTAACTTACGAGAATGATTACTCATTAATTTTCGAAAAAGGGTAGACAGGATATCCTCGGAAGGATCACGGCATCTTCCTGAGGTGGATCAACCTGTCAAATGTAATCACTCCTTGGGTAAATAGAAACAGTTGTGAGTAATTCTGCTGCCTGCGTCTTTCTCGAAATACCTGAGTCTATTATCAGAAAATACCAAGGGAGCATAACCTAGCCCTACAATGTAGGCGTTTAGGTCTTCTTTTGAACTTCCACCCACACCTGTTGCTTCAACGAGAATCACCGGGCGGTCTCGCTCGATCAACTTCTCCGCCCCCTTGAGTGCGTCCAGTTCGGCTCCTTCCAGATCCAGTTTGATAAAGCCTATATCTTCAAAATTATGCTGGTCGATCGTATGCACATCCACATGAATCTCTTCTTTCCCCGTTGCACCACTGACATTCAGCAGGCTTCCCTGGGTGTAATGAAATCGACCTTTACTGGTTGGAATATGGAAAGTGGCGTGACCTGTTTCCTTGGATAGTGCGGCTTCGTAACAAGATACATTGTCCGGCACAGATTGACGCAAATAGTTGAACATTATGGGATTGGGCTCAAAGGCATGAATCTGGGCGCAGAATTTGGAAAGGTACCAGGAGTAAATCCCCTTGTGAGTCCCGCCATCAATGGCATTGCGGCCTCTGGGGATGAGGAATTTAAGGAGTTCGAGTTCGGGTTCACCTCTGCGGCTGGCTCTTCGTGCCTGATACCCGAGGTATTGCTTCTTGGGTAACAAAGCAAATCGGATTTTGTCTTTGAGAGTTATGAGTTCAGGCATCGGGTTGCAGGAGGTGGTTGAGTTTTTGAAGGTACTCGGAAATGTCGATTTTTCGGTCCGTGTCGATCAGGTTGAGTTGTTTGAGGTTGCTGGCCAGTGCTTTATGTTTCGCCGAGCAAGTGGTTTCGATAAGTGAAACCTTGGCTTTGCCGTTGGACACACATTCGCTCAGCATGGAGGTGGAGTCGGTGGATACGTAAAGATGGTCGCAGAGATGGATGAATGCAGGGATCGGGTTGTAGGGTTCCTCAGAGTAAAGATGCCGATAGGCAAAGTTTCGGTTACGAAGGTCGGCTTCGACATCTTGAGGTGTTCTGCGTGAAGTGGTCACCCAGATTTCGCTATCCGGGTGTTTCTGTTGAATCTGATTCAGTTGGTGAGAGATTTCCTGCGGATTCATTCTTCCAGCCTTGTTATCTCCTCCCAGCAGGATGCTTACTTTATGAACCTGTGCTGTCTTGGGCTCATGTCTTTGGCGAAACTCATTGACCTTTTCCTCGATCAATTCTGGAGCCATGTAGGAAATATTGATGGGAAGTTGAATGACATTATTCTGCTTGGGAGGATGGTCGTAACCGGGGATGAGCAGAGCGTCAAAATTCCACTGGTAGCCTCTTGGAGCCAGGATGGCTACGGATTTGGCTCCAAGCTTCTTCGCGGTGACTTTGTTGGCGTAGTAAGTTCTGGAGCCAGTGGAGATGACGATGTCAGCGTTTGAGGGTGTTCTTTGTGTACGAAATGGGAATGTCGAATAGACTCCACATGCATCAAAGGCATGACTCAGCAGGCGATGAATGCGGGAAGGGAAGGCAACTTCACAGATTTTATGCGGCAAACCAAGGTGCTGGCAAAGGGCGATGGATTGGTGGAAATGTCCAGGTTTTCCGTCACTAAGGATGAGGGCGGATTGGTTCATTCAGGGAAATCCTCTTCTTTTAAGCCGAAATGCTGAAGCATGGCTTTGTAGGCATCCAGTAGCGGGGTGCATTCATCCGTTTGGAATGATTGAGTCAGGGCCGGGCGGGGGGTGTTGGGGGAACGCAGTCCAAAACATTGTGGAGCTTGGATGGCATGGGCTTCTGCATCCGCAATGGGAGATTGGGTTAACATAAGGAGGGTGTCTGGGAAGTGGTCTTTGAGAGATTGGATGTAGTTCAAGCGGTCAGGTTGATCCAGTGGAGGCAATGTGTAAAGGCTATCTCCCATTGATTCCAGCGGCAATGCTTCCTTCACTTCAGGTGTGCAGATGAGCGTAATCTTCGCATCCCGCCTGCCTTTCTTCAATGTGTTGATTAATGGCAAGGTTTCGCGGGCAAATTCCACCCTGTCATCCAGGCGGACCCAAAGCCGATATCCCACATGGATTTTCGAGAAATCGAGATCCTGTTTTCGGTGAGTTAATGAGAAGCGCAGCGTCGGTGCGTCCTGGATTCGCCAGCGATTGTGCATCCATAGCCAATCCGCACAAATGTCATCATTTTGAGAAAAGTTTTCTTCCAGCCACCGGTTGGCCAAATGCGGGATTTCTTTTGGCGATTCAAAAGGAATGGAATGTAGCTCAATTTGAGCGTTCCAGAAGCTCAGCCTTCGGGGGTGAAAGAGATAGACATTCGGGTGGTAGTGCTGGGCTAAAATTCTTGGGAGTTCAGAGGTGGAGGCAATCCTGCCAAAAAAGGGCATCAATGTTCCGCCGCCCCGGGCGTTTTGGTCAAACAACACTCCGAGTACTCCGTTGGTCTGTAGAACTTCCTTGGCCTGATTCATTCCCTGTTGTCTGGAGAGGAGCCGGACTCCATGTTTTTCCCTGGTTTCCTGAAGCCATTGGTTGATCGCCTTGTTCTTTAGCGGGCGGAATATGGCCGCAATATTGACCGACTTCCATCCCATTACGGCTGGGATCATAGGCAGGAACTCGTAGAGGGTGAAGTGAGGGACAAGAAGCAAAGTGGGCTCTCCGGACTCCAGGACTTCGTTGAATCTCTTCCGGTTGTCCGGGTGAATGCGGATTCTCTCTAAAAGTTGATTTCTGGAAAGATAGGGGAGTGCCAGAACCAGAAGACCCATTTCGGCCAAACGACATGTGTTTTCCCGGATCATGGATTTACGCCATTGTTCGGATCGCTCTGGAAACGCATGGTGCAGGTTCGATTCGAGGACGTAGACCCGTTTGGGCAGAAAAGTATAGATGAAATTGCCGAAGAAGCGGGCAAGGATTTCCACCACAGGCAACGGAGACTTGGCCAATAGCCAGCCCAAAGATTTCAGTATTATGATCACCTGTTCCTCAAGTTCATCAAAGCAAGGCCATGGATCTGGCTGTTATTGCGTTGTTGGCAACACAAAGAAAAAGAAGGCCGATCTCTGTCAATCCTAAGGGGCATCAATCCTCTCATTTCAATGCCGTTGAATTTTGAATTTCTAAAATCCAGGATCTGGGCTATTGCAGATTATTCATGAAATTGGAAAGTCTCATTTGGCGTCGAGTTAACGGCGATGGTTTCAGGCGGAAAATATGGGCATTCAGTGGAATGATGTGCTTGGTGGCCTCCACCGGCTACTCCTCCATCACGGTGGAAGAAGCGTTTCTGGAGAACTACTGCTACGAGTGCCATGACGAGGATTCGAAAAAGGGGAGTTTGAATCTGGTGGAACTCATGAGAAACCCTGCGGCAGACTCCATCCACTACGATCTATGGGTAAAGGTCTTTGATCGAGTGGATTCTCACGAAATGCCTCCAAAGAAGAAAGATGCACCCACTGGAGACGAACGGGCTGCCTTTCTACGTGGATTGAATCGAGGTTTGATCGAGATTTCGAAGAAACATCGAAAATCTGAAGGGCGGTCTCCACTTCGGCGGCTGAATCGAGTTGAGTATGAAAACACACTTCGGGATCTGCTGGGGATTGGAGTCAAAGTGCAACACTTGTTGCCCGAGGATAATATTGTCGATGGATTTGATAATGTAGGGAAGGGCTTGGATACTTCTGCCACACACCTTGTTCGATATCAGGAAGCCGCAGAGTTGGCGTTGGAGGCCACGTATCCACCAAGGATTTTGGATGGAAAAGTAGAGGCTCCGAAAATACGTCTTACCGGACGTGAGTATTTGGAAGGTCGGCAAGCAGTTCATCGCAAGGGCATTGATCCTTATTCAAAGCTGATCGGAGACAGCTTTGTTTATGGGGCACAATTGTATAAACACGGAAGTGTGCAAACTCCACGTGCAAAGGTTGCCGGAAGGTACGTGATTCGAGCCTCATTCAAGGCCATGAATTCCAAAGTTCCGATACCTGTCGATATCGGGAAAATATCCACCGACCGATTTGGGCATGAAAAGTTGGAGCACTTGCTGGACATCAGGGACGCACAGCCGGATAAGTCTCAAGTCGTTGAAGTCAGTGCCTATCTTCCTGCAGGGGAATCGATTTACCTTTCTCCTCGAACACTGACCTTGTTTCGAAACTTGAAAAAGGACGATGATGGAAAGCCAATTCTTCCCGATTTTTCGGAGCCGTTTCTGGTGGTGGATTGGATAGAGTTGGAAGGTCCCATTGGAGGCGGTGTGGGTTATCCGGAGTTCTTTGGAAATTGGCCGAGATTTCCGCATCGTTTTCTGGAGGATAAATTTATTGTTTCCAACTTCTTTGAAGAGGCGTCTAAAACCTACAATTCTTCCGCGGCCAGAAAGGTGCTTATTGAGGGATTGGAAAATAAAAAAATGTATGGATTTCACAGGATGAACCCAAATGAGTTTAGGAAACCTCATAATCGCCTTCGCCTCCTTGTTCAGAAGCCAAAAGAAGAAGCAGTTAAGCTGATTTCCTCATTCTTACCCAAGGCCTATCGAGGTCAGCCTTCTCCTGAAATGGTTCAATATTACATAGATAAAGCAACGACGCAGTTGGAGGCAGGTGGGCATCTGGACGAAGTTCTCCTCAAGATTTACAAAGAAATTCTCTGCTCTCCTAGGTTCTTGTTTCGCTACGAAAAACCGGGGAAACTGAATGGATTCGAAGTGGCCTCCCGTTTGTCGTACTTTCTGTGGAGTTCCATGCCGGATGATGAGCTATTACGCTTCGCATCCAATGATCAGTTGCTGGACCGGAAAGTTTTGAAGAGCCAGGTGGAACGAATGCTCAAAGATCCCAAGGCAGATCGATTCGTAGATCGTTTTACCGGGCAATGGTTGGATCTATATAAATTTCACGACATGAAGCCGGACCGGGTCTACTCAGAGTTTGATGAAGCCTTGGCATGGTCTTTACCGGCCGAAACCCGTCAGTTCTTTTCCGAAGTTCTGGAGAAAGATCTACCGGTTACCGATTTTATACATTCAGACTGGGCCATGCTCAATGGTCGGCTTGCCAGGCATTATGGGATTGAGGGCATTCAAGGGATGGATCTGCGAAAGGTGAAGTTGCCCGCCAGTTCGCAGCGTGGAGGCCTTTTGACTCAGGGAAGCATTCTCAAGCTCACCACCAATGCGACCTACACATCTCCCATCAAACGAGGAGTCTGGGTGTTGGATCGCTTAATTGGGCAACCGCCCTCGCCACCCCCGCCGGATGTCGAGGCGATTGAGCCGGATATTCGAGGGGCGGTGACCATTCGGGAGCAAATTCAGAAGCATAAGGCCATCCCTTCCTGTGCCACCTGTCACAACAAGATTGATTATCATGGCTTGACATTGGAAAACTACGACGTGGTTGGAGGCTGGCGTGATCGCTATCGGGTTGCCAAGGGAGGTAAAGGAATTGATCGGGTGGAATTGGCCAACTATCCAAAGAAAATGGTCTATCTGGCCAAACCCGTGGAGCCCTACGGCGAAACTGCCCGAGGGGAGGCCTTTGCCGACATCCATGAATACAAAAATATTCTGCTCAAAGATCCTGATCAAATTGCCCGAAATTTGGCGGAAAAGCTCACCATCTACTCGACAGGATCGAAGGTGGAGTTTGCGGACCGGGTAGAAATTGAACGGATTGTTGAGAAAACCCGTTCCCAAAAGCATGGGCTACGGTCCATTCTCCATGAAGTTGTCCAGAGTGATCTATTCCTTTATAAATAAGTTCCCTTCCTTTCAATGCGATGAACATTTTGACCAAACAAACACTCTCTCGGAGAACTACCCTACGTGCTGGTGCTGCGACCCTGGCATTGCCCATGTTGGATGCCATGCAGTCTCGGAGTTCGGCCGCTTCCGGGAACAAGCCTCCCAAGCGAATTGTACTGGTTCATCGACCATTGGGGACCTATCACCCGCATTTGGTGCCGGAAACGGAAGGCTTGAAATACAAAGCCACTCGATATCTTGACACGCTGGAAGAGCATCGCGGGAAGTTTACCTTGCTTTCCGGAGTGGCTCACTTGGGCTATCCCAATGGACACTGGACCGACGCTGCGATCTTTACCGGAACCTATCCTGAAGGCATTGCCCGGTCAGACAATATTCACAATACGATCTCCATTGACCAATTGATTGCCGAGAAAATTGGGCACCATACACGAGTTTCCAGTATGACTTTGAACACCGCCAACTGTGCTTCGATATCCTGGAATCGCAAGGGAGTTCCAGTTCCGTTCATGCGTTCAAGAACACAGCTCTTCAAGCGTCTTTTTGTGGATGGGTCTCCAGAGCAGATTTCCCGAGAAATGGATCGCCTCAAACACGGACACAGCATTCTGGACGATATGCGTGGTCAATTGAAGTTGCTGAGACTGGATGTGGGGGCAGGGGACCGATCCCGACTGGATTTGTTGACCACTTCCATTCGTGAGGCGGAGAGGATGCTGCAGCAGGACGAAGCCTGGGTTGCCAAGCCCAAGCCCGAGGCTGATGCCCAAGAAAAGGACTTTGCCCGGCACAACAACTGGGTGGAATCGCAGGAAAAATGGTATCGATTGATTCAACTGGCTCTACAAACTGATTCGACTCGTGTGATCACCTACGGTCTCGGTGAGCAGAACAACAATGGTGTCCCCGGATTGGAAATTGGGCATCACGACGCATCCCACCACGGAAAGAACCCGGAAAAGATCGAGCAATTTGCCAGATATGAAGAAAAGGAGTACGAAAAATTCTCCAAGTTCCTGAGCCACTTGGCAGAAACCGATGAAGGGAACGGATCATTGCTCGAAAATACCCAGGTCCTCCTGACCAGTAACCTTGGAGATGCATCGGCCCACGCCTCCTCCAATCTGCCAACTTTCCTGGCCGGAGGAGGTTTTCAGCACAAAGGGCATCTGGCTTTTGATAGGGAAAAGAACTAC
>Ga0255776_10008153_pt1 | contig 10398 bp, 8 predicted proteins | sample 071ome_19_FD_179974 | JGI IMG/M metagenome (GOLD analysis project Ga0255776, IMG submission 179974) | Coastal salt marsh microbial communities from the Groves Creek Marsh, Skidaway Island, Georgia - 071413AT metaG (version 2) | ecosystem: Environmental > Aquatic > Marine > Intertidal zone > Salt...
GTCGTTTGTATCGTACGGCAAGGCTGCAACCGGATACCCAGCGTTTACTCCTGGTTGCGCTATCGGCCCGGGTTTGAAGCCGGGCAGTTGCTGGCAAACGCGTTGAAGAAAGCGGCACTGAAGGCAAGTTAATTACACGGTTTCTTTGCCTGGCTCAGTGTCAGCCGTCTAAGCTGTCTGTATGAGTCGACAGGAGTAATCATGATCCGGGCGCCAGACAGACAGAATTCATTGATCAGAACCGTTTCCAGCACATTAAAGCTCCGCTGTATTGGCATAACGCTCTTGCTGGGACTTGCCGCGGCCGCTCACAGCGACGCGTTACGGGTAGGGATAGCCGATCTGGACTATCCGCCCTTCTATTTTCACGAGGGTGATCGCCTGACCGGAGCCGCTTACGACATTGCCGAGTGGTTGGCCGACTATACCGGCCATCAGCTGAGTTACGAGGCTATGCCATTTGTACGGGTGCAGAAGCATCTGCAGCGTGGCGAGCTCGACATGGTGATGGTGTATTTCCGCACCCCGGAGCGGGAGCAACATGTGGCCTACCTTGATCAGCCACATCTGGTGGAATCCAGTTACCTGGTGGTCAGTACAGCAGCCAGGAATTTACCCGATCGTTTTGATGGTGATTTTCGGGCGTTAACCGACTATCGCTTTCTTAATGTCAGGGGCTATTTTCATGGCAGTCGCTACGAGCAGGCGCTCTATCTGTTAAAAGAGGATGTGAATAACGAGCAGGAAATTATCCGCCGGGTATTGGCTTCACCGCGTTTTATTGGCGTTGGAAACCGCGCGGCCATTGAGTTCCATGCTGCGCGCAGTGGTATGTTGCAACGTTTGCGCTTTATTGAGCCGGCCATTGATCGTGGTGAGAATTACATCGCTTTCTCACGTCGCAACCCGGATCATCTGCGCTATGTCCGTGAGTTCAGCGAGGCGCTTAAGGTACTGAAAGCCAGTCGCGATTATCGTGCGATATTAAAAAAATACGCCATCCGCTGACTCCAGTTTGCAGGCCCTAACGCAGCCATTGTTCCGGCAGTCCCTTGGTTTGAATCATCGCTGCAAAATCCATGGTCAGGGCAATGGCAACATGCACAGCAACACCGCCCCAGATTGAGCGCGATTTCAGCGCCAGTACGCCCAGAAAGAAACCAAACAGAATGGCACCGGTGGACTCCAACCACAGTTTGGGAAAGTGCAGCATCAGGTAGGGCAGGCACATAACGGCAACCGCGAGGCTACCAAACTGGGTACGTAAACCGTTCACCAGAAATCCCCGGAAGAAAAACTCCACCGCCACAAACTGCATAATATAAATGCTTTCCCACAGCAGCAGGTCCATCCAGCTCAGGTGGGCGAAACCATAAAATGGGTAATGATTCGCGAAGTCGCTGCGAAAGCTGGCCATAATCGCAAAGCCAATGATGGGAGTGGTTAGCAACACATAACCCAGCCAGTGTTTGTGAACGTCACCCCATTGCCAGCCATAGTCACGCAATGATTGTTTCAGCAGCAGTTTAACGGTCAGCATCGGAATAATAATAAACGCCAGCAGGTGCCAGAACCCCCACCAGACATACCCCCACAGTTCGCGATAATCACTGCGGTAATAGCTACTCAGCCATTGCCCTTTGGGTATAGAGAACAGGCTTTCCAGCATCGGAATAAAGGTGTGCAGATTGCTGGAATATTTCAGATAGTGCAGCATCAGCAAGCATACACAGGCGACGGCGATCACCACCCAGGCACGGTTTTTCAGCGTCTCTGCCGAGGTGAGTTGGCGCTCTTGTTCGGCCTGATGATCAATGGCACTGACATGTGACCAGATTTGCTTCGGATGAAGCCAGTAGAGTGGCTGAGTGGTTTTTATCTTTGACATTGAAGTTCCTGCGCGAGGGACATCGCTCTCTTAACTTTCGATGGCAGAGGAGGGTAGAGCTGTCAGTGCCCGATGGCAAGCGGGCTACGTATCGCAGGGTGCATAAAGAAGCGCACATCCAACAGCTGTACAGCACTCTGGGGCACAGAACTCTGGGTTGCAATCACCATGTTACCTATGGCGTTTATGGAATGGTGTTATATGCTACAGCGGTATGTTGCTTAACAGGTTAATCAGTGAAACCTGGTTGCTGCATCCTGTCTTCTGATAGATATTGCTCAGCTGCTCCCTGATTGTGTATACCGACTTATCCCTTTGGGCAGCAATTTGCTTAGGGAGTAGCCCAGTGGCCAATAAGCGGCAGGTTTCGGCTTCTGCCAGGGTCAGGCCAAAAAGCATTCGTAAGCGCTCAGAGGGAAGTTTGCCATAAAAGTCTTTGTTGATGACATAAACCATTACGCCGAGAAGAATCGTACGTTCGTTCTCGTGTTCGAATAAAGGGTGGAATCCCAGAAACCCACCATCGGCGAGTGGGATTCTCTCAGCCTGATCGATTTCCATCTCAATACCGTTGGCTCGCTTAATGGTTTGCAGGATGCCCAGATTCAGAGTCTTGTCACTGTTGCTTTCAACCAGTTTCAGTGTGCGCTGTTCCAGGCGGAATACCGGGTTTTGATAAATATAATGCTTCATTGCATCATTGTGTGCCCAGACTTCACCGTACTCCGTGAGCACTGCAGCAGGAAATCGATAGGTATTAATGAGAGCCCTGGCGCGGAGTTCATGTTTGTTCTGCTCCGCTTGTGATGTTGCCGCGCGCACTGATTTTTCAATGAAGGGTACCAGTCGGTTTAAGCGTTCAATTTCATCGCGGCTAAAGACCCCTTGTTCTGCAGTTCGGTTGCAGGCCATGTAGCAGGTCCACTCGTCTTCTACGTATATTCGGGCGACGGCTCCTTCTTTAATACCCTGTGGTATTGCCCAGTTTCTAAAGTAATCATTGCCGTAAACATCCACTGTTTCAGGAAGCAGGTTGCTGGCATAGAACTGGCCGACAGGTCGTTCGTTGACGGCAGCCATCAACCGGTCTTCATGGACATAACGCTCGACGTAGGAGGCCATATAATCGGCGCTGACGGTTTCTCCCGCATCAACATGGAAGCGCATGGCCTGTGTGGTGTTATGAATCAGGTACAGATGAAAGCTTCGGGTATTGTAGTGAGTCAGAACGGCTTGCATGAAATGCTGCCACCCTTCGATGGAGGTACTGGCTTGCAACAAATGGCCAAGCAGAAAAGCGTCGTGTTGTACGGGCAGCTGCATACATGCTCCAGGATATTCGGTGACAGGATCTTTTCAGGAAGATGTGCCTTTATCAATAACTTTCTACCCCTCATGTTAAGGGTATAGCAGTTGTCCACGTCTTTATACCATGCACTTTTCTTTGGAGTGTATGTATGACAACAGCAAGCAAAACTACCGGCGCTAAGTTTTTATTCGCCCTGAGCGCATTGGCTCTATTAAGCGGGTGTGGAGGCTCTTCTTCATCTGAGCGTTCATCAAACCTGTCCGATCCCGTTGACTTGCCAGACGAGCAGGAAAATTTTCCTGACTCTTCTGCGTTTCTGGATATTACCCTTACTCCGGGGGATGTGGAGGGTGAACCATTAATTACTGCCAGATATGACTATCGTGGACTTATGGTTGCTAAAACAACGGTCGAAGATGATGAAAAAGAACGGATCGAGTACCGCTACGACGACGAAGGGCGGATTGTCAGAGAGGCTGTCCTGATTGGTCAGGAAGCTGAAGAGAATAAGATAACAAGCTTCACTTATAACCCGGATGGCAAGCTACTCGAACGGGTTGTTGATGATCGTCTGAGCGGTAAGATCACTCGTTATGGCTATCGCTTTGATGCGACCGGAAACCGTATCCTATACACCCGTGATGATAACGATGACGGTATCGCTGACTACCGGGTGGATTACCGCTTTAATTCGAACAATCTACTTTCTCAGGCGTCGACGGATACAGATGCCGATGGCTTTCCTGACCGTGTTCAGAATTATATTTATAACGATGATTTTCTGAAAATTCGTGAAGAAATAGATAACGATGGCGATGGCTTGGTGGAAAGCGTCGAACACTATCGCTTTGATGATGAGCAGCGTCAGACCTATAACAGTTACGATGTTGATAATGATGGCGACATGGAGCGGGAAACCTTCATAAATTATGACGAGGATAGTATTGAATCATTGACCGACTACAACGGTGATTCGATCATTGATCGTCGTGCCGTTACCGAAAATTTGCCGCTCAGCAAGATTATTCGGATAGACACTAATAATGACGGAACCTTCGATCAAGTAGACTATCGGAATTATACCGAAACAGGGAAGCGAACTTATCTGGGGCGTGATACAGATGCTGATGGCATCATTGATCGCAGTAACCGTTGTGAATTTTATGGTCCGGATGAGGCCGTTTCTAAAATAAGCCTGGATTATAATGGTGATGGCATAGCAGACCGGAATGAAATCCGCGAGTTCTCTGATGACGGGCGGTTAACCCGAATCACCAAAGAGGGTGACATGTTTTATGAGATTGAGTATGCAGGAGAAATCGGGATATTTCGTTACATAGAATCGCCTGTCATCCAGGAAATTTTGACGGATAACGACTGTCGCGGCTAATGGCTGCATTTCCCGGGTAGGAGCTGCCTGAATTCTTACCGCATCAACCCTATGCGCCGTAACGAGCGCTGTGAGTGGCTCTCTACTCGCGCGCTTTGTTGCAGTGTTTCTTCTACAAACGCCAGGTGATCATTCACCGCTTGCTGAGCGGCTTTCGGGTCGCCGGCGATGACGGCATTTTTAATGGCGGTGTGCTGTTGCTCGATTTCCTGGCGGCGCTCCTGTTTGGTATAGAGGTGCTCCAGGTTGCTGGCAATGGTCTGTTTAAACAGGCTGAATAAGGCACGCATGGAATGCAATAACACGGCGTTGTGCGACGCTTCAGCAATGGCCAGATGAAAGCGCCAGTCTTTTTCGGCTTCTTCTTTGTAGCCTTTACGCTGTTCGTGGCAATCAAGCCACTCCTGAAAACGGCGTTCAATAATCTCATGGTCGGCCGTTGTTGCCCGCAGCGCCGCATAATGCGCCGCTACTTCTTCCAGGGCGTGACGGAATTCGAGCAAATCGTAATTAAACTCACCATGGCTCTGGAATAACTGAGTCAGTGGATCAACAAACGATAAGCCGATGTCGTTGGAAATAAAGGTACCGCCGCCCTGTTTACGAATCACCAGCCCTTTGGCTTCAAGTTTTTGCAGCGCCTCCCGTAATGATGGGCGTGATACTTCGAACTGTAATGCCAGTTCGCGCTCTGGCGGCATTTTCTGGCCGGGCGCCAGACTGCCTTCGAGAATCATGGTCTCCAGGCGTTTGGCAATGATGTCAGAAATTTTAGTGGCGCGAATGGATTGTTCAGTCATGGGTTCAGAATGATCGATTGGTAAAACTACGTAATAACGACTACTGAGCGTCACGGCTGTTCGTCAAAAGGTAAAACCAATGGTACTCAGTTTTCCGCTGGCTGTCAGTGTTTCTCTGTGTTGAACGGCTCATACCAAGGTCTAGTGAAAAACGCGATATTAACCTGTCTGACGGTTTGACGCTGCCTTCAGGATCACGATAATAAATTGCATAAATACCAATTGGATAATTGGTAATACCAATTAAAAGAATGATAACAGTAATGCAGCGGTGATGTATGTCTTCTGATAATCGTGACACCGGCCCGCGTTCAGCGCGCCACTATCCGGCCAGGCCCAAAGCGGTGTACCTGTTGGGCACTTGCCTGGTGGACAGTTTTTATCCGCAAGCCGGAATGGATGCCATTTCGCTACTGGAGCGTGAAGGGATTGAAGTGATCTTCCCTCAGCAGCAGACCTGTTGTGGCCAACCAGCTTACAACTCCGGTTATGACGAACAGGCACGCCAGGTCGCGCGTCAGCAGCTGTCGGCATTTGCTGCGGATATTCCGGTGGTGGTGATGATGGGGTCCTGCGCGGCGATGCTGCACCACGATTACCCGCGTTTATTTGCCGGCGAGCCGGAAGAGGCGCAGGCCAAAGCGCTGGCGGCACGCAGCTACGAGTTCTCTGAATTTATGGTGAATGTGCTGCAACTGGAATTAACCGATAACAGCCCACAGCCGCTCACCGTTGCTTTACATACGTCCTGCAGTGCGCGGCGCTCGATGCGGGTAGCCGAACAGCACAAAGCGCTGCTGTCGTCGTTGTCGGGGGTGCAGCTGGTGGAGCCTCTGCGGGCGACGGAATGTTGTGGCTTTGGCGGTACCTTTGCCGTTAAGCAGGGCGATATTTCCGCCGCCATGGCCAAAGATAAAGCTGACAATATGGCCGCGACTGAGGCCGATATGATCGTCAGCGGTGATTGTGGCTGTCTGATGAACATTACCGGTACGCTGGAAAAACAGGGGCGCGCCATTCCGGCCAGACATCTGGCGACGTTACTCTGGGAGCGCAGTCAATGAAACACATTTCCGTACAGCAGCTGTCGAGTAGTGAGATGGCGGCTCTGGTTGATCGTGAAGAGTACGACTTCGCCGATATGCAGCAGCGCCACTTCAAAGCCCGGGCAAAAATGTCACTGGAAAATGAAGCATTGCGTGCCAGTTTTCTCGGTGCCAGCAATTTCCTGGTGGGTAAACGTCAGGCGATGTTCCCGGATACACAACAGCTGGAGCGCTTACGCGATCGCGGTGAGGCCATCCGCCAGCATTCACTGAATCATTTACCAGAGCTGCTCGAACGGCTGGAAAAAAACCTGACGGCTAACGGTATTCAGGTGCATTGGGCCGAAACTGCCGAGCAGGCCTGCCAGTTGATTCACACCATCCTTGATGACAATCACGCCAAAACCGTGGTCAAAGGTAAGTCGATGGTGACCGAAGAAATAGAACTCAATCATTACCTTGAGCAACGGGGTATTGAGTGCCTGGAATCGGACATGGGGGAATATCTGGTGCAGCTGGCAAAGGAAACGCCATCGCACATCATTATGCCCGCCATCCATAAAAATAAAGCGCAGATTGCTCGTCTGATGCATACCCGTGCCACTAACAGCGATGGTTCTGAGGTGCCTTACAGTGAAGATGTGGATGAATTAATTGGTAATGCCCGGGCGATTCTGCGCGATAAGTTTATGACCGCCGATGCCGGGATTTCCGGGGTAAACATGGCCGTTGCCAACAGTGGCACGCTCTGTCTGGTAGAGAATGAAGGCAATGGCCGTATGACCACCACGGCACCTAAATTACACATTGCGGTCAGCGGTATTGAAAAAGTGGTGGAGGACTTTTCTCAGGTTCCGGATTTGCTGACGTTATTAACCCGCTCGGCCACCGGCCAGAAAATTACCACCTATTTTAATATGATTTCCGGCCCGAAAAAGCCCGGCGAAAAAGACGGTCCGGAGCAGGTACACCTGGTCCTGGTGGATAATGGCCGTTCACGGATGTTCAGCCACGATACGCTCAAACCGACGCTGCAGTGCATCCGTTGCGGCGCCTGTATGAATCATTGCCCGGTGTATGCCCGCATCGGCGGCCATGCGTATGGGTCGACCTACCCGGGACCCATTGGTCAGGTGGTGACGCCGCAGATCGGCGGAATTGAAAAACACGGCGATATGTTGTCTGCCTGTTCGTTAAACGGCGCCTGCGGTGAGGCCTGCCCGGTTCGTATTCCGTTGCCACAGTTGATTCGGGAGTTGCGTGCTGAGGCGGTTAACCCGGACGTCGATCACGTCAGTGCGGATTCCATTCGTCAGGTATTTAATTCGGTCAAAGGCCGTGGAGCAAAACGCACCGTGGCCGAGAGCCTGATCTGGCGAGGCTGGTCGCTGCTGCACCGCCGTCCGGGATTGTATCGTCTGATGACCCAGCTGCTGAGCCGTGGTCGTAAACTGATGCCCGCCAAGCTTGGTGCCTGGACCGAGAGCCGCACCATGCCCCAGGCGGCACCACACAGTTTGCATGAACTGGCGAGAAAACGAGGCCTGGCGTCACAGCCTGTGCCGGCCGATAACCTTGCGGAGACGTCAAAATGAGCAGTCGTGAGCGTATTCTCAACGCCCTGAAAAGTAGTCAGAAAATGACGGCTTCTTCTGCATCCCTGTCTCCGTTTTCTGAACCTCTGTCTGACCCTGTAGTTGAGACGCTGGCACCGTCGCAGTGGCAGAAAACTTTTATTCAGAACCTGCAGGACAATCATGCCGAGGTGATTGAAGTAACAGCATCGCAGTTGCCGGATCAGCTGGCGCAGCGGTTGCAGCATCAGCGCATCGGGCGCTGTGTGATTGGCAACTCCGAGAATGGCGTGGCGTTAGCACGGCAGTTGCCGCAATTAGAAGTGCTTGATGGAGAGTTAAGCAATGAGGAGTGGTTCCGGAAGGTGGATGCCGGAGTGTCGTTTGCGGAATTTGGCCTGGCGGCCACCGGCTCGTTGGTATTGATCACTGGTCCGCAGGAACCCCGACGTCTGTCGCTGGTGCCGCCGCTGCACATTGTGATTATTCGGCAGTCGCAATTATTAGCGGATTTTAATCAGCTGGTTGCCCATGACAGGTGGCAACAACTTTTTGACCGGGACGCTGGTGCCGACGCTGCGCCTGCCACCAATGTGTTATTAATTTCCGGCCCGAGTAAAACCGCCGATATTCAGCAAACGCTGGCTTACGGTGCTCATGGCCCCAAACAATTATGTGTTTTGCTGGTGAGTGATGACGGTGACCATCATGGCTGATTTTGATGCCTTTATCGCAGCAGCAGAAGCGATTATCCCGCATGAGCGAATCATTACCGATCCATTGCGCACCCTGGCGTTTGGCACGGATGCTTCCTTTTACCGCTTAATTCCTAAAGTGGTGATCAATGTCGACAACGAACAGGAAGTGGTGGCTGTGCTGCAGCTGGCGCAGCAATATCACACTCATGTAACGTTTCGTGCGGCGGGCACCAGCTTATCTGGCCAGGCGGTTACCGATGGCGTACTGGTCAGGCTCAGCAGCCGCTGGAATCACTACCAGGTATTAAATGATGGGGCGCAGCTCAGGCTGCAACCCGGGGTGATCGGGGCACGCGCAAACCAGATTCTGGCACCCTATCAGCGCAAAATCGGCCCGGATCCTGCGTCGATTAACAGCGCCAAAATCGGAGGCATTGTGGCGAATAATGCCTCGGGTATGTGCTGTGGCACCGCTCAGAACAGTTATAAAACGCTGGCCAGTATGCGTCTGCTGTTGGCGGATGGGACCGTGCTGGATACCGCTGATGAGGATTCGCGAGCGCAGTTTCGTCAGCAACAGGCAGCGCTGATCCTTAAGATTGAACAGCTGCGCGATCAGGTGCAGGCCGATAGCAAATTACATCAGCGCATCGTTAATAAATTTCGCATTAAAAACACCACCGGTTACTCATTAAATGCACTGATCGATCATCACGACCCAATCGATATCATTCAGCGCCTGATGGTGGGGTCAGAAGGCACGCTTGGGTTTGTCTCGGAAGTCACCTACAACACGGTGGAGGAGCATGGCTTTAAAGCGTCAGCGTTGTTGCTGTTTGCCGATATGGAGCAGACCAGTAACGCTGTAACGGCATTGGCAAAAACACCGGTGGCAGCGGTCGAATTAATGGATCGTGCCGGGCTTCGTTCGGTAGAAAACAGCCCGGGCATGCCGCCGTATTTACGCAGCCTCAATGAGGAAGCTGCCAGTTTACTGGTCGAGGTACGCGCCAGCTCACAGTCGCAGCTGGATGAGAAATTATCAGAAGTACAGGCGGCGTTAGCACCGTTTGAAACCCTGCAACCAAAAACCTTTACTCAGGACAGTGATACCTGTGCCTTGTACTGGAAAATCCGCAAAGGTTTATTCCCGGCGGTCGGTGCCGTGCGGCCAAAAGGCACCACCGTCATCATTGAAGATGTTGCGTTTCCGGTGGAACAACTGGCATCAGCGACGCTGGAGTTGCAGGCGCTGTTCAAAAAATACCGTTATGACGAAGCGATTATTTTTGGTCATGCGTTAGCCGGTAACCTGCACTTTGTATTTACCCAGAACTTCAGTGAGGCGGCCGAAATACAACGTTATGCCGACTTTATGGACGATGTGTGTGAGCTGGTGGTGGGACGTTACGACGGTTCGCTGAAAGCGGAGCACGGTACCGGACGTAATATGGCACCGTTTGTTGAAATGGAGTGGGGCGAGCAGGCGTATCAGTTAATGTGGGCCCTGAAAAAGGCGTTTGATCCGAACGGACTACTAAACCCGGATGTGATCCTCAGCCGAAATACCAGTACTCATATTGAAAACCTTAAGCCCATTCCGCAAGCCGATGACCTGATCGACCCCTGCATTGAATGTGGCTTTTGTGAGCCGGTATGCCCATCGCGTAATCTGACGCTGACTCCGCGCCAG
>Ga0255776_10008156_pt1 | contig 10396 bp, 3 predicted proteins | sample 071ome_19_FD_179974 | JGI IMG/M metagenome (GOLD analysis project Ga0255776, IMG submission 179974) | Coastal salt marsh microbial communities from the Groves Creek Marsh, Skidaway Island, Georgia - 071413AT metaG (version 2) | ecosystem: Environmental > Aquatic > Marine > Intertidal zone > Salt...
CTGTGTATTGGGAGCGGGTCGGCACGCCGGGAGCAAAACCTGCGGTATTTCTACACGGCGGTCCGGGAGGTGGTTGCACTGCTGATCATCGTCGTCTGTTTGATCCGGCGCTGTATGATGTTCTGTTGTTTGATCAGCGTGGTTGTGGACGCTCATTGCCTCACGCCTGTTTAGAAAATAACTCTACGTGGGATCTGGTGGCTGATATTGAACGCCTGCGTGAAATGTGTGGTGTGGATCAGTGGCAGGTTTTTGGTGGCTCGTGGGGCTCGACACTGGCGCTGGCCTACAGCGAGACTTATCCGCAGCACGTCAGTGAACTGATCGTACGTGGTGTGTATACCCTCACCAAGGCGGAGCTGAACTGGTATTACCAGTACGGGGTGTCTGAGATGTTCCCGGATCGCTGGGAGTTGTTCACGGCACCGATTCCGGAGTCAGAGCGCGACAACCTGATGGCGGCCTATCACAAGCGCCTGACGGGCTCAGATGAGGCCGAAAAACTCGTCTGCGCCAAAGCCTGGAGTCAGTGGGAGGCCTCGACGATTACCATCGAGCACGACGCTGATCTTGTCGATGACTTCGGCGGCGATCACTTTGCCCTCGCCTTTGCCCGTATCGAGAACCACTTTTTTATGAACGCTGGTTGGCTGGATGAGGGTCAGTTATTGCGCGATGCCCATAAGCTTGCAGGCATTCCGGGTGCCATCGTTCATGGCCGTTACGATATGCCCTGCCCATTAAAATACGCCTGGGAACTGTCGAAAGCGTGGCCTGATGCAACACTGCATATCATTGAGCGGGCTGGTCACGCGGTTTCTGAGCCCGGTATTCTTGATCAGCTGATCCGTGCAACCGACCGGTTTGCCGGTAATACTGAATAAAGAATTTCGACAGGATTTTATATGAGCATCTGGTTCTCTACCCCTGACATCCCAGCCGCGAACAAAGCGATGGAAAACACCGCCTGCTCAAATCTGGGCATTGAGATTACCGAAGTGGGCGATGACTGGGTTAAAGGCACCATGCCGGCTGACCCGCGAACCTTTCAGCCGATTGGACTGGTACACGGCGGTGCTAACGTACTGTTCGCCGAAACGCTGGGTAGTATGGCTGCCAATCTGTGTCTGGATAATTCAAAAGAATATGCGGTGGGGCAGGAAATTAATGCTAACCATCTGCGTGGAGTGCGCTCTGGTGTACTGACAGGGGTCGCAACTCTTGTTCATCGCGGCCGGACATCTCAGGTGTGGGAAATCCGGATTTATAACGACGAAGAAAAACTCAGCTGCATTTCGCGCCTGACGATGGCGGTGATACCGGCGGGCTGATAGCCCGCTTTTTAGTCCCAATGACCAGTATCACGGGAAGTTAATCGTAATGGCTTCCACGATGTCACCCTCTGGTGCTTTTCCTGAGGCGCTGAACTCTTTGCTGCTAAGGCCATCTTTGCTGTGGAGAATGCCTCGGACATCCCATGTGCACAGATTATCAATGCTTCCATCCACGCAGTTTACGAAGATAGTGACCGGCATCTTCGGCTCGGTGCCATTGGAGGTCAGCATCGTCGTGCTATCGAACGTCATAGTGACGCTGTTTTTCCCGGCTTTCAGTTCCTGTATCAGCTGCAATCCATTGCTCTGAAGATCAAGTTCAGTATCGTAGATATCGACTATCATATGGTCGTCGATCAGGGGGCCCCGATCACTCAGCGTAATTGCGGAAGTCGTCGAAGAAGCAACACTAATATTGTTGAGCTGCATCACGGCGGGATTGGAGCTGCCACTGATTTCCTGCACCGTAAGATCATAGGCACCGGGCAGCACCAGGAAAGGCAGTGTTACTTCAAGTTTTCCTGAGTCCAGGTACCTGGTATTGGATAATTCAATATAGCGGGTGTTATTGAGGGCACTCACCAGAGTTGCTTTAAGTGCCCGACCTTTAAGCGCCGTTAAGTTTTCACCAGACAGGATGTTTACGCCATTAGCGAACAAGACACCATTTTCTACTCCTGTCAGGCGAGGCGGGCCTCTCCAGTCGAAGTGAGCGCCCGGAACAGGTAACTCCGAGCCCGGAAACGTCGTAGAAAACTGGTCGCTGTTTTCAATAACAAGATCGGCTTTTATCTTGCCGTATTTTAAGGGACTCATTTTATCCTTCAGCACAGCGATGGGGAGGGTGTATGAGCTTTCACATAAGCTGTTTGGCGCTTGCGTCAGCGTAATTCTGTCTGCAGGGTCATTGGCTGCAGGGGTGCCAGGCTGAAGAATCAGTTTCTTACTGTTTCCTTTCGAGTCTGTCAGAGTCAGCTCAGGCCAGTAGTTGTATCTGGGATCTGGCTGCCCTGTCCCATCAATAATCTGATTGCTGATATGGCAGCCAGAAATTTTCAGAGCGGTATCGGTTTGATCTGGCCTGAGGTAAGAGTCACCAATGACGGTTACACTGTCTATTGATGTGCGTGGCTTGACCTTGAATGCTATTTTTTCGGGTGTCAGGCCAACGCTCAGGTTTTTGATAAATTGACTCACAAGCGTCGCGGCTTTCGTCGCAATGAACGCATTAGTGACCTGGGACGTTGCCGTTTTAACACCATTAAAATAGTCCGTGCATGACGCCGGTGGTGCAGCCCGACCACTCGCTATTTCTGCTAACTTTCCTTTCATTTCATCAAGCGCAATAGCGGCCATAAACTCAAGAATGATTAAGCGCCCTTCATCATCTGTGTTGGCCGCTTTCAGCTTGTTGTTCAGCGTGGTTGTCTGGCCAACCAGCTTTACAAATAACTGGCCAGAGCCCAGCGCGATGTCGGCAACACATTGTTTGGTGCTGGTCGGTCCTCCGAGGATTGCTGCAAGTGTATCGAGTAGCATTGACTCTACAATAGTGCGCCAGTAAAGCACTTTGACAGCTTCTTTTTCTTTGCTGGTTAATCCACTGACTTTGCTCCAGCCACCGGTCAGAATTTCAACCGTGCACTCTTTCATATGGCACAGAGGAGCTCCGGCATCTGTTGTCAGGTATGCCTTGGGACTTGGGAGTGTCATCCAGCCAGGGCCAAGAATATCTTTATGCGCCCATTTTTGCGCAATACCTCGTCCACTGATATGGGAGCGAAGTATCCGGCCGTTTTTATCTTTGACTGAGATACTGAGGAATGCTCCACCCGAATTGGAAACGCAGATGTCGCTGCTCAGCAGCCCTTTAGGTTTTGTTATTCCCTCTACACCCCAGCAACCGGTTGTATCGCCGTAATGTTGTAAGCCAATAAAGTTCGTCGAATCCTTGGGTGCATAGTCCGGACTTATTAGTGACACAGATTGCGCATACAGAGGCACGAAACCCGCGGGGTAAGTTGCAGCCTGATAGGTTGGATCGGGCTTGTTCCATTGGACGCGCCCCGGATCAATATTTTTCATAGCATTCGATGCAGTGATCGTACGGTCACTAAGATCATTGATCAGCATGTCCTGAAGATATGAAAAATCAGAAGGCTCCGGTAAAAATTCCCGGTCTTTGAGCCATGAACCCTGAGCGAGACCAGAGATTCGCAACAAGCGGTACATCCAATGTTCAATAGTGGATGCGGTACCGAATATGACTTCCTGCTGGTCGGGCCAGATTACAGCAGAGACATTGATCGCGTGACTGGGGTGGGTCAGGTAAAAGGTGGTCGGCTCCCCTGCTGCTACAACGATTTCTGCTGTATCTGATAGTGTCTGCCCGAGATAGCTCCAACCCTTGCCATGAATTTCGTTTCCGGCTGCTAAGGTGACAGTACGGCGCAAGGGTAATTTTATGCTGTTCCGGTATTCTGTCGCTCCGCTGCTTGTCCAATTGAGAACGGCACTGGAAGGTAACGACGGTATCGTCAGAAGTAATGAACCCTGATCAGTAATCGTTGAATCTAATAATTTGTTACCAAGCTTCAGGTTGCTGATGCTATTCAGGTTATCTCCATCCAGCGCTACTTCTGTACCTGTAAATATTGGCTCAGAGATGGGATAAATCCACGGTTCTCCGGGGTAGTAACCCGCAACAGGCGTTGCATATGAAATCGTCTGGCCCCTGATAACTGCGATTTGATTTACCTTTATTTCGGGGGCCTCAAGATCATTTCTTCCGTATTGAGCAGGTACAGCGATCGTCAGTCCTTCACCGCGCCACTGAATCCAGAGCGGCTCTCCATTATTTTCAGCAGTAATATCAATGCTGACCTGTGCGCCGGAAACAAGGGTATTTTCGATCAGAACTTCGCCATGAGTCGTTGACCGGGATATTGCGACGGTAAAATCCGGCCCGCCAGACCCGGAAAGCTCCGGACTGTCATAGGGCCAGGGGTCGGACTCGTCAGGTATACCGTCTTCGTCATGATCCGGGGGAAGATTAATAATCTGTGAAGTGATCCCGGTATCAGGCTTGTCTGGAGACAGGTCGGGTAACGGCACTTCGGGCTGCGAGTCGGAATTAACAGGGAGTGAACTTCGCATATCTGTTTCACCGGCCGGCTGCGTCTCTGACTGGCATCCGCTCAAAGTCACAACTAACGGGATGACAGTCAGCAGAGCACCAAGGTTGGTTAATGTTTTCATGGCTGACCTCCTGTGTCCTGCACATCAATCTGTATGGTCATTACCGTGCTGTTTCCCTTACCGTCATCAGCAGTGAGGCTAAGCGAATATATCCCCGCAGAGATCTCCATACGATAGAGGTTGTAACGGTTGGCGTATGCTCCAATGGCGTCGTCTCTGATAGCAAAAACGAATACCTCAGCCAGGCTCTTCGTCTCGTAGCAACCGACATCCTGCAACAACGGGCTGGTATTCAGGCCGAAGTCGCCGGTGTATTCGTACCAGTGACATATGCCTTCTCCAGCTCCCATGTTGCTGTTCAGCATCAGGCGGTTATTCCAGTAGCGGATATTGCCTGCGAAGTTGTTCATACTTATCTCGGTCAGGTCACCGCTGATGTCGGTACTGAACAGATAAAATTCCTGATAATTTTCGGTAATACTGAAATAGATTTTTTCGCCCATTACTGCAGCTTCTGAGAATTGCATGTAATTGAGATTTTCCAGTCGACCAGCAAGCAGGTCGGCTGAAATCTCGGTCAGTTCTGTGTCTCCTTCCTGCCAGGCCCATGCCATGACTTTGTTGCTGTCGGCATCCATGCCCTGACCGATAAATACAAGGCCGTTTTCAATATTGAGTATCCGTGAACCGAAATTGTTGAGCGGCATCAGGCCGATGGTGGTCGCATTTCCGTTAAGATCCAGAACACTCAGATCGATATAGTATTTGTAGAAGCCGTTCTCAATTACCTGCACATTTCGGGTAAGCAGGATGGTATCGCCGACACTGAACAGGCGGCCAAGACTGGTGGTGTAGCTTGGGTCAGCGGTAAATACCGGCGTCAGGTCTTTGCTACCATCACCGGCGGAGCAGGCAACAGTATTTATAGCCGACAGGCAAGTACGGTTTCCAAGAATCAGTGCGGATGTGTCGTAATTACTGCATTCAACGCCTGAGTCAGAGAAGGTGTCGGTAGAGCGATCCAGAATTTGCCAGTTGCCGCCGTAGCCGCAGTAGTAGAGGCCACCTTCCGGATCAATCGCATTACCCCAGACGCCATTAAAGTCAGGAGCCGTCACGGTTTTCACTGCACCATCATCGATGCGGTTAATCAGCGTATTGCCAGTATCCGGATCATTGCTGTCAAAGTAGACGGCATCACTGCCTTGTTTTGTCAGCAGGCTACCGAAACCGTTGTCAGCATCTTCGTGCAGTAGCTCCGTGCCATTTTCCGGTGTCCAGCCCCAGATCGCATACGGATTGCCAGCGTCACCGGGCTGCGTCATCCATGCTATACCGTTCTGCCAGAAATTCAGATTGAGCGATGGACGTTTGGGCAGCTCTTCGATGCCGCCGCCCGCAGTCAGGCTCAGTATGTAATTGCCTGCTTCACGACGCACGTTCATACCGCCCGGCAAGCCAGCCAGCTCACCCAGTGTAATCGGGTCGCCATCCGGCTCGCGCAGGTAGGCTTCCAGTTGTTCTGGCGTCAGTATCAGTTCGGTATCCGCTGTCAGAATGTAGGTAGGGACGGCAGTTTGCTCCGGTGCGTCTTCGACTGGCAATACTGTAATGCTGACGTCTGCACTGGCAGTTGCGCCCTGCGAATCGGTCACTGTGAGGCGGAAGCCGAGGTCGGTATTTTCCAGTACTTCTGGCAGGATCAGTTCGCTGTTCGGGCCAGAGGCATCACTGATGGAAGCATCCGGCCCTGCAATCTGTTGCCACTGATAAGTCAGACCATTGCCATCTGCGGCAGTGCTGTCGCTGCCCTGCAATTCAACCGTGCTACGTTCGTCGGCGCTGGTGTTGCTGATGGCGGCAATGGCCGTCGGGCGCTCAGAGGCTTCGGCCGGCTCGAAGGCGAGTTCCTGACTGAGGTCATCGCCAAGGTCGTACAAGCCTGAATCGCCGGTGTCGTTAATATCGGTCAGAAGGATCTGCAGGGTTGCTGCTTCATTAGAGCCGTCGTCAGGCAGCATGACACTGATCAGAGCAATGGTCTGTCCTGCGCGGAAGCATACCTCTCCAGTTTCATTCAGGTCGGGGGTTCCCATCGCCGTGGTTAACTCATACACCACGCATACGTCGGCGAGTGCAGGGCGCTCCAGCTGCACCGCTACAATGGCAGAGCTATCGCCGTTCAGGCGCTGGAACATCTGTGTTTCCGATGTCTCAAGGGCAATGGTGTTATTACGGCGGTCGCCATAACAGGTGTTAGATGGATCGGCCGGACATTGATCAATGATATCGTCCAGACCATCGCTGTCGCTGTCTGCGACCCATGGCAGAGCCACACTGTCAGTGTCGAACAAACGCAGTTCGTCACGGTTATTCAGGCCATCATTGTCGGAGTCGGCATCGTATTCCCCCAAAGTGGCATCGGCGGCCAGTTTCTGCAGGCCTTCAGGCAGTAATGCCAGACGCAGCCGGTGGCGCATATTCGTTTGTGCTACGAGCGCTGCGGTGGTGTCTTCCTCGGTATAGTACAGAGGACATTCTGCCTCGAACTCAGCAAGGCGTTCGGCGTCGTCCTGTAATTCAGCCAGATATTCCGTGCTCACCTGACAGCCTTCGAGGGTATCTGTTTCTGCGTTATAAAGTTGATAACTCAGCCAGTCACTCAACGGCAGCGTTGCTGGTGCATTGCCGGGGATGGCGTATTCTTCACCGGTCACTGGAATGTCGGCAATCCATTGCTGTACAGTCGCGCTGTCTGAGGTGAGAGCGCCTTCAAGGCTGCTCTGGACGGCGAGTATAAGTTTTGCAAACGGTGTCACCGATATTTCGCAGCCGTCAGCAAAAAAGGTATCGCCACGGAAGAAACAGGTGCCGGTGAAAGGCTCAGGCTCGGTGACAGGAAAGCGCTCGCGATGTTCGCTTAGCCAGTCATCTAACCAAGGCGCAGGACGTTCACCGTTACCCAGCTCCAGCAGGCGGCCTTCTTCACGCTCATCGGCTTCATCACGGAGGGCCTGCTCCAGCATCAGGAGTGACAGCGTGGTCGAGTCGTGCAGGCCCGGAGAGCCCGCGATGACCAGCTCTTTACCCAGCCATTTCACCAGGTTGTCGCGCCACTCGCTGGCTGAGGTCCAGTCACCGGCGGCGTCCGGATCTGCGGAAAACTCTACGAATGAGGCATCACCAACCGGTGGCAGGTAGGTCATGGACGTACGCAGTGATGACACGGATTCACCACGCAGGAAGACGCCGGAGGCTGCGGGTGCGCGGAATTCTGGAATCAGGGTGCTTTGCATAACGGAGGCAACCGTGGCTGTAATCAGTTCTGGCTCGACATCGCCGATGCCCAGCCCCGCATCAATCAGCTCTTCGGTGCTGATGAGGTCCGCAACATTCCAGATCGGATCGCCGCTGAAGGTGGTTGCCTGCAGGTCGATTAACTGAGCCGGAACATCGTTTTGTTGAATCAGGTATTCGCGCTCATACAGGCGGCGTGCTGCTGGAAACTGTCGATAGCGCTGTTGTTCCTGATAGTAAGCTTGTGAATCAGTAGCGCCGTAGGCTGAAGACAACGCAGCCTCTGGGTCATCAATGCGGGTGCCGCGTAGCTCTTCGTCAAAGTTGCTCCAACCGTCGTTATCATCATCGTTTAAGGCAGTACAGCGATCTGCTTCTGGCTGCGCGTCAATCTCTGCCTGCGTAACAACACCACAGCGGATATAGGTGTCGATATCACCCCAGCCGTCACCGTCACGGTCGTAATCTGAGTCTTCGCTCAGTGCGTTCAGGCCCAGCTCGGCCTCGACGATATCGGGAATGCCGTCGTTGTCGGTATCGCGCTTCTTGCCGAGCGGATGGTCGCTGACGACGGTGTAGATCATCTCCGCACTGGTGGTCAGAATCCCTCCCCGAAGAAGCTCAACTTCGAGGGTATAGGCGCCATTTTCGATAAAGGTGGCCGCCGCGCTACGGTTGTCCGCGTCGATGTCTACGGATTGCCAGGCACCCTCGTTAACCCGCCATTGGAGCTGATCGGCGCTACTGGCGCTGCCAGCTTCCATCACTACACGGACAGTCTGGTCGTAGGCGCCACTGGCCGGTGAAATATTCAGCTCAGCGGTGCTGCTGTCGACATTGACTTCCTGCAGGCCAATGACCGAAATCAGTGGTTGTGGGCTGGTCACCGGAGTTGTCATGGGCGTTGAACTGGCGGCAAGTGAGTTAACTAACACCTGTTCGTTGCTGGCCGGTACATACAGGGCGTTGCGGTAGCGCTCTTCCCAGTCGCCGGAGCTGAAGCCGGTAATCTCGCCAGTATCTTCGTTAATCACCCAGTAGCTGTTGTAGGCATCATCAAACAGTGATGCTGCGACGGGCAGGCTGGCGCCAGCAAGTATTGCGGCGGCAATGGCTGAAATGGGTAAACGCTTCATTCGGCACCTCCTGTGCTGGCGCTGTAGGCGGTCCAGTCAGACATGCGCCACTCACGCAGCGCATGGCGGTCATCAAACCAGACGATCTGATAGCGGTACTCCATGCCGCTGATCAGCCCGGCCCGATCGACAAAGGCGACGGTCGCGAATATCTCGCTGCCGCCGGCCTGATCAAGGTCGGCCATCAGCCAGATATAAGGATCGTTTAACCACAGCTTTCCGGAATTTTCGGTGCCATCCGGCAATACCGGGTTCCAGTAAGCAAACTGCAACAGCGGCGACACCTGTATCAGCTCCGAAACCTGTCCAGTGCTGTTACGCGCCTGACGGAACACCATAAAGTTCATGGCCGTGTCTATGTCCGTTTTGAGCTGTGTTGCTGCAGCTTTGGTGCATTCCAGATGGAGCCAGGTATCGCCATCAATCTGATAGTAACTGTCGGCATAGCCACTCTGGCTGAGCGAGCGTTCGCATTCTTTACTGTCTGGCAGTTCTACGTACATCAGCGGAATATGCAGGCCGTTGCTTAACGGGCTGCGTATTGGGCTGGCAGCGATCTGATTGTTCTGCGGATACAGGTCGTCACCCTGGGGGATTTCTTCCGCCACTGGCCAGGGGAGCCAGGCGGGCGGCACAGTGGTAGAGCGGGTCACACACACAGGAGCACTCCAGTCCGACATGTTGGGCTTACTGATGTCGGTGGACAGGCCATACGAGCGCACGCGGGCACACCATTCTTCGGTCCCTGAGGCCTGTGGTGGCAAGGTAAGCGTTGCCTGTAAATCGCCGCCGTTCTGAGCACTGACGGAAGTGCGCATCGGAGCCAGGCCGGCCGGCGCAGTGCGCTCTAACTCTACTTCATTGACTGTTTGCGGCTGATTCGGCGAGTACCAGTGCAGCGTCGCTTCGCTGCTACCCAACAATAGATCGCTCAGGCGTGGTGTCACCGGGGCTGGGGCCATATCATCGGCGACGACCATACAAGGAATCGCAGTGACCGGTGAGATATTGTTGTTGCCGTCCTGAGCGACGGCGTAGCCGCAGAACTCGCCCTGTTCATGTTCGTACTCAAGCGTTGGGTTCACTTCGCCACAGCTTGTGCCTACGCGTGTCGAAAGTCCGCCAATACGTTGATACAGAGTGGCGCAGCTGCCAGTAGGTGGCTGGATTGCAATCGTCACTGGGGTGCGACTGATGCCGCCGTTGAACGGAACGGGCTCATCGCAGTACACAGGCTCAATGCTCATGGTGCCGGAATAGCAGAAATTATTACCCCCAGTGGGTGTTACCTCGCACTGGCGCTGGCCCTTCACAAGATTGAGCGTAAAGGTGGGGAAGCTGTCATTACAGGCGTAGTTATAAATGGCACAGGCATCGTCGCTGTCAGTTGGGCTGAGGATCTGCTTCTCTGTTAAGCCAAGATCAACACCC
>Ga0255776_10008165_pt1 | contig 10391 bp, 10 predicted proteins | sample 071ome_19_FD_179974 | JGI IMG/M metagenome (GOLD analysis project Ga0255776, IMG submission 179974) | Coastal salt marsh microbial communities from the Groves Creek Marsh, Skidaway Island, Georgia - 071413AT metaG (version 2) | ecosystem: Environmental > Aquatic > Marine > Intertidal zone >...
AGCAGCGACTAACTACGCAACAGGCCCTAATCCCCCCTTCCCGCTTTCTTTACTGGTGAAACGAGCGCTCGGTGCGTCGTTCTCGGAAGCCGCCGAAATATCCAACGATTATCGCTGGATGGACACCTGTTTACCGGCAGCCAATATCTACGCCTCAGCCGAAGAAATTTCGCGCTTCTACCAAATGCTTCTTAATCGCGGCGAATGGAACGGTAAGCAGATCCTTCAACCGGAAACGGTTATCCGTGCCGTCCATCCTTATGGCGAATTCACGTTTGATCGAACCATGATGATTCCAATGCGATACAGCGCAGGCCTTATGCTGGGAGCCAACCCAGTCGGCATGTGGGGAAGAAACACTGAAAACGCTTATGGCCATATCGGTTTAATCAACAAAATGTGCTGGGCTGACCCGGATCGTGACATTGCGGTATCTATCTTAACCACAGGTCTAGCTTTGGTATCACATCATATTCCTTATCTGATGAAACTGGTGCATGTCATCAACAAGGAATGCAGATAATCGGATAGAGAGCATCCCATGAATAGACGTGTTTGGAAGACCAGAAAAGCCGGAGACATTCAGCGTCTCAAGCTGGAAAACGAAGCTCTCGGTTCCTTGATGCCAGATCAGATCAGGGTGTCCGTAAAATCGGTAGGATTAAATTTTGCGGATATCTTCGCCCTCACAGGCCTCTACTCCGCCACTCCGGAAGGCCCTTTTATTCCGGGTTTGGAATACAGTGGCGAAGTATTAGCAATCGGTTCAGATGTAGAAGACTTTCACGTAGGCGATCGAGTCATGGGCGTCACACGCTTTGGCGGCTATGTCGATACCATAGATACCGCTGCAAATCACTTGATACCGCTTCCCGATACCTGGAGCTTTGATGAAGGTGCGGCATACCTGGTGCAAACACTGACCGCTTGGTACGCCTTGAAAGAACTTGGAAATCTCAAAGAAGGCCAACAGGTTCTGGTTCAAAGTGCAGGAGGTGGTGTCGGCTTACAGGCAATGAAACTATGCCGAGCGCTCTCTGCGAACCCTATTGGCTTTGTTTCATCTCAGGATAAAGTCGACTTCCTTAAATCCAACGGGTTTGATCATTGTTATGTACGCGAACCTAACTTTTCCAAACAACTCAAAAAACTCAACATTAACCCAGACTTGGTGCTTGATGCGATTGGTGGCGAAATTCAAACCGCTAGCTTTAATGCATTAAAACCTATGGGACGACTGGTTGTGTTTGGAGCGGCTGAGTTTACGCCTGGCAAGCGTCGACCGAATTACCTGTCTGCCGCCAAGAAGTATCTGTTTCGTCCTAGATACGATGTGATGGATATGATCAGTGAAAATAAATCCGTCATGGCATTTAATCTGATCTGGTTGTGGGAGCAACTGCCGCTCATGCAACAATTGGTACAGGACATGATGGGTATTGAGATCGAACCACCTCATGTTGGCCATTGCTTTGCGTTTGAAGATGCCCATCTAGCCATCGAATGCCTGAGATCCGGTAAAACCCTCGGCAAGGTCGTCCTTCAGGTCAATCAATAAGACATCTCAGATAAAGGCCTGACCAGACTTCGAGCCTGATCCTTTGAAAGCGCATCATGGAAGGCATCAACCAGTGCTTCAGAATCTGCAATCACTTTCTGCCAATTATCAATTCGAGTTTGGGTGTCATAACGTTTTAGGTCATTTCTATCCGGAACATGTTGATCAGGCAAAGTATCAATAAAGGCTCTGGAAGGACAAAGCACTACTACATTATCATATTGCTCAGGGTTCACCCTGCGCCATGGCAGCCCTTTATCCAGCCAACCGGGAATCAACTTGGGATAAAAATGAGGGTACAAAACAAGATCGTCACTGCTCTTAAACGGTCCCTCAAAATGGTAATCCACCAAACCGCCATCCCAATGTAAGCGTTCCTTAGACCCGGAAACCCGAACCGGTTCCAAAACAAAAGGAATAGCGCCAGAAGCCATTAATGATGCCGACAGATTCTCTTCATTTAACTGTACCTGCTCTCCCAAGCTGAGATTTCGATAAGGCCAGGAGCCCGGCTTTTGAGAGAACACGACCCTAGGAAAAAGGCCTTCTACTGCTTTGCTTGAAACAGGGTTTGATAGTGCCGCCAAGCCAAGCGATAGACCTTGCACCCAGGAAGACTCATGATTAAATAAGCTACGATTTCGGACTGTCACCACATGAAGGGATCTATGCGGATTATTCACAATATAAGCATGATGGCTGTCCGTTGCACCTTCTGCTCCCAGCGTATGCTTTAGAATCGCAGCGGCACTGTCAGACACTTCCTTCTGAGTAGGCTTATCTTGATATTCAACAGTTGAATAGGCTTCAGTCAGTCGTTTTATTGCGGCAGATGGATCTTTCTGTGCGTAACAGCTCATCCGCCAAGCGCCAATGGAAGAGCCAATCAGCTCTATTGGTTGTGACGCTGAAGCCAGGAATTGATCATTCAGATACTGATCCAGCTTACTTAATACCAGCCATTTAGGGCCGCCAGATGCCCCAACGATCAAAGAAATTTGATCTGCGTTTAGACCTTCTTCCTTAATCTTATGGTAGGCCCTTTTACCTGCATAAATCTCAATCGCCATGAGTTCTTATCCGAATCCATTCAAAGAGCACAAGATGCCTCAGCCCTTCACTCGAAGCAAGCGATTTAAGCTTTCAGGACAAACACTTGAGTCTTCTACATTTCTCTGTTTAAAAAAGCTACACTAAAAGAAAACGAAGATATTTTTATGAAACCGACTCAATTCGAACTATTTCCAGTACCCAGCCCATGTATTGGTGTCTGTACCACCAATGCCAAAGGCTATTGTCTTGGATGTTTTCGAAGCAGAAATGAACGATTTAACTGGAACGACTTTACCCCTGTACAAAAGATGCGGGTAATCGACTTATGTAAAAAAAGAAAAGAAATCGTAGAACAGAAACGTCGAGAAAAGGCGTTAAAAGAAAAAGAAGCAGCAGAGAAAAAACAAGCCTGAACCCGCCTATACACTCCACTTTTAGTTAATTAACTCCAGAGGTATGGTAAAGAGAAAACGAGCGCCAGGTGAGTGCGTTTGATCTAAACAAATGCTGCCCTGCATATCCTTTTCAAGAATCGACCTAATTAAATAAAGTCCCATCCCGCTTCCCACATCTTCCGCTCGAGTAGTGAAAAATGGTTCGTATATCTTTTCAGCAATATCCTTTGGCACGCCGCAACCATCATCCTGATAATCAACCACGACACATGCTCTTCCATCAACTGTCTCCTCTCGTGCAGAAATTTTTATACAGCCCTGACTTTTATTCCTGAAACCGTGAATTATGGAGTTATTGATGAGATTGGTAATGACCTGATCGAAGGAACCAGGATAGTTGTTAACGTGTAATTCCATAGGTATATCGAGGTCTATGGAATGACTGAATTTCTTTAACGTACTGTGCAGTGTTGTGATGACTTCATTCACTGATTGGGAAATAGAAAAATTTCGACGCCTCATACTGGTTTGATCCACTGCAACTTGCTTGAAGCTTCCCATTAACTCACTGGCTCTGTCGCAATTCTTTTGAAGAATCTCTGAAGCATATCCACAATTTTCAAGAAATGACTCCAGGTCCGAGCGTTTCATACCGCCCTCTAGTGTAAGCTTTCTGAACTGTCGTATGTTGTCATCCAGTGTAGATGCCACCGTTACATTGTTACCAAGCGGTGTATTTACTTCATGAGTAACTCCAGCCACCAATGCGCCTAACGAAGCCATTTTCTCGTTATGCAGTAACTGCTCCATAGCCTCAACTTTTTCTTTATTGGCGGTTAACAATTCCTGAGTACGCTCTTCAACTCGTCGTTCTAATTCAGAGTTCAATTTCAGTAACTGATGCTCGGCCTTTTCTTTGGCTTTGTGTTTAACCTCTAATTCGGCAACACTTGAAAGAATAGTCTCGGTCATTTTGTTTAATGACTTCGCCATTTTCCGCACTTCCTTACTCCCTATAACAGGAACATTCTTCTGATATCGACCTTCAGCGATTCTATTTGCTGCCTTTTCAACTTTTCTGATTGGACGTACAAACAGCGTAGCGAGTGTTATTGCGGCAAGCATAGTGACAAGGAACACAATCGCTAATTCAATCAGCCAGCGATAGTAATTTTCATCAAGCCGAGAGGTATATTCCGCCTCATTAAGAGACACTTCTACAATCCACGGAACCTGGTTTAAACGGGATCGAACCGATCTCAATCTGAGACCTTCAGGAAAAGTTTGCCAAGAAGGTTGATCCATCAATTCAAGTGGTGTTTCTGAATAGTGCTTACCTATCAAATCCGGATTCATCAGGTTGGCCAGAATATTCATATCCCCATCAAACACTCGAGCATGAAACGCAGTCTTTTTTAATGCCTGACTTAGCATTAATTGAATTCGACTGGGTTCGATTCTTAGCCTTAATAAACCTATGACATGTCCCTCAAGGCTTTTAATGGGTGTAGATACGTACAACGCCCGTCCCTGCACATCATCTATCAAGGCATAACTAAAGTACCCTAGGCGGCTTTCTTTTCCTTTAAGAAAATACTCATACTCAGCTTCCACATCCCGATATAAAGTGGCTGACGTATCAATGAGGTTATTACCAGAAAGATCCAGCAGAGCGACAGAATTTACAAAGATGGAATCTTTCACGATGACGTTTCTTAACATCTCGTGAACACGATTTAGATTTGCCTCCCTGTAAATCGGTTCACCTTCAATATAACGCCGAAAGCTAGGTATATGACTGTCGGCCCATAACACCTCAAGGGTATTTTGAATGTAGTTATCATAGAGCTGAACTACGTTATCTCTGGCTTGAGTTAAAGCGGCATCTTTGCTTTTGACATACTCTTCAGAGGTACGCTGTTCGATATGAGAGGTCATCAAAGCTATGGGAATAAAGGTTACCAGAAGCAACAGCAAAGCCAGTTGAAGCCTCAAAGTCATTTAAGAAACTCCGAGGCTAGAATGGTTTCCGGAGCGGGCTCCCTAAGTACTCCTGATCGTGAATAAAAGCTGTTATAAACCTTTAACACATTAGGTAATCCTTCGGCTGAAAATTGATCTTCAAAACTGGAAATATTTTGTTCGCGATTTAATAATTTAATGCCATCTAGAGAGATCTCAGCAACTGACTGGCTGGTGGCCTTAGCGATTAATTGATTACCTTCCTCAAAGTTATCCAACCACCAGCTTTGGGCTTTGAACCAGACATCAAGAAAGATCCGCACGGCTTCAGGATTCTTTTGACCGTAACTGGCTGAAATAGCCACCGTATCCGGAATCAACCCTGGAGTATCTTTACTGGAAAAGACCACCTGAGCACCAACATCAATAGCCTGCCCTACGTAAGGATTCCAGGTGTGGCCGACATCCAGATTTCCCAGTGCCAACATAGAAGGCACCTGAGAGGCATCAACATTAATTAGATTCACATCAGAAAGTGGTGTGTTATGAACCTTTAACATAGTGCGAATCAATAACTCACCAAAACCACCTAAGTTGGTACCTATCGTTTTACCTTTCAAATCCTTCAGGATGTCAGGGTCTGTAGCTAACACGGCATCACCACCCGCGGATTCATCAGTAACCAATATCACAGAGACATCTTTCTTCTGACGCGTCACCAATACCGCGTCTCCAAAGGCAACGGCCACTGCATCTATAGACCCTGCGGTAAATTGTGCCAGCATCTTATCGGTATTACCTGGAATCGCCAGCTTCAAGTTCAGCCCCTGGTCTTTAAACCATCCTTTTTCGTAAGCTATAACAGCTGGGTAATACCCTGGCCACAAATCGATCGACAACCGCATCTCAGGCATTGAGGTATCTTCCTTTACCTCGGTTTCAATATCACTGCACGCAACCAGACTAACCAGAAAGGTCACAGATAAGATGATTCGCCATAAGTACTGAAAGCCATAAATCAGGCGTGATTGATAGATCATTTTGATCTCCGAAAAAATACAAATACCCCTTAAGACTAGTACACTCTGCTCATTAGAAAACATTAGAACAACGCTTTAATGAGTTCGGTCATCTTGCAGGCATAAAAAAACCCGATTTGATCTCTCAAACCGGGTTTTTAGAAGAAGCTCTATGCAATTAAAGTGTCAAATCACGAACACTTGCCTTGATAAACTCTTTCTTAAGATCTTCAAAAGTTTGCACTGCAGGAAACTGAGGGAACTCCTCAATTACATTTTGAGGCGCATGGAACAAGATACCTGCATCAGCTTGAGCCAACATAGTTGTATCGTTGTATGAATCACCTGCTGCAATTGTGCGGTAATAAAGCGTTTTAAGTGCGAAGATTGATTGACGCTTAGGGTCTTTCTGACGCAAGTGATAGTTAACTACTCGACCTTTCTCATCCGTTTCCAACTGATGACAAAGCAAGGTTGGGAAACCAAGTTGACGCATCAATGGCTGAGCGAATTCATAGAATGTGTCTGAAAGAATAACCACCTGGAAACGCTCACGTAGCCAGTCGATAAATTCACGAGCACCTTCTAGTGGCTCAAGTGTTGCAATTACTTCCTGAATGTCAGGCAAGCCATAACCATGCTCATCAAGAATACGAAGACGTTGTTTCATCAACACATCGTAATCAGGAATATCACGAGTAGTCGCTTTTAGCTCTTCGATTCCAGTTTTCTCAGCAAACGCGATCCAGATTTCAGGAATCAATACACCTTCAAGGTCAAGACATGCGATTTCCACCTAACACTCCTATATATGTAGCAATATGGTTAAAAAATTTATGGCGAAACTGTAACGAGTTATTCCATAAAGAGCAATGCTAATTCATAACCGTTATTTCGCCTTGTTATAAGGATCTGATATTCTACGCAAAATTTGTGATAACAAAGGCTAAATAGCCAGGCTGGTAAGGCATTTAGACTTACCATTTAATAACGATAAGGCTAAATATTTAAACCGGATTAGATTATGAGTGATTTTAACGTTCAACAATTAGCTCTTGAATACGACAATGCTTCTCCACGTAAGATTCTGGAACTTGCTTTAGAAAAGTTCGACAACATTGCGATTTCTTTTAGCGGTGCTGAAGACGTAGTTTTGATCGACATTGCCCGCAAAGTTCGCAAAGACATCCGTGTTTTCTCACTGGATACTGGCAGACTTCACCCTGAAACCTATCAGTACATCGAGCAGGTTCGTAAACACTACGGCATTGATATCGAAATCATGACACCGGATTCAGAACTGCTTCAGCCTTTTGTTCAGGAAAAAGGTTTGTTCAGTTTCTTCGAAGACGGCCACCAGGAGTGCTGTGGCGTTCGTAAAATCGAGCCTCTGAAACGTAAGCTGGCAACGATGGATGCCTGGATTACCGGTCAAAGAAAAGACCAAAGCCCGACTCGCGCGGAAGTGCCAGTGATCCAGAACGATCACACATTCTCAGGCCCAGGCAAGAACTTAATTAAATTTAACCCGCTGTCTAACTGGTCATCTGAGCAAGTATGGGACTACATCCGTATGTTTGATGTGCCGTACAACAAACTGCACGAGCAAGGCTTCACAAGTATTGGTTGCCAACCATGTACACGCCCTGTACTGCCTAATCAGCATGAACGTGAAGGTCGCTGGTGGTGGGAAGAAGCCACTCACAAAGAATGTGGCCTACACGCAGCAAATATCAAATCCGACGACTAAGGATTGATATAATTCTGTTTCCGCAAGGGCTGATAGCCACCAGCCCTTGTTAACGCTACGCTGCTCTTGGTAGAATCTCGCATTCATCAGTTGCCCAATTGACACGTATAAGCCTACTGAATATGACCAGCATTGCTTCTTCGAATACCCCTAGTAATAACGCCTCTATTAATCCAGACATCAAAAGCATCGTTCTTGTTCGAAAGATCAAAGCAGATGGAACGGACTGCCAGAAGTGTCAGGATGTTATTGATCAGATGGCCAAAAACGATCAGCTTAAATATCTAGATCGTATTGTTGCTGCAGACGAGCGTGATGAAACCAGTGAAGGCTTTATGATCGCCACAAAATACAATGTATCGAGAGCGCCTTTCTTTTTAGTCGAATACAAAGACGGTTCTAACCAGATATTCACTGTGTACTTGAAATTTGTGAAGGAAATTCTTGAACTAGAGACGGATAAGAAAGCCGAGTTGAAGGATACACTGACCTCAATGGCAGATAATCTCGACTTTATCTAATCATGAGTCTATTTTCAGACTGCATCTAATCTGATCAAGCTGAATGAGATAGCCTGCCAGTTTATTAATAAACTGGCAGCTCAACTCCATTGAAAAGCTCGTCCAATTCGCCCTTGGTCGTACAGGCTATTGCAGCATCGATGCGTTCTCTGGTGAGATGTGGCGCAAACGACTCAATAAAGTCATACATATACCCTCGAATGTATGTACCCCGTCGAAACCCGATTTTAGTCACACTTGAGTGGAACAAATGACTGGCATCCAAAGCCACCAAATCCGGGTCAACTGCCGGATCAATAGCCATGTGAGCCACGATACCGACACCTAATCCCAAACGAACATAAGTTTTAATAACATCCGCATCTGCCGCTGTGAATACAACCTTAGGCTTGAGATTTTCCTTTTCAAAAGCTTCGTCTAACTTTGAACGCCCTGTGAACCCAAAGACATAAGTCACAATAGGATGCTCAGCCAAATCCTTGAGCGTCAGTTGATCCAGCTTAGTTAGAGGATGATCTTTCGGAACAACAATGGAACGATTCCATCGATAGCAAGGCATCATAATTAAATCATTGAACAGAGAGAGTGCTTCGGTCGCAATAGCGAAATCCACTGTACCATCGGCCGCCATCTCTGAAATTTGCATTGGTGTGCCCTGATGCATATGTAAGGCAACATCCGGGAAACGCTGAATAAAATCTTTAATCACTGGAGGTAACGCATATCTAGCCTGAGTATGCGTGGTACCAATCGCAAGATTTCCTTTACGCTCATCACTGAACTCCAGGGCAACTTGCTTAATGCTTTCTACTTTTCGTAAGACTTCACCCGCTACCTTGATGATCTCTTCACCAGCAGGTGTGATATGAGTTAGATGCTTACCACTTCGAGAAAAGATTTCGACGCCTAATTCGTCTTCTAACAAACGAATTTGCTTACTAATGCCCGGTTGGGAGGTATATAAGCTTTGAGCTGTGGCTGATACATTGAGGTCATGATGCGCTACTTCCCAGATATAACGCAGCTGTTGTAACTTCATAAACCCTCCAGGCCTTCCTTGTTCAGAATTCAACCAATCCAGATACACATAACAGTCAATTCCTAGTGTTTAAGCAAGAATCGAAGGTTATAAAAGCTCTACTATTTCAAAATAGTATAAAAATATAAATAAATATTCTTTTTCAGAATAGATAGAAAGCTTTAAATTTACCAGCTAGTTTCGATTTATTATTAGCTTTTTATATTAGACCCCTAGATGGACATCATTCTTTATATACTTGCCGGTGCGGCTGTTGGCTTAGCAGTTGGAATCACCGGAGTTGGCGGTGGCTCATTAATGACCCCGTTACTTTTACTGTTTGGCTTTCCTCCGCATGTAGCGGTAGGAACCGATCTTATGTACGCGTCGATTACCAAAGCTGGCGGTGCAGTTGCACACCATAAGCAGAAAACAATCCGCTGGCGTTTAATGTGGTTAATGGCTGCTGGTAGTCTTCCGGCCGCTGGTGTCACCGTTTTTCTACTGCACAGCTATTTTGGCGACCCTGAAAGTTACAGCCACTTATTAACGACCAGTTTAGGCTTCATGCTTATTCTAACCTCAGGCGTTATCTTGTTTAAAAGCCGCCTAAGAAAAAATATTGCTCAGGAAATCCTTAGCCAGCAAGATCTGATTACCACACGCAAACAAGATGTCTTAACCTTTGCGATGGGTGTTTTTCTGGGCGTGCTGGTAACGCTATCCTCAGTGGGCGCAGGGGCTATCGCCGCTGCAGTATTAATGATTCTCTACCCGAAACTGGCTTCAGTTAAAATCGTCGGCACTGACTTAGCTCACGCCGTACCGCTAACATTGATCGCGGGATTAGGTCACATGTTCCTGGGAAATGTGGACTTCCTACTTCTTGGCAGCCTGTTGATAGGTTCCCTACCCGCTATTATGATTGGTACCAAGTTAGGTGCGAACATACCGGATAAAGTATTGCACCCGATATTAGCCTCTGTGTTGATGATCATCGGTGCTAAGTACGCCTTCTTTTAAGAAACATTCGCTACACATTTCTTTGCTAACCTATATGAGCTTCCTTAGGATTCATGTCCGAAAAGGAAGCTTAAATCAATAAAAGCGTAATC
>Ga0255776_10008167_pt1 | contig 10388 bp, 8 predicted proteins | sample 071ome_19_FD_179974 | JGI IMG/M metagenome (GOLD analysis project Ga0255776, IMG submission 179974) | Coastal salt marsh microbial communities from the Groves Creek Marsh, Skidaway Island, Georgia - 071413AT metaG (version 2) | ecosystem: Environmental > Aquatic > Marine > Intertidal zone > Salt...
TCTTGAGGTCAAAATTTCTCGCCATTGTTCTCGAGGGGTTTCGCCACGAAGCGAACGAGGATTTGCTTCATGAAACTTTCTTTCCGAGAGATCCACCGCTTGCGTTGTCGCGTAAAGAAGATGCACCGAAACGCTTCGATAACAAAATTTACCTCATACTGAGAGCATTTTGTTCCGAACCAACGAACGCGTCCATCGTCGAGCGGTGCTACAAAAAAGCCCACGTGAAGTCGCCGTGCGCGAGGCGTATTTTACGCTTGTGCGCCGAAGGGTGCTTCGAAAGCGAGAAGTACGAGCACGTGGCGAACGCTCGAGAATGCGACGACGAGTACCCGTTACGTGCGATGGGTGATGCTGTCACCAAGTGCAAAATAGCTCACGGAAAAGATGAGTTTGTATGCGTGAGATGGATGTGCCGCTCGAAATTTGAAGTCGACGACGTCGCGAGGAAAGCGTTTCAAGATGTGTACGCGGAAGTTACCGCGCTCGAGATTTTACGCGAGTGCAGTAAAGATTTTAAGAAAAAGAAGAGGACTACCGTAAAAAAAGAAAACGACGGAGAAACCAACGACAACAATAATGATGATATTTTGATTTCATACTCGTTCGGAACGCTCCGAGATTACGGCGCATGCGAAGATTTTTTATGCGTGGCAATCGATTGGGTCGATGGCGTCGGATTAAACATTTGGCGTTCAAATCTAGGTAAATGTGTACAAAAAGACGCAAATGAAGTAAACAGCGACAGAGAAGTATTGTTCGCGATTGCAAAAACAATGCTGCAGATGATAGTTGTCATGCACGAGAAGAACATAGTCCACTTTGACTTGAAGCTCGAACATTTCATCCTCACCGCAAGAGCCGGCGAGAAGGAAGGAACAAAAAACGAGATAACTTTGATAGATTTCGGAGAGTGCGCGGTCTACGACAGCTCCGACAAAATAAAAGGAACCTCTCGCGCGAGAGGTACAGAGACACACCACGCTCCAGAAATGCTATTGATCGACGAGATGAAGAATCCTGGTACTTCGTCGTTCGAAAAAGAGGGCAACTGCGGTAATACTACGGCTGCTGCGTGCCTCGTCGACGGCAAAAAATGTGACTGCTATGCGCTCGGCGTGGCGTTGTGCGAGTTATTTTTCGGTAACTCTCCAAATAGACACGCGTACGAACAAAATGGATTCCTTGGTTTGCTCAATATCGTCGCTGGTGGCGATGGTGACGGTGAAGAATATTCGAGAATGTTACGCGACGATATCGTACCCTCAACTGCTTCGTCTTGCGAGGCACGACTCGGTTCACCCTCTGATGGCGATATTGCAAACTGGTTACTCCAAACGCTGCTTGTTCGCGATCCGCACAGCCGCGCATCGGCTCGACGCGCGTTGACGACGTATTCTGACATGATACAGTAATGATAATATATGGTATGTATTAAAACAAAAATCACTTCTAAATCCTCTTTTGCGGTTACGCCAACCCCTCTATATTTTTACACAAGTTCGTTATCATATTAAAATACGGAAACGATCAATGTTTCACCGCATTCTTCACGGCGCCACTCACGAGATTCTCGTTTATTACCGCTTCCGTTTCTAACGCGTCCATTTCCGCGTATAATCTCGTGCTCGACTCGTCCGTCGGCGAGAATACCGACTTCTGGTATTCCTCGTCATTTTTCGGTATGTTGGCGCTCTTCATGTTTCGCCTTTGCATTTCGAACGTCTTTGTCCACTCCGAGTGCGAATCGCACGGCGTTCGCGGCGTCGTCGGCAGACTCGCCTCGTTTTCTTTCGCTTCATTCTCGTCGTCGCCTTCGGTTTTCAGTGCATTTTCGTGGTCGTGTGGTACCTTTTGCAGACAGTGCCGGCACCTCGCCGTTGCGCAATCGATCCCTAGAAATTTTAACACTCGCTGCCCTCCGCTGTCGACGGATTCCAACATCGGTGTCGCGACAAACGTCGTGTGATCCTTCAAGTTTTCCTGCTGCTTTCCTTGCACCTCGGCTGCGCTCATGTTGTGTTTTAAATGTGTTCTTATGAGGTTTCTCGCGTGAATGGAGAGAACGAAAAGTGAAGAGACAATTATTGTCGAGAGGATATTTTTGTCCCCTCTTTTGATGTTTTTTTTCGTGGGCGTGTGGGAGATATCTTTTTTCGTGTGGGAGATATTTTTTTTCTTCTTCATCTAATTCCATGATTCCTTTCTTCTCTTCGTCATTGAGGTTGGTGTAAACAGGTTTGATCATTATACGCTCAATTGAAGATTGCGACGAGGTGGTGTTATCGCTGTCGTCTTGTTTTCGTTTTCTTTTCGGTTTCGTCATCGCGCCCGTCGAATTGATTTTTATGAGATTTATACGAGTAGTTTAGCGCAAGAAAGAGAAACAGATTCAAAGTTTTTTCTTCTTTGTTCCCGGGAGGAGTGAAATTCACACGTCGCGAGAGACGAAAGACAACAAGCAAACGAAGATCGTCGTCACGCCGAAGTACATTCACCACCGCGCGCTCGAGAGAGCACTACCCACGGGGCGGGGTGGTCCTCTCGCGGTTCTTTGGATTTGGATTTTCGCGACGTGCGCGTGTGCGTGCCTTCTCGTCGCGTTTACTTTTCTCGAGAAGAATGGTACAAAAGAAAGAGTTGTGAAAGGACTGATGAAGAAGAATAGCGCGAAAGGTCTTTCCGACGACGCCGACTGTTCGTATGAAAAAATAGACTTTCAAAGCGTGAAAAACAGAGTCGTCGAGAAGATTGAAACCGCCACGGTCGAGCGCGTGCCGTTCTCGCACGTCTTCGTGAAAGGTATATTCTCCGAACGCGTGTACGCGTGCGTTTTGCGTCATCTGGCGAACAAGGATACGGAGGAAAATCTTACGTACGTGCCGATGGCAAATTGGCCGGGGCGCAACTCCATACCTCTGATTGATAAATTCGGTAAGGTGAAAGCGAAGGAACCGTCGTTTTGGGGTCACTTATCGCGAGCGTTGGGAAGTGACGAGGTGAAAAGTGCGTACGTGAGAAAATTTGGAGCGACGATGGAGAGGAGATTTGGCGGCGTGAAAGTCGAACGCGTGTTGCAAAACGTAAGATTGAATCATCGACTTGACCTGACGAGAGATACGTCTGGATATTCGATACCTCCGCATACAGATACGAACGAGAAGGCAGTGTCGATACTGTATTATTTGGCATTTCCAGAGACATCAAATACGTCGGTTGGTACGAGAATGTATGCTTCAAAGAATAAAAGAGACGACGGTATTCGATACCCGCCGCGTGGAAGTACTTCAACGCCGTCTAAAAATTTCAATAACGATTTTGAGGAAGTGGAGAGCATCCCATTCGTACCAAACGTAGTGTTTGCGTTCGCTCCGTGCTGGTCGAGTTGGCACGGCGTTGAGAATATTGGAAATGGTGAAAGAGACACAATCCAGGGTTTCGTAACGATAGAAGAATTGGTTGGAGAGGGACATTTTGACAAATACGGAAGTCAAAAACCGTGCGTCGCGTGAGCGAGAGAGAAAGAGTACTATTATATCATACGATGATGGCTTCTACTAAATGGTGGTTTCTAAAGAATTTTTTTCTCTTCTTCTTCGTACGTTGACCTTTCGTGTTGTTGTTGTTGTTGTTTTGTATTATAATGTGGACTAAAACTCCCCTAAAATAGTGACTCTAAAAATATCCGCTATGTGACCATGCGTCTGTGAATAAATACAATCGCGATGATGGCTTTTTTTATCTCTAATCTCTTATCTATGGAACCCCTCTACGTTCGGATCTATTTCGATGGAGTATCTCTTGTGCCGTTTTCTTCCGTGGAGACGCAAAGCAAACTCTACGCCCGCGGGAGTGTCCAACCAATCCTCGAAATCGTCTTTGCCTTCCTCGACCATGGCGGTTAAGTGCACGTCGTCGGCTGGGATGAACGTGTTTACTCTCGGTAACGCCTCAGATGGGCACAAAACCGCGTTCCAGTGTATGGTGTCGTCTTCGTCTAATCCTACTCGCAAGGCGTTTTCGTGTAAGCTGGGTAAGTTGTTCGTCACGCCGCCGTCGACGCAGATGTTGTTGTCCCACACACAAAATCCAGGCCAGGTCCAGCCGGGGATGTATCCGCACGCTAACACGCAATTGATTAAATCTTCTCGCGAGTGCCACTCGGAGATGATGACGTTGTGCGGCGTCGGGAACAACTTGGTGACGGATAAAAACACTCTCCCGTTGCACCTCGTGTGCGCGTCTTCCGGTAACAAAGTGTTTAATAAATACCTGCAATACTGTCCGATGTTGGTCAAGTTATGGATAAAACCCATCGGCTCTCTAAACTCGTGCGCGATTGGTGGGATTTGTTTCCAAATTTCCTCCGGCTTCACGCCCGCACCCGCAAGCGCGGCGACCAAGGCGCCGATGGAGGCGCCCGCGAAGACGATGTCCTCCACTCCGCTCTCTCCAAAGTTATCCCTCAAACCGAAATAAACACCTAAATGATACCAGGTTCGAAACCCGCCCCCGCATAGACTCACGTGCGCGTGGTCGTCCCCGTTTTCAGTCTTATCTCTTCGTTTCTCTTCGTTCACGTGCGTCGTGTTCTTTTTAAACCGGTGCGGAAACGTCGGCTTCCACAGCGGCTCCCCCAACAGTTGCCAAAAGACTATCCAAAACAGCACCCAAACCGCTTGCAACGTCGCCAACGGAAATGCGAAGAGGAAGTACGCGCACGTTTCCAAAAAGTATCTTCGTTTTGGAAACGTCGTCGGGTTCCTCACCGCTCTCGTCGTCGAGTACGCGTACATCTGGAGGAGATAGATAAGAGTCAAACTTAAAGCTACGTTTCGAATCGTTTTCGCGTCGGTTTCCTCGTAAAAGAGTTGGACGTGCCTTTTCGCGTCGTCCAAAAACTTTTGCGCCGCTGATGCGTTCATATTACTCGTCATCGAAAACGACTTTGAAGTCACAGTACTGCTACGAGTACCATGACTACCATGACTACCACCACCACCGAAAAGACTCTCTCGGAAAAAGTTCATCATCTCTCTCTCTTTCCTTTTCAGAGATCCTCTCGAGTTTATTTTGTGGACGTTTTGTTCCTTTTTTGGCCCCCACTGCCGAGAAGAAGAAGTCAAGAAGAAGAAGAAGAAGAAGAAGAAGAAGAAAATGCCGGAGAGAGAGAGAGAGAGGTGAAAAAAGAAGAAAAAAAATTTGTGTTTTTCGCTTGAGTGGAATCTTTTCCTCTTCCTCTCTTCTCGTAGCTTGTGGCTGAGAAATATCTCTTTTTTCTTTGGGATAATCTTTTTTCTTCTCTAACCGGATTACATCTCTCTCTCTTCATCATCCGCACACAAAAAGAGCGCGCTCAATACCACACACGTGTGTATATATATAACTCATACACACACGCACATATTATTGTTGCGCACGCAAGCTTATACATATATATATACATTTTTTGTGTATAAAAAAACTTCCCCCACACCCGTCTTTTTCTTTTATATGTCCATGCAAACGTCCTCTTCGGTGCGAGCGAAACAATTTCAGACCACCACGGGCGCACTCAAATCTAAAATTCAATCGCAAAAGAAGATGAGCACCGTCGTTCGAGCGCAAGCCGTGGCTGGCGTGGCGGTGAAACCGGTCCCGACGAAGCCGATCGAGGGGCAAAAAACCGGCACGTCCGGTTTGAGAAAGAAAGCGAAGGAGTTTTCCAGCGAAAACTATCTCGCCAACTGGGTACAGTCGTTGTTCATGGCGTTACCGCAATCGGAGTTGCAAGGAAGCGAGATGGTTTTAGGCGGCGACGGGAGATGGTTCAACAAAGAAGCGTCGCAAATCATCTTGAAATTAGCCGCCGGAAACGGGGTTAAGAAGATGTACGTCGGTCAAAACGGTTACTTGGCGACGCCGGCGGCTTCGGCGGTCATTCGCGCGCGCAAGGCGTACGGCGGGTTCATCATGTCCGCGTCGCACAACCCGGGCGGGCCGGACGAAGATTGGGGGATCAAATTCAACTCCTCCGCCGGGGAACCGGCGCCGGAAAAGATCACCGATAAAATCTACGGCTTCACGCAAACCGTGAGCGAATTAAACATGGCGGATATCCCGGACGTGGACTTGAGTAAAGTTGGCGTGACGAAGTTTGGCGACTTTGAAGTCGAAGTCATCTCGCCGACGGAAGATTACTTGACGTTGTTGAAAGAAGTCTTTGACTTTGAATTAATCGGTAAGTTGTTGAAGAGAAAAGATTTCTCCATGCAATTCGACGCCATGCACGCCATCACTGGCGCGTACGCGAAGCCGATTTTGGTCGACGCCTTGGGAGCGCCGGCGAGTTCGTGCGTCAACGACACGCCGATGGAAGACTTCAACAAAGGTCACCCGGATCCGAACTTGACGTACGCCGAAGAATTGGTTAAAGTCATGTTCTCCGAGAATGCGCCGGACTTTGGCGCCGCTTCCGATGGCGATGGTGATCGTAACATGATTTTGGGTAACAACTTTTTCGTCACGCCGTCTGATTCCGTCGCCATCATCGCCGCCAACGCGCAAGAATGCATCCCGTACTTCAAGTCTGGCTTGAAAGGTGTCGCGAGATCTATGCCGACTGCGGCCGCGTTGGACAGAGTCGCGCAAAAGTTGAACGTCGAGTGCTTCGAAACCCCAACTGGTTGGAAGTACTTTGGTAACTTGATGGACGCGGGCAAGTGCTCGGTCTGCGGCGAGGAGTCCTTCGGTACCGGCTCTGACCATATCAGAGAGAAAGACGGACCGTGGGCCGTCTTGGCGTGGTTGTCCATCTTGGCAAAGAAAAACGAAAACGTCCCGGAAGGTGGGAAACTCGTTGGCGTCAAGGAAATCACCGAGGACCACTGGAAGACGTACGGCAGAAACTTCTTCTCCAGATACGATTACGAAGGGTGCGAGTCCGATCCGTGCAACAAGATGGTCGAATCCTTGCGCGAGAAGGCGAGCAAAGCGAAGAAAGGGGACAAGTACGGCGCGTACGAGTTGGACTACGCGGATGACTTTGAATACACCGACCCGATCGATGGGTCTGTCGCCTCCAAGCAAGGCGTCCGATTCGTCTTCACCGACGGGTCCAGATTCATCTTCCGTTTATCCGGTACCGGTTCCTCGGGCGCCACGGTGAGAATGTACATCGAGCAATACGAAGCCGACGAAGCCAAGCAAGGTGTCGACGCGCAAGTCGCGTTGAAGCCACTCATTGACATCGCTTTGGAAGTTTCCGAGTTGCAAAAGTTCACCGGCCGCGAGTCTCCGACCGTCATCACTTAAAGTCGCTTTCTTTTTTGAAGAAAATTAACGGCGAGCGGGAAAGGGAAAAGAGAGATGCGTTTATGCCACAGTAGCGCTTTATGACGCAGTTTACGAGTCGTTTAAACGCACACACAAATATACATATTCATGATTTAAGTGCGCGGTGTTGGTGTTGGTGGTGTGATAGCTATGTTGAAATCAACTCTGATTGTCTTTACTACGGAATACGCGCTTTCTTTCAAATTTCTCTACTCTAAACTAATAAATATCTCTCTTCTAAAGTTACAAATACACATTGACCGAAGCGTTACCGATCACCTCGTCTTCACACTCCTCCTCTTCCGATCGCTCGCTCTCTGCTCTCTCTCAACCTCTTCGCCTCCCTCTTCAACTCTTTCACCACTAAAGCTAAACTCTCCGGATCCACGCCGTTTTGGAGCAAAGAAATGCACACCGCCAACGTCTCGCGGTCCAAATCGCAGTCTAAAATTTTTGAAATCTCGTGCGTTATTTCCAAGTGTTTCTGCGCCGCGCGCGCGGAGATTCTGTCGTCGTCGTCGTCGTAATAGTTATTATTATTATTGTTACCGTTCAGATTCTCATCTCTTCCTCTCTCGTAAAAGTTTCGACGCGGAGACGCGGACATCTCTCTCTTCTCTCTCTTTTTTTTTGTGCGTGCGTGTGCTTTTTTTTTTGAAGAAAAGCACTTCTCGTCACTATGAACTCTCTCGATGCACCGTCTTCTCCTTTTTTATAACCATTATTCCTCTCGATCATCGATCGGTCTCCTCTTCTCTCTTCTTCTTCTTCTTCTTCTTCTTCTTAGGTGCGGATCGCGCGCTGACAACACGGAAAGAGTGGAAGACGACGAGGCGCTCGCGTCGTACGAATCTCGTTCGAGACCCAAAGAGACGACGTTGGCGAATATTTTTGAAGACGACGACGACGACGACGAGATCGAATCCGAATGCATCTCAGATGCGTTCTTTTCTATTTTTAACCAACGACGACAAAGCGACGACGATGATGATGATCGTCGTCGTCGTCGTCGTCGTCGTCGTCGATTCAAGGGCAGAGCAGCGGAAGAGGATATTTTTTGCGAGCATCTGGTACAGGCGAAGGATAAGGACGCTTTGAAATGTCTCGTCGCGGTGAACGCAGTCGCGTGTCGTCTGGAACGGTCTAAAGTGAAAAGCAGATTGGGAAAATGTAAAAAGCGTTTCAATTTTAAAGAAGCGGGAGGATGCGAGCGGTGCGCGTTGAAACAGATAGGATCAGACGATGACGAAAGAGATACAAACAACTTCGATAAAAAAGGTCGAATGAAGCGAATGTTTAACTTCTTGTTTTACGACGACGACGACGACTACGACTACGACGACGACGAAAATAACGCCAATAAAATGGATGAAAACGAGAAAGACGCAGACGAAGACAAGACTACTCATTTCTTCTCCGTGACAAAAGAAGCGGAGCTGCACATGTACTTTACCGCCCTTTCGAGAGTAGAGTCCGAGTGCGCGCAACACGAACAACGCTTTCGCGCTCTGAGAGCTTCAAAAGAATTATCCGAGTTTTTCAAACGAATTGAAATGTCAGAGTTGGAGGCGAAAGCGAGCGTTGAGAAGTCCATGGCAAGATTACGATCGATGGAATTAGAGATCAAAAGCTCAGTGCACGAGACGTTGTTGGAGACGCAAAGCGTGCACAATCAAACGAGAGACAGCCTAAACACGACGTTAACGCGCGTTCAAGAAGCACAAAATGCGGTAGATAAACTAATTTTATTCGCGAAGGTACATTCTGTGCGATTGAAAGAACTCGCAAATACTTTCAACCGCACGCGAGACGTGCTCTCGAAATCGAGTTTGGTTTTCTTCTTCTTCATTTGGTGGTTCGTGTTTGGGGTACCTTTCGTACCAGACGCGTTCAAAACGTTTCTCAGAGAAAGTTTAAGACAGATTTTAGGCGCCATCTTGTTCAGTCACGCGATTGAAATCGCCCTCGTGCCTCGATTTGCCGAGTTTTATTTCCATCATCGAAACGGTATTGGAACCGCGGAAGAAGAAGAAGAAGACGTCGACATCGAACTCCTCATCGCACACGCCACGCAAATCGTCCGCATGACCGTAGCCACTACCGTTTTCGTGCGAAGCATACGAACCACGATGCTCAAAAGTAGTCGCGAGAGAGCCCGCGCGCTCGAACAAGAAGCTTTCGCGAGTAGCTTGCGCCGAGTCGAAACCGACGTGCGCACTTTGCTCGAACGACAACGACGAGAAAGAGAAGAAGAAGAGAGAAGAAGAATAAGAGTAGGAAGAGGAGAAGATGAAACAGCGATAAAAGCTTTGCTGCCATCTGAAAGAAGAGAAGAAGAATTCACGGAAACGACGATAACCTCGTGTCGTTCCTCGCAAAGATTACGAGAAAAGAAGAGAGTTTTGAGCACCTATGAAACCATAGAAGACTCGGAAGGAGAAGGAGAAGAAGTGGAAAAAGACAAAAACATCGTCAGCAACAACAGAAGAAAAGTGTGCTCGAAAAAGAGAAAGAAAGGAGCGCGCTGAAGAGAACTTACCACCCCGCGCAAGAAAAACGAGTGCATGTAAAAGGCGTCTTCGTCGTCGCAAACAAGAAAATGGAAGAAAACAAAGACGAAATAACGATATCGCGGCTCACAATTTACCCACTGAAATCGTGCAAAGGCATCGACGTAAAAACCGCCTACGTGACTGAAACCGGGTTCGCGTTCGACAGATCGTTTTGTATCGTCGATAAAGACGGGGAATTTATCAGTCAGAGAACCGTTCCGGAGTTGGCGTTGGTTGAGACCGAGTTTCGCGGCGCATTCTTTGATGATGATGGTTCAGGTTTAGAACGGTTGCTGGTGACTAAAATATCCGAAGAGGAAGAGGAGGTTGAAGAGGACATCCAATCGAAAATGAAAGATGCGAAACTGGTTCTGCGGAGCCCGAACTGCGCGGAGGAGTGCGAGATACCTCTGTTGGCGAGGAAAGAGGACTTGTCCGGCGAGGTGGAGTGTTCGGTGTGGGATTATTGCGGCGTTCACGTGGCGGAGAGCGACGCGGTGAACGACTGGATATCGAGGGCGA
>Ga0255776_10008169_pt1 | contig 10386 bp, 8 predicted proteins | sample 071ome_19_FD_179974 | JGI IMG/M metagenome (GOLD analysis project Ga0255776, IMG submission 179974) | Coastal salt marsh microbial communities from the Groves Creek Marsh, Skidaway Island, Georgia - 071413AT metaG (version 2) | ecosystem: Environmental > Aquatic > Marine > Intertidal zone > Salt...
CGCGCTGGAAGGAAACCGACCGGATGGCGAAAAATCCGAGGCCGCGATCAAGCGCAATGTCGACAAGGTGAGGAAAACGCTGTCCTATCTGAATGACAGGGCGGGCGATTTCAACGACCCGCCGAAGATGGGCGAAATCGCGGTGGCTTGCGCCATGGGCTATATGGAATTGCGCGGCGTCGCCGATGGCTGGCGGGATGATTTTCCGGCGCTGGCCGCCTGGTACGACGCGATCCAGGAACGGGAATCGTTCAAGGAGACCGCGATACCGGAAGGGTATTGAGGTTTTTGTAAACGGTTCCGGAAATATGGACCCCGGCTCAGAGGCCGGGGCGCAAGCCTTTTAATTTTCCGGACGTGCGATCGCAGCCGGGTTAACAACACTTGTCACCCCGGACAAGCGCAAGCGCGATCCGGGGTCCAGAATTTGTTTCGAGTGGCGCAGATTCTCCACCCCCGCCCTGACCCTCCCCCTGATAGGGGGAGGGGAATAAGGAGTATCCGCTGAACTCCCCCTCTCCGCTTGCGGGGAGGGGTTAGGGGAGGGGCTTTTTACCGCCCGTACTTGGCGAGTGAATTCACCCAGCCATGCATGCGCGATTTCATCATGTCGATCTCGTCCGACTTGAAGAAATCGGCGGGGTTGACCTTCTCCACCGGATATTGCGGACGCAGGAAGTCGCTTTCGTAGCCATAAGGCACGGTCGCGTCGATCCCCATCCCGCCTTCGAACACGGTGTTGGACGCCGTCCATTCCTTGCCGCCGGCGGTCATGCGCTCGGCCGGCATGAATGTCTGGCCACGCCCGCCCGGCAGCGGGTTCAGCACGTCGGTGTGCGGGTTCACGCGGGTGGTCAGGTTCCACATGATATCGTCCATGTCGTACATATCGACATCTTCCGATACCGCGATGGCCAGCCGTGCGCCCTGTGAGGTGGACAGGATGGCGGACAGGAAATTCCGCTGCCAGCCCTCGTCGATCTGGCTGCGCTTCTTTACCTGAATGATCGCGCCGCCCCAGTCGGTCATCGAATAGGGGATGTTCACATCCGTACAGATGCCCGGCTGCATACGGTTGCAAAGCTCATACATATAGGCTTCGCGGATCATCGTATCGATATTCGCCTCATCCATCATATGGACGCCGAGGACGAAGATAATCGGCTTCGATTCCCGCTTGCGCATGGTGATGCCGGTGCAGTGGAAGGTCGGCGCCTTATAGGCCTTGCCCATATAGCCGGACCATTCCGGGTGGAAATGATACTTGCCCTGTTCGCCGGTGCTTTCCGCTTCCGCGGTTTCGAAACGGCGGTCGCGCGGATTGACGTAACCTTCCAGCACAACCTCCGCATCGGCGAGCGCCAGCGCATCGACGGTACGGGCCTTGACCATGCGGACAGGTCCGCCCTGAACCGCGCCGGCAATGCCGATTTCATCGCAGCCCTGCGGCAGGATGACGTAATCGAAGCCCGCGCCGGCGAGCAGGGTGCATGACGGCGGCACGCCGAAGCACATGGTGATCGGCACCGGCTCGTCATCCTTGTAATGCTTGGAGACGACCTGCCACATATGGCTGCCCGGCGAAATCTGGAAGGTGCCGACATCGCCCCAGCGGAAATTCATCCGGTTATAGCCGAGGTCCGAACCGCCTTCGAAATATTCCCCGGTGACGCAGCGGATACCCGATCCGACGGTCAGTTCGGTGTCATACTCGGTGTGGCGCACCGGAACGATGTAATCATTCACATTGTTCGGGTTCTCGATAACCTCTTCCTGAACCGGCGCGTCCTTCTGGTCGATAATGACCGGTGCGATGGGGTTGTTGATCGCCTCGGCCAGCTTGACCGTCCGGTCGGTATTGTCCGCCCAGCCGAACATTTTGTTGACGACGCTGGTTTCGGAAAACAGGTTGGTGACGACGCGGTGATCAGGCTTGCCCTTGATATTGTTGAACAGGATCGGGCAGGAGCCGTCGAAATGCTTCTGAAGGGAGATGATCTCCAGATCGGGATCGACTTCCTTGTCGGTGGTGACAAGATCGCCCTCTGATTCAAGCCATTCCAGCGTGGAGCGGAGGTCGCGGATTTGTTCCGGCGCGGGGCGCGCCTGCTTCTTTGCGTCAGCCATAATGTCCTCTTGATACCAAATTTTCGAACTGTGTACGGGAGACGCGGCCATTTCGCAACCGTACCCGGCTGGACAGGACGCGGCCGCTGTTTTAGAAGCCGGGTAATTCCAATTCAGCAGGAGAGAGACCGTGAAAGTCCAGGCCAACGGAATCAATATAAATTGCGAGGTTTCCGGCACCGAGGGGAAGCCGTGGATCACCTTTTCCCATGCGCTCTGCAACAATCTGACCCTATGGGACGATCAGGCGGAGATGCTGAAAGACGATTTTCGTATCCTGCGCTACGACCATCGCGGTCTGGGCCAGTCGGCTGCGCCGGAAGGGCCTTATACCTTTCCGATGATCATCGCCGACGCGATCGCGTTGCTCGATCATTTCGATATTGAAAAGACCCATTGGTGCGGGCTCTCCATCGGCGGGATGATGGGGTACGGGCTGTGCCAGGACCATGGCGATAGGATTTTGTCGTTGACCGCCTGCGATTCGCGCCCGGATGCGCCGCCTGATTATCAGGCCTATTTCCAGCACCGCATCGATGTTGCGGCGGAAGAAGGCATGGAAGGGCTGGTCGATTCCACCATCGAACGCTGGTTCACGCCGGAATCGGTTGCGGCCAACATCCCCATTCTTGAAAAGGTTCGCGGCATGATCCGTTCAACCGACAAGACCGGCCACGCGGGTTGTTGCGAAGCGCTGAAGACATTGTCCTTCGGCTCGCGCCTTGGCGAGATCAAGACGCCGACGCTCATTCTCGGCGGGGAAAAGGACAAGGGCGCGCCGCCGGAGGCGCTGGCGGAAGCCGCTGCCGCCATTCCCGGCGCGAAACACGTCAAGATCCCCGATGCGGGCCATATTTCGAATCTCGAAAACCCCGAGGCGTTCAACGCGGCGCTGAGGGACTTCCTCTACAGCCTTTGACGAAAAACAGGCAACCGGACTAGCTGGCGAGAATTATTTCCGTCAGTTCGTCCGGCATGCTGAGCTGCGGGAAGTGGCCGGTATCGAGCTCAAACCATTTCGCGCCTAACGCGTCCGCCGCGCGGCGCTGGTGATCCACGCCCGGACGCCGGGCCTGTTTGCACCAGAGCACGGTTGCGTCCCAGTCCTGATCCCAGAAACTCTCCAGAATCACCGGTTCGTTAAAACAGCCGATGGGGTGCGGGGTTGAACGGTCCGCCGCCCAGGCGGCGAGCTCTTCGTCCATATCCTGAATAAAGCGATCGTAACGGTCATCCCGCGTCGGCCCGGTGACCAGATCGGTAACGACGGAATGGTGGCTGCTGCCGGTGATGTCCCGAATGCATTCGCCATGCATCAGTGCCAGCGCGTCGGCAAAGACCACCCGCTTGATCCGTTCGCGTTGCAGTTCGGCGACCCGCGCCATGACCATGCCGCCGGCGGACGCACCGACCAGGGTGATATCGTTGACGTCTTCCGACCAGAGAAAGCCGGAAAGTTCCTGAGCATGGGTTTCGGTGGATATGCCGGGGCGGATATGAATTGCGCGTTCTGCGCATCCGTCCAGCGTCGGCACATAGACCATATGGCCCTTCTCGCGTAACCGCGTCGCCACCAGCTTCCAGATCCACCCGCCCTGAAACGCGCCGTGGATGAGCATGTAATTCGCCATGATTGTTCTCCCTGTTTGTATGGCGGAAAAATAGCACGAAACCAAAGGGCATTCTTTCCTGTTGGCTTCGGCCATGACGATTGTTAGTCTCCCGCGTGGTCGTGTATCGGCCCAATATTCAAAGGGAGAAATTTTATGTCCAAGATGAAAATTTTAGCTTCCGCCGCGGTTGCGGGGGTTGTCGGAATCGGCGCTGTGGCCGGTCCAGCGGCGGCTGATGAAGTCGCTGCTTTCTATAAAGGCAAGCGCCTGAAAATGATCGTCGGTTCCGGCGCCGGCGGCGGGTATGACACCTATGGCCGTCTGGTCGCGCGTCATATCGGCAAGCACATTCCGGGTAACCCGACGATGATCGTGCAGAACCTGACCGGGGCCGCTGGTCTTCGCGCCGCTAACTTCATGGAAAATGTCGCGCCGAAGGACGGTACCATCGTCGGCGGCATGCAGCGTTCCGTCGCGCTGGTCCAGCTGATGGGTCAGAAGGGTCCCAAATTCAAGGCAGCTGAGCTGCTGTGGCTGGGCAGCCTCGCGAAGGAAGCCGGCGTCTGTGCCATGGCTACCCGGACGGGCGTAAAGAGCCTCGCCGATACCCGCAAAGACAAACAGTTAGCTATGGGTGGTACCGGGCCGAACTCAACCGAATTCTGGCCGGCACTGCTGCGCAACACGATGGGCTCCAATTTCAAGCTGATTCGCGGCTATCCCTCGACCCCGCAAATCCATCTCGCGATTTCCAAGGGCGAACTTGACGGTGTGTGCCAGTCCTGGGCGTCTTTCGCGGTTCAGGCCAAGCAGATGATGGAAGAAGGCACCATCAAGCCGATCGTCCAGATTTCGCTTCATCCGGACAAGGAGATGACCAAGTTGGGCGTGCCGCTTCTGAGCGAGTATCTGTCCCGCGAAAACCTCGCCAAGGGACAGAATCTTGAAGATGTGCGTCTGTTCTTCCAGTTGACCGTTATTCCACCGGTCATGGGGCGTCCGTTCGCGATGGCCTCCGGTGTGCCGAAAGCGCGTGGCGACGCCATGAAAAAGGCTTTCATTGCGATGACCAAGGACGCCGAATTCCTGTCCGACGCCAAACGGCTGAAGAGGGATATCGAGGTCGTTACCGGTGATGAAATCCAGAAGATCATCGCCGATCTGTCCAAGACCCCGCCGAAGAAGCTCGCGGCGATGAAGGAAATGTTCAAATTCACCGGTCCGGTGCAGAAGGTTGAACTCCCGATCGTCGTCGAGGCCGGCAAGGTCATCAAGATCCAGCGCGGCGGCCGCCGGATCACCATTGACTTCAAGGGCAAGAAACGGCGCGCCAATGTTTCCGGCAGCCAGACCGAACTCATGGTCAATGGCAAGAAAGCCAAGCGCAAGGCCATCAAGATGGGGATGAATTGCGAATTCCACTATTATGGCCATAAAACCACCGCGAAGAAGATGGTCTGCAAAGATAGCTGATCGGCCTCGCGGTCTACGCGTAAAGAAAAACCCCGGGGTTTCGGCCCTGGGGTTTTTTTATTGGCTCTTCTTACTGCGGTTCCGGCCCACTCCCCCTCCCGGCCGCCCAAGAAACTATCCTATCGGGTGGCCGGGAGGGGGAGCGGAACGGCGCGATCACGCCTATTACAACCTGCTGCCGATGTTCACCGATTTTTCTTCCAGATTGAATCGGCTGGTCGGGATGGCGTCCAGATCGGTGCCGGTGACGCGCACGAAACGGGCTCCGTCCGGGAAATGGATCGAATGGATGTCACCGACATCGAACTTGCCCGCCATGCCGGGTTCCAGACGAAATGTTTCGCGTTCTTCCAGATCAGCGAAGCCTTCCTTGCTGCCGTCATCCTTGCGGTCCCAGACGGTCATGTCTGTCCAGCCCGACGCCTGGCCATAAATCGCCCATGAACGCCCATGATCGTGCGGCGGGCCTTTCTTGCCTTCTTCATAGACATGGACCAGCACGTTGAATTTTGTGTCCTTGTCGCGATAGATGGTGCGGATACCCGGTTCGGCGTCGGGGCCGCATTCGGCGGCGATGAATTCGGGGTTGGAGAGCAGTTTCTCAAGATTTGCGCGGACCTTGTCCCGCCCGTCCGGGCCGGAATCCTCTTTCAGGATTTCGCGGCTTTCTTCACAAAATTCGTCGATGCCGTATGCCATGTCTGTTTCCTCCGATGTTCATTTGGTTTTGTCCGAGAGTAGCGCGCCCCCGCCAATTGCAAAAGGGGATATGCCTCTCAGACCTGTCGGCTTCGCGGGTTGAATGATATCAAATGCTATCTGATCAGGGAGATTACATGATGTTTATAAACGGCGAATGGTGCGGCGCGGCGGGCGGCAGGGCCTTTGAAGTCACCAACCCGGCAACAGGCGACGTTCTGGCGGAAGTGCCGGATGGCGGGCAGGAAGATGCCAGACGCGCGATTGAAGCGGCGGATGCCGCCTTCGCCGATTGGGCCGGCCGCACGGCTTATGACCGCTCTCGTATTCTGTACAAGGCTCACGAGTTGATGCGCCGCAAGCGGGAAGAGTTGGCGCGTACCATGACGCAGGAGCAGGGCAAACCGCTGCGCGCCGCGACAAATGAAGTCGGGTACGGCGCGGATTTTCTTCTTTGGTATGCGGAAGAGGCCAAGCGCGTCTATGGCGAGACCATTCCCGCCCCGCGCGGCGATCAGCGCTTTATCGTTGCGCATCAGCCTGTCGGCGTGGTTGCGGCCATCACCCCCTGGAATTATCCGGCCTCGATGATCACGCGAAAGCTCGCGCCGGCGTTGGCGGCGGGCTGTACTATCGTCTTGAAACCGGCCGAGGCGACGCCGCTCTGCGCGATTGAGATTTTCAAAATTCTGGAAGAGGCCGGCGTGCCGCCAGGTGTCATCAATCTGGTGACCGCCAAAGATCCCGCGCCGATCGGCGAGGAATTCGTGACCAACCCGCTGGTCCGCAAGATCACCTTCACCGGATCGACCGCGACCGGAAAGCTTCTGGCGCGCGGCGCGGCGGATCAGATCAAGCGGGTGTCGATGGAGCTCGGCGGTCACGCGCCGTTCCTGGTGCTGAAAGACGCGGACCCCGTCCATGCCGCGAAGGGCGCGGCGCTGGTGAAGTTTCTGAATACCGGGCAGGCCTGCATCTGTCCCAACCGGATTTTCGTCCATGAATCCGGGGTAGAGGCCTTTACGAATGAGTTCGTTTCCCGCGTTGCGAGCATGCGGGCTGGAAACGGGCTGGAAGAGGGCATTGCCATCGGGCCGCTAGTGAATGAGGCCGCGATCGAAAAGGTCGAACGCCAGGTGGCGGATGCGACAGCCAAAGGCGCGGAATTGCTGCTGGGCGGACACCGTTTGATGGAAGACGGGCTGGATAAGGGATGTTTTTATGCACCCACCGTTCTCGGCAATGTCACGCCCGACATGTTAATCTATCGTGAGGAAACGTTCGGTCCCGTCGCGCCGATCATTCCGTTTGCGGACGATGACGATATTCTGGCGATGGCGAATGACACGACCTACGGGCTCGCCGCCTATATCTATACGCAAAATCTTCCCGCCGCGATGCGCACTTTCGAAGGGTTGCGGTTTGGAATTATCGGCATCAACGATATCAACCCGACCGCCGCTGCCGTGCCCTTTGGGGGAATGCAGGAATCGGGCCTTGGACGCGAAGGCGGGCATGAGGGAATTGCCGAATATCTGGAAACCAAGATCGGCGGATTTTCGATCTGACCGGCGTTGCGCCCTGCCGCCCGCGGGCCGAGAATATCAGGAAACAGGGAGGGTCCGATGGTGGATAACAGCCTGACCGGCATTTTCGAAACCATGCTGGCGATCCGGCGGTTTGAGGAAGGGGTGTTCGATCTGCATCAGGCCGGGGCGTTCAAGGGTCATTATCATCTCTATATAGGCCAAGAGGCGACCGGCGCGGCCGTAATCGACGCTCTGTCGGATAGAGACCCGATCTATTCCACACACCGGAATCACGGTCATGCCGTCGCGCGGGGCATGGACCCGGAAGCGGCCTATGCGGAAATTCTCGGCCGCGCCACGGGACCCCAGGGCGGGCGCGGCGGCACCTTTCATCTGGCCGATCCGGACATCGCGATGCCGCATACCTCGGCACTGGTCGGTGGCGCGGTGCCGCTTGCGGCCGGGGCGGCGCTGGCGGCCAAACAGCAAAAAACCGGCGGGGTCGCCGTTGCCCTTTTCGGCGATGGCTGTTTCGAGGAAGGGGTGGTGTATGAGACGCTGAACCTCGCCCGCCTGTGGGAACTGCCTGTGCTGTTTGTCTGCGAAAACAACACGCCGGGCGCGCTGGAGAAGTCCAAGGGCGGCAACAACACGTCGAACCTGCCGGATGGACGGGTGGCCGATACGCCCCAGGCGCTCAAAATCGAAACGCATGAAGTCGATGGCAGCGACGCGGCGGCGGTCGCATCCCTGATGGCGGAATGCCGGGCGCGGTGCGCGGCGGATTCCAAACCGGTATTTATAGAGGCGCTGACCGAGCGCTGGCCGGGTAACATGTATTCCTTCCCCGATATGGTGACGGGTCCGACCGATCTGGACCGCGCAAGCGCGGGCGATGCCGCCACCGGCGATCATGCCACCTGGTTTGACGAGCTCGACCCCGTACTGAAACTTGCCCGGACCCTGCTGGCCGATGGCGCGATAGACGCCGGTGCGCTTCGCGCCCTGGATGTCCGGATATCGCAAGAAATCGCGGGCGCGAAGGAAAAGGCGCTGGCGGCGCCGATGCCCGATGTCGGTAGTCTTGGCGATTACGTTCTTGCGGGGGAGGGCTGATCATGGCGGTGATGAGTTACGGCGCCGCGGTGGTCGATGCGCTTTACGCCGCAATGGCGGAAGACCCGGCAGTGACGCTGGTCTGGGGATCTTTGACCGGTGTCGGCGGCCAGTCGCCTGTAGTGCAGAAGATCAAAGATGAATTCGGGGACCGGATTTTTCATCCCCCGATTTCTGAAGCCGGCATGGCGGGAATCGCCACCGGCGCGGCGATGAACGGGCTGCGGCCCATCCTGCCTTTCGGCACGGCGAGTTTCATGTTGCGCGCCTGGGACCAGATCGTGCATGAGGCCGGATCGGTCCATTACATGTCCAACGGCAAGGCGAAAGCGCCGATCGTTTTCCACGCCGTACACGGGCTGCGCGGCGGGGGCGGGCCGCAACACAGCCTCTCGCCGCAGGCGATGCTCTGGAACAATCCGGGTCTTGAAATCGTTCTGCCGTCCTGCCCGGCGGATGCGCGCGGGCTGATGCGGACCGCGATCCGCAGCGACAACCCGACGGTTATCCTCGATCATCAGCGTTTGACCCGGATGGAAGGAGAGGTCCCTGAGGGCGATCATTCAGTGCCGTTCGGGATCGCCGATATCAAGCGTGAAGGCACAGATGTGACCATCGTCGCGGCCTCGCTTCAGGTCAGCGCGGCGGTGGACGCGGCGGCGACACTGGCGGACGAGGGCATCGAGGTGGAAATTGTTGATCTGCGTTCTCTGGTGCCTTTGGACGAAGACGCGATTTTGAATTCGGTCGGCAAGACGGGACGGCTGATCGTTGCCGATGAAACCCCGATGCGCTGTTCAATCGCGTCCGAGGTCAGCGCGACAGTATGTGAAAAAGGGCTGGACCTCTTGAAAGCGCCGCCGGTGCGGGTCAACAGGCGCAACGCTCATATCCCGACCAACCTTGCATCAGAGGATCACGCAATGCCCTCGGCGGAGAGGATTGTCGAGGCGGCGCGAAAACTTGCCTTGTAAGCGGTGCGGGGGGGCTAAGCCCCTAAAACAAAAGCAACTCGCCCAACAGATTTGCGGCTGGTGACCAGCGACATCGCCTCACGGAATTGATCCAGGGGAAATTCGGCGCAGACTTCCGGGTTGATTTTACCCTCAGCCGCCAGGGCGCAGAAGCGGTCCATGATTGCGCGCACCCGTTCTTCCGCCTCATAGCGGATGTCGTTGGGGCTCCAGCCGTAATAGGTGCCGAAATTCAATCCGACGACCGAGATATTTTTCACCAAAACAATATTTGTCGGGGCGGGTGACGCCGCGCCGCCGGTAAATCCAATGGGACAGATGCGGCCCTCGAACGCGATGCAACGCAATGACTGTTCGAATACCGCGCCGCCGACCGGATCGAGGATTGCATCCGCGCCCTTGCCGGCGGTGATCTCCAATACCTCGTCACGAAACGCGCCATCCGAATAATCGATGACATGATCCGCACCGTGCTGTTTCGCGGCGGCGCGTTTTTCCGCCGTGCCGGCGGTGGCGATAACGGTGGCGCCGAGAACCTTGCCAAGTTCCACGGCTGCTAGCCCCAGCGCGCCCGCCGCGCCATGCACCAGCAAGGTTTCGCCGGCCTGAACATTCAGCAGGCGGAGCCAGGTCAGTGCCGCCATCGCGGTGGCGTAAGAATTGAAGTTCGTTCCCTGAGCATAGGTCAGAGCATCCGTCAGCGAATAGCTATTGACTTCATAGGCGAGAGCCTCTTCCGCATAGGCGCCCCAGTCGAGCGCGGCGAAGACGCGGTCTCCCGGTTTGAAACGCGTGACGTCAGCGCCACATTCGATGACCTCTCCCGCGCATTCGGTCCCCGGGGTGAAGGGCAGG
>Ga0255776_10008173_pt1 | contig 10381 bp, 7 predicted proteins | sample 071ome_19_FD_179974 | JGI IMG/M metagenome (GOLD analysis project Ga0255776, IMG submission 179974) | Coastal salt marsh microbial communities from the Groves Creek Marsh, Skidaway Island, Georgia - 071413AT metaG (version 2) | ecosystem: Environmental > Aquatic > Marine > Intertidal zone > Salt...
CAGAAGGCCGGGGGTTCAAATCCCCCAGCGTCCACTCCCCTCAGAGAGTCCGAACCCTCTGTTCGGTGGACTGCGCCAAACTGTCCGATTAGAGTCCAAACCCCTCGGTCGCTTCAGCCACTCGGGTTGAACCGTTCCTTCCGAAGAGATCCACGAGGACATTTTGAACGCCCTCTCAAAGGCCAATCGTTGAGCATCGTTGGGCACCAGTTCAGCGTAATGCTTCTCCAGCGTCCCGATTTCATCCCCAAGCACCATGGCGATGTTCTCGAAGGTGTTCCCGTTGGCTAAGTAGCGCATGGCAAGAGAGTGCCGATAACTGTGCGAAGGAAGGGCTTGAACTGGTTCTCCGTTGAGGCTCGTTGAATCACGAACCTGCTTCAGCCACATGCGGATGGTCTTGTCCGTAGCATGGTCTCGCACCACCTTGGTTGTTCCCGAAGTGTTTAGAATGCTTGAGGGGAACAGGTACACATCACCGTCCTTGAATTGGGTGATGTAGTCGTGGTATTGCCTCAAGATGGGTATGTAGCGCTCCTGAATGAATTGCGAACACCGCTTCTGGTTCTTTTGTGCACGGAACTGGATGGTCTTCGCTTGGAAATCGAAGTATTCCCATTGAAACGCAGCCACGTCCGAAATCCTGGGGGCCATCATGCTATGGATGAGGTGAGCCATCGCACGAGGCTTAAGTTCGTCATCACGAAACATGGCCAGTGCTCGCTCGTCCATGGCTTCGAGTTCCTCAACCGTCCAGTAACGGATTTCTTTCACTTCCCGGTCGGGTTTCCAAAGGTCAACGAAGTCAAGTTGCTCGGTCAGTTTGCAAGCCTGCAGGACGGCACGTAAGGTCTCCACTCGCTTCTTGATCGTGGTTGAACCGAGCTTCTTCGTGCCAAGGGTGCCTTCCCTCAACCCGTCCAGCCAACGAAGGAAATCGTCCTGCGTGATGTCACTTGGGGTCGTGATGCCGAGCCGCTGGTACTCAAGACCAAGGTAGACTGAATTGCGTCGGATGTTGTCCTGTGTTCCTTGAGAGTTGTTCTTGGCTTGGCTTCTGGCCATGGCTTCTTCTCTGGCTTCCTTCCACGCTTGTGAAAGTTGGCCGACCTTGTCGGTTTTCCGCTTCATGATGTTTGGCAGCGTTCCAGTCCCTATGAAGATGGCAGGAATTTCAATGAAAGCGAGTGTAAACAACACCACTGCTATCTTCAAAGGGACAAAAAAATCGGGAGGTAATCCTCCCACGCCTCGTTGTCATCAGTTGACCATGATGGATTCAGAGAACACCAACACGTTGTCGATGTAAATGGTGATTTCAGCCTCGTAGCCCGCACGGTGCATGTTGTTCCCATCCTCCTTGATGGTCACCGATTCGCCGGCCTCCCACATTGCCCCGAGGGACGTACTGTTGGAGAGTCCGTCACCGGGCAGCACCTCGCAACTGTAGTAGTAGGGTTGACATTGCCTATCACCCTCATCTGAGCCATCGAAGATGATTCTGACTCTGTTCCAATTGATGCCATTTTGGCCATTCGTTCTCGAGATGGTCACCAAGTAATCGGTCGAACCGTCCGAGGCGAAGTCTGCGTGGTCGCTCACCGAGAAGTTGTATTCCGTCACATCGTTGAAATCTGCACATGGCTCGGTGTCGATGTAGGAATAGGTGGTTCCTTGCCTGGAATAGTAACTTTCAACTATCTTGCGAATCTTGAGAAGCCCACTGCTGGCCCAAGCACCCGATTCATCAACTGCTCCAAATGCGACATGAGATTCAGCGTAGATGTAGTTGTATTCATTGTTTTCAGAACTGGTTTCGTTTGAAAGAACCATGTCAACGAGGTTCACTTGAAGCGCAGTGAAGCCTTCTGCAGCGGTGACTGGGTAGTCAATTGTTCCATCGAGATCCACGTCCCAGCCTGCTTGGGTGATGTTGTTGTCCCAATCCGTCATGGCGTGGCGGCCTTGCACCTCAAAACCAACCGTCGTGCAATCACTTCCTTGGACGTCCGATATAACGGTGCCGAGGTAGGCGGTAATCACCGGTGGAAGGTTGACTGAACCACTTGCCGTTTGCCCAGTGGAGGAGGTGGTCGGCACCAGCCCTTCCTGGCTTGCGCTTGCTTCTTCAACGACATCTTGGCCTCCAAGACATCCTGTTAAGGGGAGGGTAAGGAGAATAAAGCAGATGAAAAGGAATTGTGGCTTCATGATAACCTCTCAATCATACGTTTATTTAGACCTACTCCCGAAAATTCTGTAATTTTCTCGTTCGCCTGATTCGGGTCTGCATTTGCGTTGTCCATTTTATCGTATTGGATTTCAGTTTCTTTTCTGCATCATCGCTTCACCTTGTTTATTCTCGCTATGTTCAAAGGGACAAAAAATATCCACTGATTCATGAAAAACACACGAAAAACGGCCACGTCGACCAACCTTCAACCATCAAGCGACCGATTCGCGACCGCACCTCGGGCGCGTCTCGGTCAAACCTTGCACAATGGCTTGACGGGGTGTGTTTGATGGCGAAGGTGGCTGCATTGAAAATCACCACTTCCGGCAAAAAAGTGAGGGTGACATGTGGGAAATTCAGCGATTCTTTCCTTCCAAGCGTTTGGGCCCAGACCATTTTGAATTCGGTTCACCAACCTCTCCCTCTCAATCCCGATGAACAGGCAGAATCCAAGCGAATTTTCCTTTACCGTGGTTTGGGTTTTCGGATTTCTCCTCATGATACGGTAGGGCATCTTGAACAAGCAATCCTCGAGAATGAACAACCACCGCCACCTCCTGCACCGTCATTCCAACCGAATCCATCGTTTGGCTACATCCAGGAACGAAGTCATCACTCAAGTCCACCGTTAGCCCAGCCAGCGTTCGTGCAACCGATGTTGTACAACATGTCGAACGATACCATGGCCAAAATTTTCCTAAGATTAGCTGAACAACGATCACGTTCGAGAGAGGGGGATGAATCCTACATTCTCCGGATTGCAACGAACGAAGCAATGGAGATTGCAACACGATGCGTGAGTCGAAACATCCTCAACACGAAGATCTCCCGATACATCCCTCAAGATGTCAAAATCGCTGTTGCGATTCGTGACCATGGTCAATGCACGTACACCAACATGTACGGTCAGCGATGTCCGGCGAAGACCGATCTTCAGTATGACCACCGATTCTGGCCGTTCTCCTTGGGTGGTACCCAAGCCACCTGGAATTTGACGCTCAAGTGCGGTGAGCATAACCGTGAGGAGAGTGACAACATCGACATTGCGAAAGCCTTGCAGGAAGCCATGGGGGTGTTTCTCCGATGGTAGATGAGGAGTCCGAGCCGACGAAGGAGTCACTGCAAGAATTGATTGAACGAAAAATTCCCTATGAACGCAGGAGAGCGAGTGATGCAAAGCGGCAGACTCCGGAGCTTGTCCCTCGGGAAGGCCACGGTGAGGAGGAGTATAGGCCACCTGAGGCAACATACCGGTTGGGTATTCGATACGATTCACGAGAAAATTACCAGAAGTTTGGGCATATCTCTCAAGATTACCGGTACATCCTCACCGACGACGGTGATGTTTACATTCTCGTGGATGAGGAGTCATTGAATGTTCATTCCCACCACGAGAAGAACTTCAGGGATTACCAGCGAACTGAACACCACTCAACGGATGCTCGTCGATCAGATTTGGAGGTGTTGCTGGGGATGATTCTCGAGGGTGGACTTGCGCCGAGTGCTCAAGCCAGATTGATTCGTTGGTTGATTTGTGGAAGATTGGGATTAGATGTTTGAGTTTGTTTATATCCCGTCGTCAATCATGGATTTTCGTTGCGCTATGAATTCTACCTTGTCCCCAGTTTTTCTTTCGTATGACATGCCTTCTGGTTTGACGGTAACATCATACAGAGCAATTGATGCAAAATGCAGGAATGCATTCGATTGGTCCAAGCAACATCCTTTACCTGACTGTCTTGTCAAAAACAGTGATTTCAATCCTGCTCGGTATTATGTTCTGACCGATTCTATTCCTGAGAAATCTATTGAGGGATGGTCATGTGATGGTCAGTGGAATTGGGAGGATGCTCCTCATCGAGTTCGGGAAAGACTCACGAAGCGTATGGTGGATTCTTACCTTCAGTATACCAAAAAGAAACAACGAGTAGGATCCTCGTGGATACTCGAAGGACCACATGAGGTGGATAGTGAGGACGGTAGCATCAGTCGGCTGTGGCTGTGCGCGGATTTTTCATACTGTCAGCTGAAAGGGAAGGATGGAATTGTAGTATCTGTTTCAAGGAAAGTACAATCTTCATTGAGCATGTGGGAAGAACGGGAGAAAGGTCTCTTGACGGAACACTCTCGCCATCTCCGCGTCAAGGTGGCGGTTTCTGATGATCCTAATCGTATGGATGGAAAGGAATTCATCAAGTGGACCGATGAAACCCTCACTTCACCTGCATGGGATGGAGCAGACCTTTCCGTAGGAGAGTATTGGAACAAGAACGGTTCAAACTACACAGAGGACGAAATGAGGAACATCCCCATCATTGAAGTCAAGTCCTTTAGGGGTAAACCATCAAAATATCCGGCAGATAAGGTGTACAGAGTAATGACCATGGACCAATGGTCGGATGATGTACGAGGCAAAATGGCACAATACTTGGGGCTAAAGCCATCTGATTACCTTGGTTTTGTCAAGAAGGCGATGCGGTGGCTGAATGGGTTGAAACTCAAATCTCGGAACTCAGACCAATCCTATTCTCTAACCAATTTCAGCTATGGTTGGAGCGATGCTCCATCTGTGCAATACTTCGATTCTAGAACAGCACTATCTCTTCCAAATGGAGCGCCTTTGCTGAACAACAAATGGCGCTTAGTACAATATGTCAGAAATTTCGAACAGCTTCACGGCCGGCCGACTCCATCGGTTGATGCATACTTCTGCACGATTGAGGGCCATGCTGATGTTATGCCTCAACTTCGAGAGCATGCAACCAAGATTTTCGCCCAAGTCCCGGGATGGAATGAACGTGTAATTGATGCTGGTGAACTTGTATTGCCAATGCACAATCAGCTCGCGTTGGAGAACAAAATCAGTGATTTCATCGGGAATTTGACAAACAGCGGACGGAGTGTCGTTGTATTTTCTGCCTTGCCTCCCAAATCATCAACACAAGAGGTAGACGCCTACAAATCTCTGAAATACACACTGACGCAAAATAAGATCGTTCATCAGAACTTCCAACTAAACCGATACGGTACCTCTCTGAAGAAATCAGCAGATTATGCTACGGGCCAGGTGAATGTGTTTGGTATTCTGTTAAAGCACGGTATTCTTCCTGTCCCATATATTTGTTCAATCGGCGATATTGACCTCGTCTCCGGTATTGATGTCGGACGGATCACACGGAATCGAAGTGTGGCCGCTGTAGCGGTTTCGATTACCAAATCAGGTCACCTTTGGGGCACCACGCCAAGTGGAGAACCACAGACAGGTGAGACGATTTCTGAACCTTCCCTACGGCGAATGTTCCAAAAATTGGTTAGCGATTACAAATCCAAAGAGGATGAGAACCCAAAGCGGATTTTGTTTGTAAGGGATGGAAATACACCACCATCTGAGCGAGATTCGATGATGAAGGTAATTCAAGAATACCGAGACGAAATGGGCATTGATTTCTGTTGGGTTTCGGTCAGAAAGCAGGGATGTCCTCGTTTGCTCAAATTCGATGAAAATGAACAGGTAGTCGACGAATTACCACGCAAAGGCCACTGGATTTCATGGAGTGATGACTCCGCTTGGATTTGGCCGACGGGTAGTCCAAACCTCAAAGTGGGTATGCCAGGTATCCCACAAGGGATCAACTTCACGATTACGGAGAACTTCGTTTCCAATCCGCTTTCCATTGATGAGATCTCAAAGCTGTTGATTTGCCATTCACATGCCAGTCAGTCGCAACCTTACAATTCTACGCGTCTGCCATTTGTGATGCATTTGGCAGACCGACAAGCAAAAGCCATGGGTAATGAGGAAATTCCTGTTGATTCGGGGAGTATGCAGTTTTCTGCTGCGTGACCAAGGGTTCGGACTCACAAGACGTCGAAAGCGACGTCGAGCCATTCGTGAGGAGATTCTCACCCTGGAAGAACGATTGGAAGAGTGAATTCCCAGCAAAGAGCGGAAGACCCTCACTGAGGAAGTTGAACGCCTTGAGGCGATGCTCTCCAGCCTTGACATGGAGTGATGCTTGCTCTCATCGACCGTGCCGCTTCTATGGCACGTCATCAGCATGGTCCATCGTCCAACGGTGAAACCGGGTTACCCCGGTGATAGTCGGTTTTTATAAACCCCTTTTGGTTGTTTCACCTCATGCGCTCAACGTTGGTTGCCCTGTTGCTGCTCGCCGCTCTTCACCCCATGATGACCCTCGCTCCCGCCCTCGATGATGGCGAACCGAGGTTCGCTGCTGGAAACGGCGTTGAGGTGATCGATGAGGTCGAACCCAACAACGTCAACACCTCGGGGCAAGAGGTCTACCCCGGCGATGTAGTTCGGGGTTCAGTGGACATGTGGGACGACAAACGCGACTGGTATTCGGTGTGGCTTGAACCCGGCCAAACGCTTCTCTTGACGCTCTCTCACGCCTCTGGCGATGGTGTGTCCATGTCGGTATGGGACGAAGAGAACACCCACTACAACACGACCAACCCGGCGAAAACCCGTGACACCATTTTCTTGGGCGAAGAGGAAACTGAACTCGGCGGTGTGTACAGCGTGTCGGTCAACGCCACCATGACCGAGGCCGGCGGTGGCGCCTACGTTCTGGAGATTGACGCCGGCTACGACGTGCAATGGTACGCTCCCAGCGTGGGCTGGTACGTGGCGGCCGACACCTACGACGCCTACGGCAATGTGTTGTACACCTCGACCCTTTCGGCCTTCCAATTCGCTAACGCCGCCACCACGGACACGCAATCAGCGCCCGTGTGGAGCACGAACGATTTCTGGAACTTTTCCGTGACGATGCCCGAGTTCATGGGCGTCTCCTATGAGGAATACCATCAGATGACCGTGACCGGTGAGGACACCGTTTCCGGCAAGGCCTGCTACCGCGTTTCACTCGTTGGCAAAGCCACGTTCAGCATGGACATGATGGGCACCCAGATGACCACGGTTGACGAGGAAACGGGCGAGGCGTGTTACGCGAAGGACACCCTGGCCTTGGTCCACGAGAACATCACCGTGACCAGCAGCATGGAAATGAGCGGAGACATTGGCGCCATGAGCGACACCTCCGGTCGGTCTTGCACGGTTGACGATGGTTGGGGTGGGACTGAACCCGACGAGGATTGCGACGGGGTATCCGACTATTGGGACCTCTGCTCCGGAACCGCTCCAGGTGCTGAGGTTGATGAGGATGGTTGCTCGGATGCGCAAAACGGCGGCAGCGGCGGCGGTGGCGGCGAGGACGACACCGACGGTGACGGCGTGACCGACGACAACGACGCCTGTCCAACCGATTACGCCGACCCTGCCAACGATGCCGACAACGACGGTTGCCCCGATGACAACGGCGGTGGCGGAGGCGGAAGCGCCGACGCCGACGGTGACGGCGTGAACGATGATGACGACTATTGCCCCAACACCCCGGCCGGTGAATCGGTGGACTTCGCTGGATGCAGCGAGAGTCAGAACAGCGGCGGTGGTGGCGGCACGGGCGGCGGCGGTTCCATTGAGGACGGCTGCATCCCTGACGGAATTGACCAATCCACCTCGATGGCGATGGACCTCATTTATGCCGAGGGCATGAACGAACTCAACTTCCCGCTCACCGAAGGTAAGGTGTGGAGCGAAGCCGCTGAAGGCAGCGGTTCCATGTCCATGCAAGTGCTCATGGGCGGTTGCACCATCCTCGACATCGCCTTTGAGGACTCGGGCGCTCTTCCCCTCAACTACCGTCATCTGGGTACGCAATCGTTCACCGTTGACACCACGGCGCACACCGCGACCGGCATCCAATCCTTTGCAGGCCGTGAGGGCAACGATGACTGGGCCACGCCCGATTTCACCCTGCTGCCCAGCGTTCCTGACGATGTGGCCAAGTTCGGCTTGCCGTTTGCGGTGTGGCTCAACGTGGTTGGCTTCAATGAATTCAGCGAATCCGTTGACATCAGCGCCACGGTCAACGACCCCGCCGCTTCGGTGTATTACGACCAAACCACCTTGGCGGTGAACGAGCTTGGGGCCGTGATCGTTGACACGATGAACCTCAGCAGCGGTGACTACGAACTGACCGTCACCGGCACACAAGACGGCCGAGACCGCTCCTTCACCGTGACCTTCACGGTGGACAACACGCCCGATTTCGAAATCCAAACCATGGACCCGTGGATCGTTCTACCCGGAGGCGTACCTTGGGTGGTGCCCACGCCCATTTTCATTGAACCCGTCAACGGATTTGGTGCCGATGTCACCCTCTCAGCGGTTGTTCCTGATGGCGTCACCGCTGAACTTGACTTCGCTTCCGGCACGGCTCCGTTCATGGCCGTCCTCACGCTGACCATCTCCGATTCGTTGGCTGAAGGCGACTACACCGTGGTGGTCTCGGGGGCGTCGGGAGATACGGTGCGTTCCGACGAAATCACGTTTAGCGTCACCTCGCTACCTGAGTTCTCGCTTGACATTGACAACCGGGAACAGCTCTTGACCACCGGTACGATGACGGTGAGCGGCGTGATCAACGCTCACAACGGCTTGGACCTGAGCCTGGGCGGTATGCTCGATGTCATCGTTGAGCCCTACAATCAGGCGCTCCTTGACAGCGCCGTCATCACCTGGGGCACCATCGATGCCAACGGTGATCTGGCTTTCACGGTGACCTTCACCGTGCCCGACGACCTTCCGCAACACGAATACACGGTTCAACTCAACGTGGTGACGCTGGACGGCGGCGTGGCCCACGCAGCTTCCGTGGCGTTTGTGACCGAATCCTCGACGCTCGACGGAACGGCCGTTGCCGCTGGCGAGAACGCCGTGGTCTCGGGCGACACCTCGTCGCACGACGGCACGAACACGGCTGCCGTGGACGTGGGCGGCGACGACACGACCAACAACGACGGTCAGGGAGACACGACCAACGACGGTAGCGACACGTCGGACAGCGAATCGCAATCTTCCAACACGATGCTCATTGCGGGCTCGGCCATCGGTGTGCTCGGCATCATCATTGGCGTGGCCGTTGTGGTGCTCCGTGGCCGAAACGACGGTGGTGGGAAGGACTTCGGAGACCAACTTTGGAACGACGGTTCCGCAGGTGCGATGGGCATGCCTTCGGCTCAACCGATGATGCAACAGCCCGTTCAACCCGTCCAACCGGTGATGCAGCAGCCCCTACAACCCGTGGTCCAACAACCCGTCCAACCAATGGTCCAAGAACCGGTTCAAACGGCGCCAGCACCTCCGGTGATGGCTTCGGCTCCACCACCCCCTGCCCAACCCATGACGGTGGCCGATTACACGGGCCTGCCGCCGGGCGGTACCTACGACCAATCAACCGGGCAAACCATCTACGTCCAAGCCGACGGTGTTCGCTGGCAAATGATGGGCGATGGCAGTTTCAACCGCCTCAACTGATTCCGGGATGCTGTGCCTCAAGTAGTGACGCAAGTCCATTGAGAATTGAGTATTTGCTCAATCAATAAGACGGCTCGTTCGTGGCGCTTGGCCTTGATCAGCGTAGCGATGAACTCCAAGATTGAATTGCAGTTGCATTTGTGCGACTCCTCAGGGTCAATCTTTTGATTCGTTCATATTCGAATGAAGAGCAATTGCTTGACTTTCTTCACGCACGTGTATGTTCAAAGATTACAATTGTTGAACGCCAAGCAGATCTAACGGAAGAGAGTTTATTTTCAAATTTGTATAGGATGGGGCATGGAAACTTTCTGGGAAGATGAAGCCTTCGAATCGAAGTTGAAAGAAGGTGTTTTCACATGCACAGGTTCAGACTCACAAGCGTCCATGTAAAGTCGCTTGCAGTCCAACGATTGCTGATTTTGGAGTCCAACCCCCTCATGGTTCGGATTCAAAGGTGTACTCAACGCTCTGAGCATTGAACGCCTTGAAATAATTTAATTCTGTTTTAGACATGCCACCGCCATGGCAGGTGCTGGATCACAGAATGTCCTTGCGAAAACCCTTCTGCTCTCAGTTCTCATGATTTTTCTCGGAATTTCTGCTGCAATGGGGAGTTTGAATGAGGCTGAAAACACAGAGTTTCCTGACCAGAACGATGTGCGTAATGTCATCTTACCGATTTCACAACTGAACGAACCTGGCTTTCAAGAAGGGTCCATCTTCACCGATACAACGCTCTCTTC
>Ga0255776_10008174_pt1 | contig 10381 bp, 8 predicted proteins | sample 071ome_19_FD_179974 | JGI IMG/M metagenome (GOLD analysis project Ga0255776, IMG submission 179974) | Coastal salt marsh microbial communities from the Groves Creek Marsh, Skidaway Island, Georgia - 071413AT metaG (version 2) | ecosystem: Environmental > Aquatic > Marine > Intertidal zone > Salt...
GTGCTTGCCGCCGTCGATCTGGTGGATCGGACGGATCTCGACGCCGGGCGCATCGAGCGGCACGATGAACATCGAGATGCCGGCGTGCTTGGGCACGCTTGCGTCGGTGCGGGCGATGATCACGCCGAAGTCGGAGACATGAGCGAGCGTGGTCCAGACCTTCTGGCCGTTGATCACCCAGGTGTCGCCGTCGCGTTCGGCCTTGGTCTGCAGGCTGGCGACGTCGGAGCCGGCGCCGGGCTCGGAGAACATCTGGCACCAGACTTTGTCGCCGGAGATGTTGTCGGCGAGGTAGGCGGCCTTCTGCTCGTGGGTGCCGTACTCGGCGAGCATCGGGAGGCACATGCCGTGGCTGATCGTGAACTCGAACGTCATGTTCGGGTAGTTGCCGTATTCCTCGCGCCAGATGCGCTCGTGTTCCTTGGTGAGGCCTTGGCCGCCGTACTCCTTGGGATAGGTCAGGCCGGCGAGACCAGCTTCGGTCAGTGCCTTCTGGAAGATCTGGCCGTACTCGAGTCGCCTGGAGCCGCGGGGATCGGGATCGCCGCCCATGTTCATGCCGGTGGCGTGCTCGTCGAGGAACGCACGGCAACGAGTGCGGAATTCATCGATCTCGGTGGGGGACATGGTGTCGGACATGGTCACTCCGGTGGCTGAGCAAGAAGTAAGCGAACGTTTACACCGTAGTGATCTCGGGCACGCTGGTGCGAACCGGGGTCAACCGTCGATGTCTGCGCTGGGGGTGATCAGGACGGCGCACCGCAGTCGGTGCAGACGATGTCGTCGATCGCTTCGCCAGTGCTGAAGTCGGTCAGCCAGTCGATGTAGCGGACACCCTCGACCTCGAGCACGGCGTTCACTGACGAATCCTCCAACCCGGCAAGGGCCAAGAACGGCGCCTTTGGTGGTGGATGCCACCTTCGTTGCACTGGTCTCCTTCTCTCACTCCCGGATGCCGCAGGGGATCGTTTCCCGCACTCCCTGTGGCGAACCATCGGGGCAGGTGACGAGGAACCATTCGGCTGCTGCTCGCAAACCAGAGAAGTCCGCACCGGTGAAGTCCAATTGGGTGAGTTGCATCTGGGAGATCTTGGCGTCACGCAGAATGACCCCGCGAACGGTGGCGAATGTCAGGTCCACGCGGGTGAGCGCCGATGATGTGAGATCAGCGTGCGTCAGATCACCTTCGTACAAGATGACATCGGTGAGTGCCGCCTCACGAAGTGTTGCGTCGGTCAGGTCAGCTTCAGTCAGGAAGGTGTCCCGAATGACGCTTTGGGAAAGGTCAGCACCGACGAGACGAGCTTCGTTCACGTCAGCACCGACGATCTCAGCCCCAGAGAGGTTGGCACCGGTGAGGTCGGCAGCATGAAGCCTTGCGCCGTTCAGAATCGCTCCGCTCAGATCCGCGCCAGCAAGAGAGGCATGAGGCATCTGAGCTCCGGTGAAGTTTGAGCCTGCGAGCGCTGCGCCGTCGAGAAGTGTTCCCGAGAGATCTGCGCCGCTGCAGTCGAAGCGGGGTGTCTCGACTGGTTTCAGCACTCGACAGCCAGCCTCTGACAGCAGGATCTCAAGATCCGAAGGGGGTGCCTCGGTGCTTGCGCTTCCCGTGCTTGTCGTCTCCGGAGGCGGAGCTGTCGTCGTGACGATCTGCGTTGGCGGTTCAGGCGATTCCGTTTTGGTGATGGCCCACACCGCGAGATAGGCCGCCAGCCCAATACCCAGGAAAACGAGGAGCGCAAGGAGGGCGAGTACCAGGGTTTGGAGCCGATCAGGCCGTTGCCGGCTGGCGGCATTGTCCTCCCGCTCGGGGTCGCCGTTGGCGGTGCCTTCTTCGGTCAGACGGAGACGAAGGTCGAGCATGATGCGCAACTCCGATGTGAAGTCGGGTCGCGGTTCAATGGGAAGGCGGTCGGAGGCTTCGAGGCGCTCGATTGGGTCGCGTTCAGTCACCAGTCAGCCTCCGATACTCGACGCGGAATCGTTCGCGTGCTCGCCGCAGCGTGGATTCGGTAGCCCGCTTTCCTCGCCCGAGAACATCCGCAATCTCGGGGACGGTCATGTCATCGAGATGGCTCATTGTCAGCGCGGCTTGGTCAGTGATGGTCAGCGCACCGAGCGCTCGCTCCACGAGCTCTCGCTCAGACAGCGAAAGCGACAAATCCTCAGTGGGTGTTGTTGGTCGGAAGAGCACCGCCTTGCGTTCTGCGACCTCGAGGCGACGCCAGTGGTCGATCAAGCGTCGCTTCGCAATGGTCAGGAGCCAGCTTCGGGTCACGACGTCGCCTCGGCCGGCATGGAACTGCTCTACGGCCGTGATGAAGACGAGCGCTGTGAGATCCTCTGCGAGCGCGACGTCGCCTGCCACTCGGATTCGAAGAAACCCGAACACGATGGGCAGCTCACTCGAATACAACGTCTCGAATGCCGCGATCTCATGTTCCGTCAGCCGCTTGGCAGAAGTACTCATCCGCTAACTCATCGTACATGTCTGGCGAATTCCGTCTTTTGGTGACGGAATTTCGGTGTCTTCAGCGAATGGTGAGTAACACTTGGAAGGTGGTTCGCGACGTGAACGTGACGACAAAGGACTCGATTGGTCGACGGGCGGCAGCTCTGGCGGCGATCGTCATGGCGGCGCTCATGGCTGGCTGCGGGGGGAGTTCCTCGACTGACTCCGCCCGCGATCGCGCAGTCGCGCAAGCAGAAGCTTCGTTCATTGAAGAATTCGGCATCGAGGAGCTCTCAGAAAGCCAGACGGGATACGTCGCATGCCTCCTGGAGGCTGCTGTCGAGGAGCTGGATCTGAGCTGGATCGATGTCGAGCGTGCGTTCGAGGAGACAGGTGACCTCAGTTCGCTCTCGTCAGACACCGATGAGGTATCGGCAGAGATGTTGGCGTGCCTTCGGCAACTGACGCTTGCCGATCTCGAGCTCATGGATGCGCCAGCATGGGTGGCCCACGCCGGCGTGGAGGCGTATGGGGATGATCCTGAGCTGGATGCGCTTTGGGATGCGTGTGAGGCGGGTGATGATGTTGCCTGTGATGATCTTTTCTGGCAGTCGCCGACAGGGAGCGAGTACGAGTCGTTCGCTTTGAGCTGTGGCGGGCGCGGCTGCGGAAGTGAAGAGGCGGTGAGCGAAGCTGTCGTCGTTGTTGACGGCGGCGAAGAGATCCAAATCCGTTCGCTCGACACGATCGCGGGTGATCTCGCCTTCATCGGTATCCCGCATCAAAATGCGGTTAGGGCGGCCATTGCCGACTACGGCGATATCGAGGGCTTCTCGGTCACGATGGGCCAGGGTCTCGACGATGGCTGTTCTGCCGATGTTGCTGATGCTGCGGCCCAGAGCATTATCGAAGATGCGCAGATCGTCGGGGTGATCGGCACCACATGCTCGGGCGCCACCGCTGCGGCCGCTCCTCTGATCACCGACGCTGGCATCGTCATGATCTCGGGCTCGGGGACGTCCCAAACGCTGACGTCTGACCTTCAGGGCACCGCCGGCATTCATTACTCCCCGGGCTTCTACCGCACGGCGCACAACGACCTCTACCAGGGCGTGGCGATGGCGCACTTCGTTTTCGGCGAACTCGGCATGACGACCGCTGCTGCCATTCACGACGGTGATCGATACACCGAGGGTCTCGCCTCGGCGTTCGCCGACGCGTTCGAGCAGCTTGGGGGCACGGTCACTGGTTTCGAGGTGGTCGATATGTGGGAAACCAACATGGTCCCAGTTCTGACCGAGATCGCTGCGGGTTCACCGGAGGCGCTGTTCTTCCCAATCTTCCAGCCCACGGGGGAGTTCGTCGCTGCGCAGGCTCGGGGTGTTGCCGGTCTTGAGAACGTCCAGCTACTTGCCGCGGACAGCCTGTTGAACTTCGATTACCTCGAGCTCAGCGAGTCCGAAGGCATGTACTTCACGAGCCTCCTCACCGACTTCGGTGCAAGCGTCAATCAGAGCACTGGGAAGACGGCGTTTGAGGTTCTTGACGACTACAGGGCCGATCATGGTGAGGAGCCGTCGTCTGGGTACTGGGCCAGCACGTACGACGCCACAACGATTCTCCTCTCAGCGATTGAGGCCAACGCCGAGGTCAACGATGCCGGTCAACTCGTGATTGACAAGGCAGGCATCAGCTCCTCGGTCGCGGCGCTTCGTGACTACGGCGGCCTTACTGGCTCGATCAGCTGTGATGACTTTGGTGACTGTGGGTCGCAGAAGATCGTCATCGTTCACCACACCGATTCTGACGACGCTGATGCTGGCATGGTCAATGTTGTCTTCGAGTACGCCCCTTGATTGGGCACCTCGATCGGCCCGCATGAGGTGCGGTTCTGCTCTCGAGCAGGGCGGCGAAGGTTTGGCGTTGACCTGACGTTTGCTGTCGTTAGCGAACGAGTCCCTTGCGCTCCATGCGGGGGCTCATGTACGACTGGAACCTCGAAGGGGGAGTGTCAAAATGACCTACACAAGCATTTCTACAAATCGGCCCGGAGCCCGTTTTCAGGAAGCCAAGACCCAAGCAGAGGTCGAAGCGCTGATGGTCGAGGTGTGGTCCGTTGTTACGGCGAATGGGGGCGAGAGCGTCGTTGCCGGCGCTGATCTTGCTCGAGGCGTGAACGTCTCACTTACGACGTACCCGGACGCCGCCTCGGCTGCAAAGAGCATCGTCGAACTCACGGCAAAGCAGCTCCTTGAGTTTGAGTCCTCGGGCCAGTTCATGGCTCTTGACGAGTGGCTTCCCGTTGCCGGTTCGGCGATGGAAGGCTAGCGAAGGCCAAAGCGGCGCTTCGGCGCACCATCAAGCCAAACTCGGCCTGATCACGAGAGGCATGGCGCGCTCGACCGAGCGCATGTTTGGCGCGTCCCATTGTCGAGCAGGTGGGCTCGCGTGATGGCGTGACGTCGGCGGGCTTCCTTGACGCCACCAGCAACTTCGGTGCTTGTGCCGGCATATGGGATGCAGGTTTTGGCGAGGCCGAGAACGACATCGAGGACCCGCAGAACCCGGCTGATTTCTGCGAGAGAAATCGCCGAATTCTGCGAGTCCCCCAGAGTCGCACCCGCACCGAGGTTGATGAGCTGACCCAGACGATGAATGGCCGGGGGTACCGGGCTGAGGCCTTGCACGGCGGCATGAATCAACAGCAACGCGATCGGGTCATGGGCCGCCTGCGCGATGGCACGGCCGAAGTGCTGATCGCCACCGATGTCGCTGCCCGTGGACTCGATGTCGACACCCTCACCCATGTCGTGAACTACGACGTTCCGTCCGCGGCGGAGAGCTATGTCCACCGGATCGGTCGAGTTGGCCGCGCCGGACGCAAGGGGGTGGCGATCACGCTGACCGAACCGCGACAGTGTCGCCTGCTCGGGAACATCGAGCGTCTCACGAAGCAGACCTGCGGATCCGAACCGTGCCGTCAGTAGCCGACCTGCGGACCCGCCAGATCGAAGTGATGCGATCACAGATCCTCGAGTCGCCGATGGAGACCGATCTTGAGGACTATGTCGCCGTTCTTGATGGTGTCGACGACAAGCACGACTACCGGTCGATTGCGCTGGCGGCCATCAAGCTCTTCCACCATGAACGCGGTGCCGTCACCGGCGAGGCGGAAATCCCCGACGTATCCGAGCCGCGCTCCAAAGGTAAAGCACGGCAGCGCGACGGGGTTGAGCGGGGACCAAAGGGCAAGAGCGAGAGGAAGCCGAAGGGCAATGTCGGGCCCGGCACCGGACTCATCTATGTCGGTTTCGGCCGCAAGGCCGGGATGCGGCCGGGTGACCTCGTCGGGGCGATCGCCAACGAGACCGACCTGACCGGCCGTGAGATCGGGCCTATCCGGATCAGCGACAACTACTCCGTGGTGGGCGTGCCGGAGCAGGCTGTCGACACCGTCGTCAAGGCGATTCGGGCCACCACCATCCGCGGCAAGAAAGCCAAAGCTTGAACCTTCGTCGAATGAACCGCTGACAACTGGCCCTGCTCTGCCGCTCACTCGGCTCTCGGACACGCCCGCCGACCGAATGAATCCCCCACCGGCTGAAACCGGATCAGTCGGGCAACTTCGGCACATCATGTACCCCAGCACCGATCTGGGGTACTTTGCACTGGAGTGTGGAGGCAGGGGTCAGATGTTTACTTGGAAGAAGAACACGGGTGAAACACCGTTGATACGCACTCCGAAGGTGTCTCAGCGTGACGCCTTCACGCCTAGGTGGATGTTCGCAGCGCTTCTCGCCCTCCTTGCCGTCGTCTTTTTCGGCTTTCACGCATCGGTAGGAACAGCTTCGGAAACCAGTTGGATCCGGGCCGATCAGTTGGCCAATCCTGATCCGACTGGTTGGGATCTCTATGACTACGGCATGATGGACTTGGAGCTGTTTGAATCCGTCGTGTTCGGCTCAAAAGTGATCTTCACCGCTGACTCGGATACGCACGGAAGAGAACCTTGGGTCACCGACGGAACCGCTGATGGGACCCAACGGTTGAAGGACATCAAAAGTGGCACCAGCGGGAGCTATCCGCAGAACTACGTCGTCCTCGGTGATGTTGTGCTCTTCAGGGCTGACGATGGCACCAACGGATCTGAGTTGTGGGTTACCGACGGCACCGAGGGTGGAACGAGCCTTGTCAAAGACATCCAGCCGGGCTCGACTAGCGGCTACCCGAATAGCGGCTCCCCGAATGGTTTTGCGGTGCTCGGTGACCAAGCCTTCTTTTCGGCTAACGACGGTACCAACGGACGTGAGTTGTGGGTTACCGACGGCACCGAGGGTGGAACGAGCCTTGTCAAAGACATCAAGCCGGGAAGCTCCGGCGGCGACCCGTATTTCTTCACGCCGTTTGGTGATGTTGTGCTCTTCAGGGCTGACGATGGCACCAACGGATATGAGTTGTGGGTTACCGACGGCACCGAGGGTGGAACGAGCCTTGTCAAAGACATCCAGCCGGGCTCGAGTAGCAGCTCCCCGAATGGTTTTGCGGTGCTTGGTGACCAAGCCTTCTTTTCGGCTTACGATGGCACCAACGGATTTGAGTTGTGGGTTACCGACGGCACCGAGGGTGGAACGAGCCTTGTCAAAGACATCCAGCCGGGCTCGAATGGCGGCTACCCGGGTGATTTGACGGTGCTTGGTGACCAAGCCATCTTCAGTGCTAACGATGGCACCAACGGATCTGAGTTGTGGGTTACCGACGGCACCGAGGGTGGAACGAGCCTTGTCAAAGACATCCAGCCGGGCTCGACTAGCGGCTACCCGAATAGCGGCTCCCCGAATGGTTTTGCGGTGCTCGGTGACCAAGCCTTCTTTTCGGCTAACGACGGTACCAACGGATCTGAGTTGTGGGTTACCGACGGCACCGAGGGTGGAACGAGCCTTGTCAAAGACATCAACGGCGGCTCCGGCGGCTCGAATCCGGACACCCTCGTCGCCGTTCCCGGTGGATTCGTTATTTTCGGAGCCGACAACGGAACATTCAGGGCGCTGTGGGCTTCCGACGGCACGCCAAGCAACACCGAGTTGATCTCGGTGGAGGGTGAGAACTTTGGCGTCCCCACTAACTACCCCTACTACAGCGACAACAGGTTCCCTCTGGTCGACAACACACTCATCGTCAACGCCGGTAGCGACGATTCCACGTCGGCCATCTGGGCGCTGACCGTAGGTCAACGGGTGGAGTACTTCACGAACTGCGAAGACGATCCCGACCATGATCTTGAAGACACGTTTGCGATCGATGGCGACGCCGTCATCCAGCGGAGTGTGTCCTGCGGCGGGTTCTACTTCACTGGCTGGAACACCGCTGCAGATGGCAGCGGAACCTCCTACAGCCAAGGTCAAAGGGTGACACTCACCGACACCCTCTTGCTCTATGCGCAATGGGCGCCTGAACCGGTGGTGCACTTCGATGCGAACGGTGGCTCATTCCCAGGGGCCGCCCCGGAGTTGAGCGGTCAACCCAATGCCTACGTCGTGGTGCCGAGCAATCAGCCAGTCCGGGATGATCACTTCTTCCTCGGCTGGCGAGCCTCAAACGATGACGGCGAACTGCTGGTGACGAGCGGGTACTCGTTCCAGTTGCCATCGACGTCCGGCACAACGACCTTTTATGCCCAGTGGGCGCGGGCCGTCACCGTGGACTTTTCCGCCAACGGAGGCTCCGGAGTACCAGAGCCCGTTCGCGGACAAGAACTGACGATCACTGCGCTGCCCTCCGAGGCACCCACCCGCACTGGCTTCAGCTTCGCGGGCTGGCAAACGACACAAGACGGATCGGGCAACCGGTACCAGCCCGGCGAACCATTCATCATCCCGACCAGTGATACGACTCTCTACGCGTCGTGGACCCTGGCAGGAGGCTCGCCGAGCAGTGTGCATCCGTTCACGGATGTGGGCGACGGAAGCTACTACTCCGAGCATGTGGGGACCCTGTATCAGCATGGCATCACTATCGGGGTTACACCGTCGACCTACGGACCGGCACAACTCGTGACTCGCGGCCAAATGGCTGCGTTCCTGGCGCGAACCTATGAAGTAACGACCGGTTCAGCGTGTATCGGATCCCATCCGTTCACCGACGTCACCGACAACACCTATTTCGCTCATGACGTCGGCTGTCTGTACAGCCTTGGGGTCACCGTCGGAACCTCTCCAACTACGTTCTCGCCCGACCGGGAACTTAATCGAGGCGAGATGGCTGCGTTCCTCGGGCGGATGATCGACGCGGTCAACGGAGGCTCATGTTCGGGCACCCACAGCTTCGTGGACGTGTCGCAGGCCTCGTTCTTCGCCGACGCCGTCGGATGCCTCAAGGCCAACAACATCACGACGGGCACCTCCGCTTCGCACTACTCGCCACATCTCGCCGTTGACCGCGGCCAGATGGCCGCCTTCCTTGCGCGGCTCATGGCCGTGCTCGACTGACGGCCGCTCTGCTTTCCGGCGGCCAACGAACCGGCCGACCCGATACCAAACCGCACAAGTCCCGGATTCCGATCAAGAATCCGGGACTTTGGTGCATTGGAAGTGTGCACTTCGGTGCGTACCCCAGAGTGGGGGAGTCGTAGAAATCCTTTTCGCCTGGCGTGGTGCGGAAGTCGATGCTCGCGTTGCGGGTGTGTTCACGCAGTCCCGCTCGTTTGTTCACGCGGCGCGATTCGTTTCTGCCCAGCAGTAGATCGATAGTGGGGTGTCAACGCAGGCGGCTGTCAAACCATGAATGGATGGTGGGTGCAGGCGAGCGCCTTGGACTTTCAGCGTCACGCGCGAATCGCCGGATCGACAGCCGACATCATGGTGGGGGCTGGCTGAGTGCGGCACTGGCGATCTCACCGACGTTGACGTCGTGGTCGCCGAGTGCGGGAGCATCGAGTGGGTCGATGCCGTAGATGGCGTGGAGCCAAATGAGCGTTCCGGCGTCTATGGCGAGATTGCCGGCGTGGCCCTTGTCGTCGCGGAAGACGGCATTTTCTCGCGAGCCGATCAGGGAGTTCACATCGCCCAACAGGCCTTGTTCGAGCCAGTCACGGACCTCGCAGATCGCCGCTCCGTGGTAGAAGGCAAACACCTCGGCACCGAGTTCGTCCCCGATGTCCTCAGCCAGCTGCTGGTAGAGGGGCCAGGCTGCATCGGTGAGGGCGCGGTGTTCGTCGACAGACGGATAGGTGCTCGGATAGTCGGCCCACGGCATCGCGAGTCCGATGCGGGTATCCGGGTTTTGTTCGAGTGCGTAGCTTGAAATGTCGAGTATCGCCTGGTCGCTCTGTCCGCCCGTCTCTTTGAATTCCTGAGAGCAGCAGATCATGACGACAACGTCCACGGTGCCGGTGTCGAGCCGCTCCTTGATGATGGTCTGCTGGTCGGGCGCTTCCCACATGGCTTGTGGTGTGCCGTTCTCGCCTCCTTGGAAGATGATGTGCTGCTCGTGGCCCTCGATACCGGTGAGCTGGGCTGCAGCCTCAAGGTTCTGGGCGAACGGCTTTCCGAAGCTGTGGCCGATGTAGAGGACTTCGAGACCATCGATCGTGTCGAGTTCGTGTTCTGATTCGACCAGGTCTGCGGGTTTGGTCGTCGATGGCGCCCCAGTCGTTGCCGTCGTCTTTGAGCAGGCGCTGGCGGCAAAGAGCACAAACGCAATGATGAAAAGTCCCTTGGGCCTCATGCGCTCTTCCTACCCGCAAGGTGTGAGCCGCTCTTGAGCGAATCGTTAAGGCCGATCGGCCTCCCGAACTGCAGGGTTGCTGAGAACAGCATCGGAGCCCGCAGAACCCGGCTGATTTCTACGAGAGAAACCGCCGAATTCTACGAGTCCCCCAGAGTGGGGGAGTCGTAGAAATCTTTTTCGCCTCTTGTGATGCGGAAGTCGGTG
>Ga0255776_10008184_pt1 | contig 10372 bp, 7 predicted proteins | sample 071ome_19_FD_179974 | JGI IMG/M metagenome (GOLD analysis project Ga0255776, IMG submission 179974) | Coastal salt marsh microbial communities from the Groves Creek Marsh, Skidaway Island, Georgia - 071413AT metaG (version 2) | ecosystem: Environmental > Aquatic > Marine > Intertidal zone > Salt...
TGACTCCACGTCGAGATCGAGGGACCGGCAGTACTCGGCCATGGCTGGCTCGGAGCGGTCGAGGTCGTCGAGCACGCGCGCGTGGCGGTACGCCAGGTCGGCCGATGAGGGGTCGAGTCGGACGGCCTCCTGGAGGAGTGCCTGGACCTGATTCATTTCGCCCAGGACCATCGCCTGGTTGGCATCGGACGCGAGCTGCCCCGCCCGCGCCCGATCGTCGGGCGTGGGTAACTCGGGATTCGCGGGCGCAACGCATTCGAACGGACCGGAGCCGGGGTAGACACGAATGAGCTCGAGCTCCTGACCGAGCAGCGGTTCGAAACCGCATGCTGTGGCCATCGCGAATACGCCGAAACTCCAGGCCGTGCGCCATATCCGGGCGGACCTGGGGGGCATGTTCCTATAGGCGAAAAAGCCCGGGGCTGGGGCCTCGGAAGGCACAGCTCCGGGTACGGGTACTACTAAAAGCTTCAGGCCCCGAAATGGGGTGTCAAGCAAACATCATGCTTGAAATTTCTGATTTTGTAAGGGTCCGTGGATTAAGGGTTAAGCAGAGTAAACATGTAGTGCACTACCCACCCGCCGGAACGATGTGCCGAGGGCTGCTATATTGTGCCGCTATATTCCGGTCGAGCAGGTTCGTCGCGGCGCATGGACGCGCGCGTCTGAGATGCCATATTTCGCCCGCAGATCTCTCGTTTCCGCAGGATCGACGTGCGCCCCAAGCTCCTCATTTTCGGCCTGACGTTCCCCGTCATCATGGCTCTGGATGTCGTGACGAAGCGGTGGGCCCTCCGCGAGCTCACGAGTTTCGATCACGGGCACGAACTGCTGGGCGGTCTCGTGCCTCTGACGCTCGCCTTCAACAAGGGTGCCGCGTTCGGGATGAGGGTGGGGGAGGATTCTCGATGGTTCTTCATCCCTGTCACGATTCTGGCGCTGATTCTGCTCGCGGTCCTCTACAAGCAGGCGGAGCGGCACGACTTCCTGAGGATCAGCGCGATTTCTCTCGTTGTGTCCGGAGCGATCGGAAATCTTTACGACCGTGTTCGCTGGGATCGGGGTGTCGTGGACTTCCTCGGACCCGTGGATCTGGGCCTCTGGAACTTCCCGATCTTCAACGTCGCCGACATGGCGATCACGTGCGGCGCGATTCTCCTCGCGATCTCGTTCTGGATCGAGGAGCAGCAGGAGCGAGCGAAGGAGGCCGCCGCGAAGTCTGGTGTGGCGGGCGCTGGACCCGACGAGGATTCAGGTACGCCGGATGGTTCGGATGCCGGTACACCCCCCGGAACGAAGGGCGAGTCGCCGGAGCCTGCCCCCGGCGGCTGACGCCATGCGGGGCTACTCGTGGCGACCCGTCACGAAGAGCAGGTACTCGATCCGCCGCCCGCTCATCTGAGTGACTCGGAACTGCCCGGTTTCCACGTCGACCTCGTCCCCGACTACGGGAATCCGGTCGAGACGCCCCAGCACAAAGCCGCCGATGGTGTCGTACCCCTCGTCTTCGTCGTCCGTGGGCTCGAACCCGAGGCGCTGGGAGACGTCGCGTAACGAGGTGCCCCCCCAGATGCGAACACGCCCGCCACTCAGTGGTTGGAACGCCTGAGGCTCGTCCCCTTCGTGCTCGTCCTGGATTTCGCCGATGATCTCTTCGATGAGGTCCTCGAGCGTGACCAGCCCCGCCGTTCCGCCGAACTCGTCGACGACAATGGCCATCTTCGTGAGCTGGGACCGCATTTCCGGGATGAGGTCTTCGACCCGCTTGGTCGACGGGGCGAAGGGTAGGGGGCGGATGAGGGGCTCGAGGTCCGATTCTCCATCCCGGGCCGCTCTCCAGACGTCGCGTCCGATCACCACGCCCTGAATCGTATCGAGGTTTTCCTCGAAGACGGGGAGTCTCAGGTGACCGGTGTCGAGCATGGTCTCCTGGACCGTCTCGAGCGTGGCCGTGATGGGGACACCGATCATGTCGGTGCGCGGCGTCATGACCTCGCCGATCGACACTTCGTCCAGCTTGATGACGTTGCTTACCACCGAGTACTCGTCTTCGTCGAGCGTGCCCTCCCGGCGCCCGATCTCGGCCAGGACCTCGATTTCGGCACGGCTGACCGTGGGCTGTTCACCTGATGGCGCGATCGCCTTCGACAGCCAGGCGAGCGGGATGAGCACCGGTTTCATGCCGATGATCAGGACCTGAAGCGTCCGTGCTGTGGCGGGTGCAAGGCCTTTCCAGTACGTGGCGCCGATCGTCTTGGGGATGATCTCGGTGGCGAGCAGGACGAGCAGGGTGAGCACCGCGGAGAACACGCCGACCCACGCGTCCCCGAAGACATGGGCGGCCTGTGCACCACCCATTGCCGCACCGATGGTGTGGGCGATGGTGTTCAGGGTGAGGATCGCGGCGATCGGCTCCTCGACATTGTGGCGAGCCTTCTCCAACCACTCGCCCGCCCATTCGCCGCGGTTCTTGAGAAGTGCGACGTGCGAGTGGGAGATCGAGAGAAAGACTGCCTCGAGAATCGAGCAGAGAAACGAGATCGACAGCGCGACTAGGACAATCGCAACGAGTGTGATCATAGGTCGCAAAGGTAACGAGGGCGGCCCCCGCGATGCGAACCGGAGAAGCCCTTGATGCGGTCCCGGGCCCACGGCCTATTATTCGTCCGGTGCCTCTGCGACGGAGTCCGACATAACGTCGCGCCGTTCGCGGGGCCCATCCCCTTCTCGGAAACGCCCTGTTCACACGAGTCCGCACTTCGATGAACGTCCGTCTCGCGCTCTCCTCGCTGACGATCGCAACGCTTGCCGCCTGCTCGGGTGCCAGCACCGTTTCGCAAACGGCTGTAGCGGTCCCTGTCGGTGGATCCGTCACCGACGCGACGTACTACGTGTACGTCGGGGCCGAGTCTGCGGATCTCATTCACCGGGTGAAGCTCGCGGCCGACGGGGTGTCGATCGACCAGACGACCCCCGTGGGCGAGATGGCGGTCGAGAACGAGGGGCCGCACGGTCTCAACGTGTCGCCCGACGGAGAGTTCCTGTATATGACGACGGCGCACGGCGTGCCGGACGGGAAGCTCTGGAAATTCGACGCCGGACCGGACACGCTCGTATCGAGACCGATTCTGCTCGGAAATTTCCCGGCCACGCTCGACCTGACGCCCGACGGCCTCTACGCGTTCATCGCCAACTTCAACCTGCACGGGGAGCACGTCCCGTCGACCGTCTCGGTCGTCTACACGCCGGACATGGTGGAGGTGGACCAGATTCCGACGTGTACCATGCCGCACGGCCTGCGTATGGCCCCCGACGGCCTCTTCGCGTACTCGCTGTGCATGATGGACGACCAGCTCGTCGAGATCGACACGCGGACCTTCGAGGTCTCTCGTCGCTTCACAGTCTCGACCGATGCGGAGGCGCCCCTGACGGATTACGAGACGCCTGAGGTGATGACCGGCGCGAACGGGATGATTCGGGGCGGCTCGATGCCGATGGCTGGGATGGAGATGAAGGATCCGAGCTGCTCGCCGACGTGGGTCCAGCCCGCGCCGGATGGCCGGACTCTATATGTGGCGTGCAACAAGTCGGACGAGATCCTCGTGATCGACCGGGAGAGCTGGTCGCTGATCCGGAAATTCCCTGCGGGCCGGGCCCCGTACAATCTTGGCATCTCGGATGATGGCGCGGTGCTGGTTGCCTCGCTCAAGAGCGCGGGGCAGGTCCAGTTCTTCGATGCGGCGACCGGGGAGAGTCGGGCGATCGTGCCGTCGACCACGACGGTGACGCACGGCGTCGCCCTGACTCCAGACTCCCGCTACGCCTTCGTGAGCGTGGAGGGGAAGGGATCCGAGCCCGGCAAGGTCGACGTATATGATCTGCAGAGCTACGAACTCGTCGGGTCGGTCGGCGTCGGCCAGCAGGCGGGGGGAATCATCTTCTGGCGGATGGAGCCCGCGGGCTGAGGCTGAACCGCGGACGTCGAGTGACCAGGGTTCCCGGGCATGCGTCTGACCGCCGGCCTGCTCGACTTACGAGATCGGGCGACCCCTCGGCAGGACTTTAGCAGCCCACAGCCCCGAGTTCATGTCGCTGAAGAAGACGTGACCCTTGTACGGCTGCCCGCCCCACACGCTGACCTGGTTGGGTAGAAAACCTCCGGGGTCCTGTGGCTTGTAGATCGCGATCTCCCGTCCCTGTGCCATGAGGTCGCCCATGAGTTCGCCCGAAACGTCCACGACCCGAAGGCCCCCCTTGTAGTACGCCTGATAGAGGACGTCCTCTTCGACCCAGAGGTTGTGCGCACCGGCCTCGGGGACTTCGTAGCGCGCGACATCGCGGGGGTGCTCCGGATCGGTGAAATCGATGATGTGCAGATAACCGCTCATGCGCCCCTGGACACCTCCCTGGCCGGTGGCCGGGTCGTAGGGCTGATTATCCGAGCCCTCACCGGCCCACGCTGAACCCCGACCCCCTCCGATCTCGTCGCCCAGGAAGAGGTAGAACCTTCCAGTGGATTCCTGGGCGTACGGAAAGGCGGCGTGGGTGGCGCCCACGGGGTAGGGCACGGCGGTCACGAAGACCGGATTCTCGATCGATCCGCCCCAGCGCCCGTTACCGACGTCCACGACGACCACCCCGGTCTGCCACTCTGAGGAGTATGCGATGCCATCGTGCACCCATACGTCGTGGATACGGCTGTCCGGGTGGTTGTACTCGCTCACGAACGTCGGCTCGTACGGGTCACGCACATCGATGATCACATACTTGTCGCCCGCTGCGAGGGCGAAGAGGTAGTCATTCGTGGCGAACATGTTGTGTACGCCACCGGTGACCCCGTTCGAGTCGAAGGTGGAGGCGATCACGGGGTTGGTTGGATCCGCCATGTCCAGGATGACGACCCCGTTCCGGCGGTTGGACGCGCCTTCCCGCGAGAGCGCTGCGTAGCGGCCGTCGGGTGAAACCTTCACGTCGTTCACCGTTCGAGCGTCCACCTGGATCGAGTCCACCTTGGCGATGTTCGCGGGATCGGTCACGTCCCAGAAGAACGCCCAGCCGTTTGCGGCCCACGTGCCGGTGATCGCGTAGTCGCGGCCGTCCACGCCTTCAAAGACCCAGAGGTCGGAGGTGTGCGAGTTCGTGACCGGACCCCGACCTTGAAGCTCGATCTCCTGAACGGCCTCACGGCCGTGCACGAGCACCGTGGTCCGTGCCGTGAGCGGGCCGGACATCGCGAGCACGGTGTACCGACCCGGGACCTCAGCCACAAAGGCTCCGTCTTCGATCGTCGCCGATGCACCCGGTGCGCGGATCGAGTCGTCGGGCACAAAGGTGTAGGCCCACGTGATCGGGAGTTCGTCGACGGACTGTCCGTCCGCGGTACCCGTCGCCCGGAAGTGCAGCACGTCGCCGGTACGGGCGGTTTCCGCTCCTCCATCGATGCCCAGCTGGTCTGCGGGGAACGCCTCCACGGAGTACGACCGGGTCGCTGAGCCGGCCTCGAAGGCCGCCGTCAGGGTCACGGAGCCCTCCCTGTGGGCCGAGAGTGTCCCCCACCGGTCCACACTGGCGACGTCGGGTGCCGAGCTCGACCACGAGACCACAGCTCCGGGTCGCCGGGAGTCGTCCGCGTGGAGTGCGTCCGCGCCGTGGGCCACCGTCGTGCCGACGAAGATCCTGTCGGATGAGGCGTGCACATCGAGCCGCGCGATCGGCGGCCAGGCGACCGTGACGGGAATTGTCAGGGCCTCCGCGGTCGCGGACGCATCCGGTCCCAGCACCGCCGTGGCCACGACCTCGTATGTGCCGGCCTCGAGCCCCTGCACTCGACCGTCCCTGACCCGGAGCGCGCCCCGCGGCGCGGCGAAACGAACAGCCACGTCGAGCGCCTGTCCGGACGCGTCGACGACCTGAACCGACAGCGGGGCGGATCGGCCGACCAGGACCTCCACCGAGACCGGTTCCGCGACCAGGCGAAGCGGGCCGGTCTGGGCGAAGCCCGCACTCGGCACGAGTGCTGCGAGGGAGGTGAGAAGGGTGCAACTCCCCGCGATGCGGCTCAACAGACGATTCATGCACGCGTGTCTATACATTACTCCACCTCGCCCTGGACATGGCCGCCGACTCGATTTGCGCAACCTCGCCGACCGGGGCGCCATGGAGCAAGGTGCGGACGCGCCGTCCGCGCCGTCGTTGAATCGGAGTCTGTCGAATGCAGAAGCTCTTCGTTCGTTGTTCGATCGCCCTCGTCGCGTTCGCACTCGCGTCACCCCTCTCCGCTCAGAGCCGTGTCACGTCGCCGGAGGACTTCTTCGGTCACGAAGTGGGTGCGGATTACCTCCTGTTCAACTACGAACGGATGCACGAATACGTCATCCAGCTCGCGAACGAGTCGGACCGTATGGTGCTCGATACGCTGGGTTTCACAGAGGAAGGTCGACCCCAGTTCCAGGCCATCATCACGTCACCCGCGAACCACGCGAACCTCACGCGCTACCGGGAAATCAGCCGTCGCCTCGCGAAGTCGGACGGGGTGAGCCGCGAGGAGGCCCGGCAACTCGCGAACGAAGGCAAGGCGATCATCTGGATCGACGGGGGGCTGCACGCCACCGAGGTCCTCGGGGCTGCTCAGCTGACCGAAATGATTTACCGGCTCAACGAATACACGGACGCAGAAACGAGTCGGATCCTGGACGATGTGGTCATTCTCGCGACGCATGCGAACCCGGACGGCATGACCCTCGTCTCGGACTGGTACATGCGCCTCGACGACCCTATGGCGCGCTCTACGTCGGGCGTTCCCGTGCTCTACAACAAGTACGCGGGTCACGACAACAACCGGGACTTCTACATGGCTGCGCTCGCCGAGACGCAGAACATGAACCGGTCGATGTACCGCGAGTGGTTCCCGCAGATCGTGTACAACCACCATCAGACGGGGCCACAGGGGACCGTGATGTTCGCGCCCCCGTTCCGGGATCCTTCGAACCACTACCTCGATCCGCTCATCATCACGTCGCTGGACCGGGTCGGCTCGGCGATGCACCAGCGCTTCGTCCTGGAAGGAAAGGGTGGCACGACGATGCGATCCGGTGCGTCGTACTCGACGTGGTGGAACGGTGGTCTGCGCACGACACCGTACTTCAAGAACATGATCGGCCTGCTCACCGAGACGATCGGGCACCCCACCCCGATCGAGATCCCGTTCATCCCGGGCCGGCAGATGCCCAGGGGTGACATTCCGCTCCCGGTCGAGCCCGGCCCTTGGCATTTCCGCCAGTCGGTCGAGTACTCGCAGACGGCCAACTGGGCCGTCCTGGACTATGCGTCCCGGAACGCCGACCACCTCCTCTTCAACATCTGGCAGATGGGGCAGAACTCGATCGAGCGGGGCAACAGCGACTCGTGGACGACGCTGCCCTTCGAAATTGACGCGGCCGCGGAAGCCATGGATCGCGGAACGCGTGAGGACTGGGAGCGCATCCTTCGAAACCCGGCAGACCGGGACCCTCGGGGCTTCATCATCCCCCGGGATCAGCGGGACTTCCCGACGGCCACGAAGTTCGTGAACACTCTGCTGTACAACGGCGTCGACGTGCACCGGGCAACGAGCGACTTCATGGTCGGCGGCGTGAGCTACCCGGCTGGCTCCTACGTTGTGAAGGCCGCTCAGGCGTTCCGTCCGCACGTGCTCGACATGTTCGAAAAGCAGCAGCACCCGAACGATTTCGCCTATCCGGGTGCGCCCCCGACGGCACCGTACGACAACACCGGCTGGACACTCGCCTGGCAGATGGGGGTCGAGTACGACCGAGTCATGGAGGGCTTCGACGGGCCCTTCGAACTCGTGGACGACATCATTCAGGGGCCGCCGGCTGGCGTGGTGGCGAATGCCGACGGGGCGCGTGGCTACGTCGTCGATCATATCAACGATGCCTTCGTCGCCGTGAACCGCACGTTGGCTGCGGGTGATGACGTCTGGTGGTACACGGACGAGATCACGGCAGGTGGACGCACGTTCGACGCGGGGGCGTTCTACCTCGAGACGGGTCGGGACCGGATCGAGCAGCTCGCCGCGGAGAAGGGGTTGGACTTCGTCGGGGTGCGGCAGCGCCCGGCCGGCAGCGCCATGCAGCTGGATCAGGTGAAGATCGGGCTCTGGGACCAGTACGGGGGTTCGATGCCGTCGGGTTGGACTCGGATGATTCTCGAGGACTTCGAGTTCGACTTCGACGTCCTGTTTCCGCCGGACTTCGACGAGGGTGACCTGTCGGACTACGATGTCCTGCTCTTCGATGACGGTGCGATCCCGGCGGTCGATGGCGGGGGCGGTCGCGGCGGATTCTTTGCGAGCCGGGGTCCTGACCCTTCGACGGTACCGGAGGAGTATCGCGGCCGGATGGGTCGCATGTCGGCCGACAGCTCCATACCGCCGATCCTCGACTTCGTCCGACAGGGTGGGGCGGCGATCGCGATCGGCTCATCGGCGAACCTCGCGTACCACGCCGGGCTGCCCGTCGAGAACCATCTCGTGGCAGATGGGCGGCCGCTCAGCCGGGAGCAGTACTTCACGCCGGGGTCCGTGCTCGACATGAAGGTCGAGCACGTCAGTCCGCTCACGCATGGCTTCGATGCTCGTGCCGACGTCCTGTTCAGCCACTCACCGACGTTTTCCTTGGCGGCCGGCGCGGAAGCACGGGGCGTCCGCAGGGTCGGTTGGTACGACACTGCGAACCCGCTGCGCAGTGGTTGGGCGTGGGGCGAGCAGTACCTCGAGAATGGGGTCGGGGCCCTCGAGGCTGACTATGGACAGGGCAAGATGTTCATCTTCGGGCCGAAGATCACATTCCGGGCCCAGTCCCACGGAACCTTCGGATTCCTGTTCAACGGCATCTACTATGGGGCCGTCAGGGACCGCCCGATCTCGTAGCGTTCACAGGCATCAGCACGATCGAGGGCCGGCCGCGGAATATCGTGGCCGGCCCTACGTCGGTTGGTCCGTCGGCCGGACCAGGATCTCGCTGACCGAAACGTGGTCGGGAGAGGTCACCGCGAATTCGATCGCACGCGCGACGTCCTCCGCCTGTAGCGTCCGGCGGCCGCTCCACGCCTCGTCCCACGCGGCGAGTGTCTCCGGTTGGTCCAAAAGCAACTCGGTCGAGACATAGCCCGGCTGGATGTCCGTGACCCGAATGCCGTGGGCATTCCCCAGCTCCAGGTGCAGCCCCCACGACAGCGCCCTCACCGCAAACTTCGTGGCGGCATATACGCTGGCGCCGGGGAAGGGCCTCCGGCCGGCTACGGAACCGACACTGACGATATGCCCGGAGCCCTGTTCAACCATGTGGGGCATCACAGCGGACAGGAAGTGGAGCACGCCCTTGACGTTGACGTCGACCATCGTGGTCCAGTCCTCGACGTCGTTTTCGGTGATGCTCGCGATCTTCATGATCCCGGCATTGTTGACCAGGATGTCGATCGGGCCCGTATCGTTGACGGTAGTGTCGACCACGGAGCGCACGCTGGACAGATCAGCGACGTCAGCTGCGCGGGCGACGGCCGAGCCTCCGTTCGACGAAATCTCGTCGACGAGCGCGTCGAGTCGATCTGTCCGCCGCGCAGTGACTACCACGTGGGCTCCTGCCGCGGCGAGCGTCCGGGCTGTGGCTCGACCGATTCCTGCCGAGGCACCTGTGATGATCGCGACCTTGCCGGTCAAAGACGTGGATTCGGACATGTTGGATCGGTGTGTGGCGAGGGACAGGGACGAAGGCCGGGGGCGCGCCGAGACTACCTCGAAATCCTTGGACACGCACCCTCCGATACCTATCCTTTCCATCGGCCTGGCGAGATGAACCTCGCCTGAAAGCCGACCCGCCTCCGGTGAGGGCAGAGTGGCAAAAGATCGAGAGACGCTCCAGGCGTGGTATCGCCATGCGATGCTGGGACGCATGGCCGAGCTTCGCGATCTCAGAGAATCCGTCCGTCGAGGCGAATCCGCTGGCTTCGATGCGGTCCGCAAGATCGGTCAGGCGCTGCGCGGGTCCGGGGCCACGTTCGGGTTCCCGACCCTCTCCGCAGCGGCCGAGATCGTCGAAACTTCGAGGGACGTGGACGTGCTTCGCCGCCTCGAGGGACTTCTGGTTGTCCTCCACGAGCTCTCGCCGGACGAAGTGAAGGGTGGCGCATGCCGGCACGAGTGGCTGGCTGCAGCGGTTGGGCTCGATCCTGCTGAGGTGTCTGGTTCGGACGGGACTATCGTTGCCGCGTGGACCGAGGTGGAGCGCAGGACGGGGCTCGTAGCGTCCGAGGTCTGCGACCGCGTGGCGGCGTATCTGGGCGTCAGCGTGGCGGATCCCGGCGTCAGGGCCGG
>Ga0255776_10008194_pt1 | contig 10364 bp, 6 predicted proteins | sample 071ome_19_FD_179974 | JGI IMG/M metagenome (GOLD analysis project Ga0255776, IMG submission 179974) | Coastal salt marsh microbial communities from the Groves Creek Marsh, Skidaway Island, Georgia - 071413AT metaG (version 2) | ecosystem: Environmental > Aquatic > Marine > Intertidal zone > Salt...
CATCGGACGTGATACCGTTACCAGTGGTATTGAAGGCGCCTGGACCAGTAACCCAACGCAATGGGATAACGGCTATTTTGATCTGCTGTTTAAATACGATTGGGAGCTGACCAAAAGCCCGGCCGGTGCACACCAATGGCAGCCGGTGAACATCGCCGAAGAAGACAAGCCGGTCGACGTCGAAGACGCCAGTATTCGTTGCATGCCAATGATGACCGATGCTGACATGGCGCTGAAGATGGACCCGGATTATCGCAAAATTGCTGAACGCTTCCGCGACGATCAGGCTTATTTTGAGGATGTATTTGCCCGCGCCTGGTTTAAATTAACCCACCGCGATATGGGCCCGGTGACACGTTATTTAGGCGACGATGTACCAAGCGAAGAGTTGATCTGGCAGGACCCGGTACCGGCAGGCAATGCCGATTTAACCGCCGACGATATCGCAGCGCTGAAGCGCCAGATTCTTGATGCCGGACTGCCGGTATCAGAGCTGGTAGCGACCGCCTGGGACAGTGCCCGTACCTTCCGTGGTTCGGATTTCCGCGGAGGTGCCAATGGCGCACGTATCCGTCTGGCACCGCAAAAAGACTGGGCCGGTAATGAACCGGAGCGCTTACAAAAAGTACTGACGGTGCTGGAAGGTATTCGCAACGGTTTTGCAAAAGACGTCAGCCTGGCCGATTTGATTGTGCTGGCCGGCAGTGCCGCGATCGAAAAAGCCGCCGCCGATGCGGGTGTTAAGGTTGAAGTACCCTTTGCCCCAGGGCGTGGTGATGCCAGCGATGAGCAAACCGATGCCGAGTCGTTTGCGGTGCTGGAACCGTTGCACGATGGTTTCCGTAACTGGCAGAAAGAGCACTATGCGGTGATGCCGGAAGAGATGCTGCTCGACCGCGCTCAGTTACTGGGCTTAACCGCGCCGGAAATGACCGTGTTAATCGGTGGCATGAGGGTGTTGGGCACCAACTACGACCATAGCGCACTCGGTGTGTTTACCGATCGGGTTGGGGTATTAAGCAACGACTTCTTCGTGAACCTCACCGATATGTCCTATCGCTGGGAGCCCACCGGGCGTAACTCGTACAACATCGTCGAGCGCGATAGCGGTACGGTGAAGTGGACTGCAACCCGGGTGGATCTGGTGTTTGGTTCCAACTCGATCCTGCGTTCTTACGCTGAGGTGTACGCTCAGGATGATAACCAACAGAAGTTTGTTGCTGACTTTGTCCAGGCCTGGGTCAAGGTGATGAACGCGGATCGGTTTGATTTAAAGTAGGGCTATAGAGGCAGTTGCAGAAAAGCAGGGATACAAACCCCATACGGGCAACCGTATGGGGTTTTTTATTAAACGTTCCCCCAGAGCCATGATTTACCTGAACAACCTGCCGTTCGTTGATTTGGGCAGCGATAGCAGCGGTGCGCACTACACCGTTAAACAGGTCTATGCCGGTTACGATCGAACCTGTGCCATTCTCAATAACGACCAGATCAAGTGTTGGGGGAAAATGACCGCAGCCAGGCGGGCTATGGCGATTTTAACGACCGCGGTGATGAGCCGGGCGAGATGGGTAATAACCTGCCATTCGTTGATCTGGGCACTGGCCGCAGCGCCCGCAAGGTGTTTGCTTATTACGTGCATACCTGCGCCATCCTCGACCTTTTGGTCTGAGAAACCGCCATTCCCAATGGCGGTTTGTTTGCTTCATTTTTTGACTTTATCCGCTCTATCTTTGGCTATAGTTGTTCTATCTACTCTCAGGGAGAGTCTATGGCCAGTTCAACTGCTCCGGCAACTTACCCATATCCGCTAGGGGCTTCACATCCGTTTCCGAATTCGCTGCAGCAGTGGGGCGAGGCGCTGGCTCTGGCTGTGCTGTATGTGGTGCTGGCGCGTTTGGGGCAGCAATTGGCTATCGCCCCGGGGAATATCACGCCGGTGTGGCTACCATCCGGTTTTATCTTTGCCGCGCTGCTGTTGCGCGGTTTTTACCTTTGGCCCGGTGTGTTTCTGGGAGCGTTTATTGGTAACGTCTGGGCCTATTTTGATGCCGATGTGCTGGATGTGGCCTTTCGCTCGTTATGTTCAGGTACCCTGAATGGCCTGGGCGATGTGTTATGTGCTGGCATTGGCGCCAGTGTGATGCGCAAACAACTGGCTGGCGACGAGCCTTATCTGAATGTCGTCAGTGTCAGTTGTTTTGTGCTGTACGCGGCGCTGGGCGGTGCGCTGGTGAGTGCGCTGTTTGGCATCAGTGGCCTGGTGGGTTTTGGTTTTTTGCCGCTGGAGCTGGCGGCCACGGCGTTTCTCACCTGGATGACCGGGGATGCTGTGGGCATACTGGTATTTGGCGCGCTATTTATGGTGTGGTGTCTGCCACGGGATTCGTTACTGGCCATTTCAGAGCCTAGCCGGTATGAGTACATCTCCTTTGCGATTGTCTCGTTGTCTTTATTGCTGGTCAGCAGCCTGTATATCTACAGCGGAAATACCATGTCATCGGGTTTGCCGCTGATGATGTTATTGCCACTGCTTGCCTGGTCTATTTTGCGTCTGGGTTCTCGCTGGACCTTTGCATCGACCACAGTCATCAGTTGTATCGCTGTCATTATTTACGCAACTCAGCAGAGTGAATCTCCGGTGAATACCATCACCAGTGAGCTGGTGGTACTGCAGTCGTTTGTAGCGGTGCTGTTGATCACGGTGTTGCTGATTACCGCGGTGACGTATCAGTGGTCGGATACCTATCAGCATATGAAAGATGCTAAAAAGATCGCTGAAGAAAGTAATCGTTTTAAAACCAATTTTTTATCCGCGGTCAGCCATGAGTTACGCACCCCCATGAACGGTGTTATTGGCTTTACCGATTTACTGAAACACACACACCTGAACACCATGCAGCAGGGTTATCTCGATGGCGTTGAAAAGTCAGCCGATCATATGATGGGGCTGATTGATGAATTGCTGGAGCTGGCACGGGCAGAAAGTAACAAGGTGGTGATTGTTAAAGAGAACTTTTCCCCGCCGGCGCTGTTAGATGAAACCGTTGAGATGTTTAATCCGTTATTGCATCAACAACTGAAGTTACGCGTCTGTATTGATGAGGAGTTGCCCGACTGGCTGTTGGGAGACACCAAACGCATCCGCCAGATTCTGGTGAACTTTTTATCCAATGCCTTCAAATACACCAGCGAAGGTGAAATTGTCCTCAAGGCGGAAAAATCATCCTCCGGGCGGATTCGCTTTGGCGTTAAAGACTCCGGTGTTGGTATTCGCCCGGAAGACCAGGAAGATATTTTTGAACCTTTCTCGGCTATTTCTCAAAGCAATAGAAGTGTCGCGGGTACCGGCCTGGGCCTGCATATCTGTAGCCGTTTGGCACACAGCATGTCGGGATTTATCGGGCTGGAAAGCGAGTGGCGTAAAGGCAGTTTCTTCTGGTTTGAAATCCCTCTGGAAGAGGGAGTCGCCAGCGTGGAAGATAAAACCACGGTTGTTGCTGAGCAATTTGATCATCTGAACCTGAATGTGCTGGTGGCTGAGGACAATGCCGTCAACCGCAAGCTGATCACTAAATTGCTGGAACGCTTCGGCTGTCGCTGCCAGTTAGCGGTGAACGGTGCCAAAGCGGTTGAGCTGGCGGAGCAGCAGTGTTTCGATATCATTATCATGGATTGTATGATGCCGGATGTGGATGGCTATCAGGCCGCCCGCCAGATTCGCAGTCGCTGCGCTCTGAATCAAAACACCCCCATTATTGCGCTGACTGCCAACGCCTTACAGGAAAACCGCGAGCAGTGTTATGAGGCGGGCATGAATGAATTTGTCACTAAACCTATCTCGGTGAGTAACCTCTACAGTGCGCTGGTGCAGTTTCAGCATGGCCTGGATGGCGCTCGCGGCTCACTACCCAGCTGAATACCGTTTTTAGCGGTCTTCGTTTTTCTGCTGCCCCAGGCTGTTTGACGATTATGAACTTTGACATTTCCAGCCATTGATTTTCAGGCGGCTTCTCTGTCAGCATAAACCCTTCTGCATCCGACGATAACAATGAGCAGATACCAACACGCGACCAATAGCAGCAACCAATAACTACAAGCAACCAATAACTACAAGCAACAGGACGCCATAAGGAACTCCGGGTGCAACAACACTTTCAGGTCAGTGGTGACCTTGCCGCGCTGGTGCGCGATTATCTCGAAAAACATCAGCTGTGTGACTGGTCGCTGTACCGGCAATTGCAGGCGGTGGCGGCCAATACCCGCATCAGTTTTGAAGACTGGTGGCAAATCCTGGAGCAGTTACAGCAGCGTTTGCCCGAGCGCAATGTGGCGCTGGAGCTGGGGCAGTGTGTTCGTCCTGCACATCTGGGGGTGTTGGGCTATCTGGTGCTGGCCTGTGAAAACCTGGGCGAGGCGTTGCAGGCATTTCAGCGCTATCAGGGTTTACTACACGATGGCGACCGGGCCCAAGCACACAGTGCTGATGGCCTGATGGTGCTGAGCTGGACCAAGCATTACCGTTTAAACCATGTGCTGTCCGATCAGGTGCTGGTCAGTGGTATGAGTCGCTTTATTCGCACTATGGTCGGCCAGCCAGCGTTAAAGGCGGCCCGTCTGATGTTTGCCATGCCCCAGCCACCATGGGATATCAGCGGTTATCTTGAGCTGGCCGATGAGGTGTTGTTTGATCAGGACAACACCGGTATTGCTTTTCCGCCGCAATTGCTGGCGTTGCCGGTGGTTAATCATGACCCGGATTTAAAGAAGCTGTTAGAGACTCAGGCACAGTCGATGCTGGCTATCCTGCCGCAACAGGACAGCCTGGTTGAGCAGCTGCGTCCGGCATTGCTGAAAGCATTACAGCGGGGCCAGGTCACCTCGGCCTTTGTTGCCCGGGAGCTGCATCTGTCGGAGCGAACCTTGTTTCGCCGGCTCCAGAGCTACGGTTTATCCTTTAAGCAGCTGGTGTTACAAACCCGTATTGAGCTGGCGAAACAACAACTGCAGGCGGGGCAGTTAACCCTGGCTGAAATTGCCTTGTTGCTTGGCTACTCCGAGCAAAGTGCATTTAACCGCGCCTTTAAACGCGAAACCGGCCTGACACCGCGCCAGTTTCAGCGTCGCGGCTGATGCCCTGAGGTGTCAGCGGGCCGTGCCGGAGAATGGCAGCATTATGAACTAGACTGCTTCAGAGACTGTCGTTCATTGGTAATCCGGAGCCTGCTGTGCAACCGCGAATCAAAATCCTGTTGGTGTATCTGGTGTTGCTGGCGCTGGCGTTAGCCTTATCCAGTTCTATCGTGCTTTCCGGTCGTGCCATCAGCCATGACACCACCGATCTGGCCGAAACGAAATTACCCCGATTACAGGGAATTAATGATCTCTACCTGGCATTAATTGAACACGAACGTCTGCTGTATGAGTACTACGCCACCACTAACGCGGATCAGTTTAATGCGCTGATCGACAGCAACCAGCAACGGATTCGCCGTGATCTGGCATTAATCGATGAGGCCTTCCCGGACTGGCAGCCGGTACAGGCGTTGCGGGAAAAAGAGCAACAAGTACGAGATTACACCCGCCAGCTGGATGAGGTGTTTCGCGCTGAGCGTGTCGATTGGGATCGGGCACGCGCATTATTACAAATGGTCAGTGATGCCGGGCGCACCATGTTTCCGTTACTGGACCAGCTGGTGGAGGCGATTAAGCAGGATGCCGTGAGTACCGCACAGGCCACCCGCAACACCACTGAGCGCAGCAGCTCGCTGGTGGTTGCGTTTGCATTGCTGGTGTTGGTGAGCGCCGGTTTTGTTGGTTTTTACGTTAACAGTTATATCCGTGACAGCATAAACCGTCGGCGCCTGGCAATGTTTGCCGAACGCAGCCCGAACCCGATCATGAGTTTCAGCTGGCGTGGCCGCTTGGGCTATACCAATCCAGCGTGCGAGCGGCTGATGCAACGATTGGGTAATCACTCTCGCCGAGCGGAGAGTTTGTTGCCGGAAGATTTTCCCAAGGTATTGCTGGCATTGCAGAAAAGTAGCAACGACTACAGCCAGTGGGTCGCCCGGATCAGTAGCGAAACCACCCTGCAATATTCATTATCGCTGTTACGCGACCTGGATACTTGCCACTTATATATTGAAGACATCAGTGAGCAAGTGGAAGCCAATCGTACCCTGGAATATCAGGCCTATCACGATGTATTAACCGAACTCCCCAATCGCCGTTGTTTTAATGAGGCCGTTGCTGCGCTGGTAACCGACATACGCGCTGACAAACCGTTTTCGGTATTGTTGATCAGTGTTGATCGCTTCGATCAGGTGGTCGCCAGCGTTGGTTATCAACTGGCCGACCAGGTACTGCAGGCCATTGCTCATAATCTTGAGCGTATTCTGAATAATGTCAGCAGCCAGAAAGTCAGTGAGGGGTTATTCCGGCTGGACTCGAGTAAATTTGCCGTGTTGCTCGATGATATTCCGGAACCTGGCTTTGCAGAGCGTATCGCGGCGGAAGTGCTGGAAGATATCAAAGCACCGTTTTGTGTCGACAATAATGAGTTTCATATTTCTGTCAGTATTGGTATCAGTCATTATCCGGAGCAAGGCAGTCGTGGCAGCGATATTATTGCCAATGCCGATGCAGCACTTGGACGGGTCACGCGCGAGGGTGGGGATGATGTGCTGTGTTACAACCAGCAGCTCCATGCCAGTGAACAAGCCTGGGTTGAAGTTGAGCGAGGCCTGCGTAATGCCATCGAGGCCGAAGAACTGGTGCTGTTTTATCAGCCTAAAATCGATGCCAAACAGGGTACGATTGCCGGTGTGGAAGCATTGATTCGTTGGCGCCGCAGTGATGGCAGTATGGTGTCGCCGGCGGAATTTATTCCGGTGGCGGAGCAAAGTGGCCTGATCGTTATGATTGGCGAATGGGTGGTGCAGCAAGCCTGCCGGCAGTTTGAACACTGGCAAAACGAGGTTGCTTCTGTGCCACTGAGTATTGCTGTGAATTTGTCGGCGCGTCAGTTTCGTCATCCGGATTTTCTTCGCATGATGGAAGAATGTTTGCATCACTACGCCATTGATCCGGCCCTGATTGAGCTGGAAATTACCGAAAGCCTGCTGATGAATGATATTGAAAACAGCATTAAAACCATGCACCAGCTGAAGGCGATGGGTTTTAAACTGTCGATCGACGATTTTGGCACGGGTTATTCGTCGCTGAGTTATCTGAAAGATTTTCCGATTGATAAACTGAAAATTGATCGGGCGTTTGTGATGAACATCGAAACCAACCCGGAAGACCGCACCCTGGTGAAAACCATTGTCGATCTGGCCCACAATCTCAATTTAACCGTTGTTGCAGAAGGGGTGGAAGATGCCCAGCAGCTGGCTATCTTGCAGCAGTTAGGTGTGGAGGAAATTCAGGGATTTTATTTCAGCAAGCCGTTGCCAGCAGAGGATATCAGCCAGCGCTATCTGGCTCGCTAAAGCCCGCAAACAGTAAACAAAAAAAGCCCAGCCATTTTATGGCCGGGCTTTTTATTGTCCCATCATCCTTGCAGGACCCCCTCGGGTATTCTGTTTGTATTGGCAAACGCGACACCCGTTATTACAACAAGCTGGTTGAACGAGTGATGTTAACCAGCAAGTGTGTAATTTGAATTACAGGTCTTTCAGTGCCGAAATGGTATCTTGCAGAACCTTCTTCGCATCACCCGCCACCATCAGCGAGTTGTCGCGAATAAACAGTTCGTTCGGAATACCGGCGAAGCCCGGTGACAGACCACGTTTCACCACGACCACGGTCTTGGCATTGTGTACGTCCAGAATTGGCATACCAAAGATCGGAGAGTTCGGATCCTGTGCCGCTGCCGGATTCACCACGTCGTTGGCACCCAGTACGATGGCCACGTCTGTTTGTGAGAACTCCGGGTTAATCGCGTCCATTTCAACCAGCTGGTCGTAGGGTACTTCGGCTTCCGCCAGCAGCACGTTCATATGACCAGGCATCCGTCCGGCAACCGGGTGGATAGCGTATTTAACGGTGGCACCCTGAGCTTCCAGCATGTTGGCCAGTTCACGCGTGGCGTGTTGCGCCTGCGCGACCGCCAGGCCGTAGCCGGGTACGAATACCACGTTTTGTGCACCGTCGAGCAGCATTGCCAGTTCATCGGCTGATGAGAACTTCACTTTACCTTCGTAGAAAGCGTCGTTTTCGTCGCGGCTGATGCCGGCACTTTCTGACATCGAACCACCAAACAGGACGTTCGTCAGCGAGCGGTTCATGGCTTTACACATAATGCTGGTGAGAATAATACCGGAGGCACCCACCAACGAGCCGGTGATGATCAGGCCATTATTTTCCAGTACAAAACCCGCCGCTGCACCGGCCAGACCCGAGTAGGAGTTCAGCAATGCCACCACAACCGGCATATCTGCGCCACCGATTGGCATCACCAGGCAGATGCCAAGCACCAGACACAATACGATCAGACCGGCGATCAGCAAGTCGGAATTCAGTGGGTCAACCGCCGCGAAATACGCCGCACCGGCCAGCAGAGCCACTAAGCACAGTTTTACGATGGTTTTAAACAAAAATACTTTGTTAGAGTCGCCGATGTTGCCTTTTAATTTACCCACGGCAATAAAAGAACCGGTGAGAGTGACGGCGCCAATCAGGATCGACATGATCACCGCGATCGACCAGTCCACGCTTGGTACAAACTGACCCATTTCCGCCAGCTTCTGGCTTTCCAGGTAGTTGGCCGCGGCAACCAGCAACGAGGCACCGCCACCGATACCATTTAATGCCGCGACCAGTTCCGGCATATCGGTCATGGCGGTTTTCTTCGCCAGAATCGCACCAATGGTGCCACCGATTAATACACCAATGACGATGTATTCGTAGGTCACCACATTGTTGTCGAGCAGCGCAACGATGATGGCGATCAGCATACCAGTGGCCGACATCTGATTACCGCGTACGGCGGTTTTCGGGGTAGTCATGCCTTTAATGCCGAGGATAAACAGAACCGCAGCGGCCAGATAACCTAAATTAATTAACGTATCCACTTAACAGCCCCTTACTTCTTTTTAAACATATTCAGCATGCGATCGGTCACCATAAAACCGGCCACAATGTTGATGGTTGCCAATGCGATCGCGGCAACCCCTAATACCGTTGACAGTACGGTGGTGTGCTCGCTGCCACCTGAGCTGATGATGGCGCCGACAACCACGATGCCGGAAATTGCGTTGGTACCACTCATTAATGGGGTATGCAGGGTAGGCGGAACTTTGTTGATCACTTCCACACCGACAAAAACAGCCAGTACAAAAATGGTCAGGCTCATGATGAACATTTCCATCTTGGAATTCCTCTTAGGCGTTTGCTTCGATTTGGGCTTTTAAGCCGTCGTGTTTGATATCACCGTTTTCGGTTACCAGAGTGGCGGCCACGATGTCGTCTTCCATATTCACGTTCAGTTCGCCGTCGGCGGACATGTTCAATAAGAATGTGGAAATATTTTTGGTCAGCAGCTGGGAAGCATGCACCGGTACACGACCAGGGTGATCGGTGTAGCCGATAATGGTGACACCATCGAGGTAGATTTTTTCACCGGCGACGGTACCTTCCACATTGCCACCACGCTCGGCAGCCAGATCAACCACCACCGAACCTTTTTTCATGTAGTGCAGCATGTCTTTAGTAATCAGACGGGGGCTTGGCTTGCCCGGAATCGCTGCGGTGGTGATCACCAGGTCGGCCTGAGAAATTTTGGTGGTCATTTGCTCGCGCTGTTTGCGATAGAAGTCTTCCGATTTCTCGCTGGCATAACCGGAGGCATTGCCTTCTTCGGTTTCCAGGTCAAATTCAACAAACTTCGCGCCCAGTGATTCCACCTGCTCACGCACTTCTGCACGGGTATCGTAGGCTTCTACCACAGCACCCAAACGACGAGCGGTAGAAATTGCCATCAGGCCCGCGACGCCGGCACCGATAATAAATACCCGCGCCGGGTGAATGGTGCCCGCGGCGGTCATCAGCATCGGGAAGTATTGCGGCAGCGCCATGGCACCAGCCAGTACCGAACGGTAGCCGCTGATGGCTCCCATGGAGCTTAATACATCCATAGATTGTGCGCGGGTGGTGCGCGGAATAAATTCGAGCGCAAAGGAGCGTACTTTTTTCTCCGCCAGCTGCGACACCAGTGGCAGATTAAACCAGGCATCCAGCATACAAATCAGCGTGCTGCTTTCTTTCAGCAGGGGTACTTCCTGGTCCAGCGGTTGTCGCACTTTGAGGATAATATCCGCCTGTTCGTACAGCGATGCGGCGTTGGGCGCAATGCTGGCACC
>Ga0255776_10008195_pt1 | contig 10364 bp, 10 predicted proteins | sample 071ome_19_FD_179974 | JGI IMG/M metagenome (GOLD analysis project Ga0255776, IMG submission 179974) | Coastal salt marsh microbial communities from the Groves Creek Marsh, Skidaway Island, Georgia - 071413AT metaG (version 2) | ecosystem: Environmental > Aquatic > Marine > Intertidal zone >...
TGCGCTAAATATGCGCGTTTGGTCATTTTTAAGGTGTCTAACGTCCTAAATAAACGCTCGACAATTTCTTTACGACCGGATTTTACCGTTGTTTAGAAAAAATTCTTACTTTTTTTCTTTTTTCTACAATTCCGGTCAGAATTCTTCCTGAAACACTATTTCTTACTGAGATCCTTCCGCCAATCTGTCCGTGGCTCATCGCCATTCCCCCGGCAGAAATCTCGATCGGTCCCAAACTATTTATAATTGTTAAACGATCGCCTTTGTAGACGTCCCAGCGAGTGTGCAGATGCCTCGGCGCAATGACCAGGTTTGCGGCAACATGTGACCTCGTTTTTCGACCGATTACGTCTTCCTTATCGTTAAAGCTCAATTGGGCTGCACTTGCAGGAATGTTTGTAAAATAGATGTCCGTCTCCCTTATAACGGTGTTTGCCTTCAGAGGTATCCTGAATTTCAGCCCTCTGACAGTCTTGTTTCGGCCTTGGTCAGCGTATTTTTGAGGTTTATATCGGTCATGAGAAGCTCTGTTGAGACGATCGACTAATCTTTGATATCTTGAGCCGTTTTCTTCCTGAACAGGAGGCGAGGGCTTGTCTAATAATTTAGGGGGGAGGGGGTCGGTTTGGGGGTTGAGGCTCCTGAGTTTTCCGACAATTTTCGTTCTGATTACAGCGTTCCAGGCTTTACCTCTCTCGTCCCAACATTCGACAGCGACGGCATCCCACCTGGTTTTAATGGGCTGAGCACTCAATTTTCCATAACACGCAGGCCAAATCTTAATTTTGGAAGTTTGAGGAACCACGTGCAGGCCTTGTTTGAGAGCAGTCTCCTGGATCAAGGAAACCAGATTGCTACCCTTTATACCGCCCTGCGCTGCAGAACAGTTTATAAAGCTGAAGCTCACCAGCAGAGCTGCACTACCTAATGAAAAAGATTTCATTACGGTTTCTCGTGGGGTTATTGGTTTCCCCCAGATTATTTAAATCTAGTGAAGTCCCGCTTAACATAAGGTTTTTATTCCTTGTGGGAAAACTTCCCGGGTTTTGGCTGACTATCTTCATCGCTATGTCGTTTACATTCTTCCGCACGTTTAGCTCGCGGCGGATAATGCGATAAAGCGTGTCACCCTTTTTTACTTTGTAACTGTCAGTATTGCGTTCCATCGTGTATCCGTGGGATCGCGAGTATAGGACTTCTTCCGCGTTCGAGACGTTGAAATGTGAGAATGAAGCGAAAATTAAAGTGAGGGTTATAAGTTTTCTTTTATTCATATCTGACCATCGTTATTAATGGGGGGTTACTCTTTTCTATGGTATTGGCCTCGATTGTTTTGAAGAAGGTTCGATTAGGCTCCACCTTTTCAATTATAAGTATTTGGTCTGTCACCCCATCCGGGGTGAACCAGCCAAGATCGTTTTTACTAATACCATTGCGGGAGCCTAGTTTGATGTAATATCCACTTGGTGAGGACTCCAGCTTGGCCGTTAAAATTCTGCACCCTGAATTTTTAAGATTCATCAAATTTTTGAGGTTTAAAAGCTGTTCAAAAGGAATGTTTATCTGCCTTGATTGAAGAACAGAACTTGCAAGTACGTTTATTGTTTTGCTGGGCGAGTCAATTTCTTGAGCGAATTCAATCGATCCAGAAGGTATATTTATACCGTCGAATTCGCTGCCCTTTAATTTTACGGAATAGGTCAGGCGATAGGTGTGATAAAAGGTTTTGTCTATTCGGTCGAACTCGAATACGAGTTCAATTTCGTTAAAATTCTTATCCTTTATTTCTGCGCTATCATATAGATAACTCTCATACGAGCCGGGCGTTCTGTTAAGTGTCCGTGAAAACGGTTTAAAATTTATTTGAACGTTTTTGGACCTGTGTTTATTTCGAGCATCACTCGCAAAGCGTTCAAATGACCTAGCGAGGTTATCATCGAGTAAAAATCTCTCCTCATTGGAGATGTTCCGATATTTGACCGTTGGGTAGTAGATATTTGTTATGCTTTTGGTTTTTACTTTATTGCACACTAATTTCTTATAATTTCTTGAAAAAGTCGCTCTGACTGCAATTTGTACTAAATTATTATCAGTCTTTTCTTCCAGAATTGTGTAATTGACGAGCTTGGCATTTGTGTACAGAAAACTCGCGTTACCGGTTATTCTTCCGCTTTGTGTGGACGTGTATCCAAAGAGGTTACTTTTTTGTTTGGTTGATGCATCGAAGATGGCCGATTTTAGCGCTGTTTTTCTTGCCGAAGCCTTATCACTATTGATTATTCGTGCGGCGCCATTCCCCTTAAAAGTCTCTGCGGCTTGGGCTGTAAGCGCGGTGAGACCTAAAACTGAGTAAGCCAGGATCTTCGTTAAAACAGATTTAAAGAATGCCATTCTGCCTAGAACCTATTGTTGAACTTTCAGGGCTTCCTCGACGATACTGCGTAATGTTGAACGATCCAGTTCCATGGCAACCTCATAGTTATCGGTGCCTACCGGGCTTACTCGCGTTGTCCTAGCACCCCGGATAATTCCGCTGACCCGCGTTCGAACCGTGTCACTCTGAACTACAGCATCCAAAATTGTAGCATCCCCATCGATTTTTATGCCATGAACTTGTTCGGTGAGTTGTCTTAAAGCCAAAATCCGTGCAGCCCTGATTGCCATGAGCCGTCGCTCGGATTTGTTTTTGGACGGTTGTGTTGACATGGCCGCATAGCCCACCGCAGTAATAGTTGGAATTTCATTTTTTATCGCAAGCGAGCGAGTTTCCGCTACGGCGAGAGCAGAAGCTTGTCTTATAAGATCCCTATCAACACTTGGCTTTTTAATTGGTGCTTTTACCTCGACCGTCTGCATTAATTCAGGAGGTAGGCAACCGCTCAACGCCAACGAACAGCCCAAACATATTAAAATGACTTTAAAAAATTTAGAGTAACCAAAAAGTACCATTTTATTTCTCTTTTGACCTAGTTTATGGATTGATACGGTAATTTATGCATTTTTTATGCCATTTCTCTAAATTTAATCATCATTTGAAAAAAAGGATTTTCAATAATCAATGTCGGAAGAAATTTCTCGCGGTGCTATAATTGGCATGGGAATTGCAAATATCCGTTCGACACGTCTACTCTACGTGGAATACTGATGTGATGTGCTCAAAAGGCTTTTGGTCATTTACGCCGATTGGTACAGCTCATTTTTGGTATTGAGGAAAGTGCACCCCTCAATTCCAACCACAATATTTAAAAGACGGGTCTTTATTTCATGAAGTGCGCCACCCGCCTCCGTGCGGGTGGCTATTTCCCAAAAATCACATACCGAGATGTTTAGATGCCTGAAGTTAAAGGCGTGAGGTCACTAGCCCGATGAACCAAGCTCGTGTAACCTTCCCACGCGTTATTATTTTTACCGGTTGTCTGCCTCCGTTGTCGATAAACGTTACCCTTGGCAGACGTCTTCGATATATTTCTTTTAAATATATGCCAACAGTTGTTTACAAGTCTGAGACAAAGGTGGAGAAGAGATGTCGGTTATGACCCCTAAAATCGCAATTATAAGCCCGGGAAATATGGGAAGTGGAGTTGGTAAATTTCTAGTTGAGGGTGGGTTCGAGGTAATAGCCCCCTTAAATGACCGCTCTGATTTTACAAGGTTTAGAGCCGAGAAAATAGGAATTAACAATGCAGGATCAATTGAAAAGGCCGTTGAGGATGCCGAGATAATCCTTTCAATACTGGATCCGGGTAAAGCTGTTGAAGTAGCAAAGTCCGCAGCTTCTGCTATCCAGGGTCTCGGTTTCTCTAAAATTTATGCAGATTGTAATGCGACGTCTCCGAGCACCGCGATTAAAATATCAGAGATTATCGAAGCCGCTGGCGGTATTTTTGTTGATGTAGGTATCATTGGGGGCACGCCGACAAGACAGGATAATTTCCCGACGTTTTTCTCCTCAGGGCCTCAGGCTTCCGTCCTTGATCTTCTGGATGGGCATGGCGTTAGGGTAAAAAATTTAGGGTCAGAAGTAGGCCAGGGTTCCGCGATTAAAATCTGCAATGGTGCCTGGAACAAAGGAGCTTTCGCGCTTTACACAGCGGTCATGCTGGCAGCAGAGAAATATGGCTTTACTCGAGTGCTAAGAGAACGGTTGCCAATTAGCCAGGCCGGCACGGTAGAAAAAATTGATGCGGCGCTTAACCGTCTGCCATCTCTTTCTGGTCGATATATCGGTGAAATGGAGCAGGTGTCAGAGACTTATGTGGGAATAGGCATTCCAGCGGGATTTCATGAGGGCGCTGCAGAAATTTTTAGGATGCTTAATACGACCTCTCTGGGAACAGAAAGGCGGGAGACGATAGATCCGGATCGTGATCCTCTCGAAGTGCTTGCAAAACTGATAGAAGAACTCGATTTCCAAGAGAAAAACAAACAGTGATGGCTAACCGTTCGTTTCTCGGAGGAATCGGGGTAGCACTCTCCCACGCCCAATATCGCCTCTATTTTATTACTAATTTAATTTCAACCATTGGGCGCTGGATCTATCGCTCGTCGGCGGCGTGGTTCACCTGGAAATTGACCGGGTCATATGAATGGTTGGGGATTATTGCCTTCGCGGATATTTTTCCGATGGTTGTTTTATCCATGTTTGCCGGTGCCCTGTCAGATCGCATTGGATACATGAGGGTCATTCGTACGACACAACTCTTTGCCCTTATTCTTGCAGTCCTTCTTGCCGTTTTGATACTTGGAGATTGGATTGATATTTGGATTTTGCTCGCGATTACAATAATTCACGGTTGTAATGAGGCTATCTCCACGCCTCCTCGGGTATCGATCGTGAATGCTCTGGTTCCAAAAAAAGATCTTTCAGCGGCTATTGGTTTGAATTCTGCCCAGTTTAATGCCTCGCGTGTTGTTGGGCCTGCCATTGGGGGCGGTCTTCTTCTGTTTTTCAATGCGGGTTGGGTTTTCGCAATTGCAGCGGTGACATTTGTTCAGTTCTACATCGCACTTTTTTTTATACGCACAGAATCCGGTAATGCAGGGGGTTCAGGAAAGCTCTCTATGGCGATTATTCGGGATATGTGGGACGGGGTTACTTATGCCTGGAATAATATTGGCATTCGCTTTCTTCTCTCCCTTTTGGCTCTTACAGGTTTTCTCGTTCGACCTTTTATGGAACTCGCTCCCGGATTTGCTGACAAGGTGTTTGGAATGCAATCTGACGGCATGGCTATCATTCTTTGCTCCATTGGTGCCGGTGGTTTAGTCGGTTCCCTGTCTCTCGCGCGCCGTGGAAAGACTGTTGGACTTACTAAGTTAGTCACGTGGGCAGTTGGTATACAGGCGTTGGCTCTGATTTTCTTCTCTATGACAAATAATATTTTCATTGGGGCCGTTTTTTTGTTCCTGGTGGGTGTTAGTATGTTGGTTACAGGGGTGGGATCACAAACGCTTATTCAAAATACTGTCGATGCTTCTGTTCGTGCGAGAGTAATGAGCTTATTCGTTATGCTGTCTTGGGGGCTTCCGGCCCTCGGGGCGTGGATAGAGGGAGTACTCGCGGAATATTTTGGATTGCAGTGGACGGTCGGTATTGGTGCAGCGCTCTGCTTCCTATTAGGTCTCTGGTCCATTCATGCTGGCAAAGCATTGAGTAATAAACTTGAAATCATAAAAGATTAGAGTCGTATATTTATCTTCAGGTTAACAAGTCAGCTTTTAACTTTTATATTTTCCAATAAATTACTTAGAGAACTTCTATAATATTTAAGGGTTTGGGGGAACAACTATGCCACGTGATCTGAGCTTTCCACTATCGGATATGGGTCTTTTAAAAGAGCAATGCTACATAAACGGCGAATGGGTGGATGCCGACTCTGGTGCCGTGCTTGAGGTTACGAATAAAGCCACAGGCGAGATCATTGGCACCGTTCCAAAGATGGGAGCGGATGAAACACGTCGCTCAATAGAGGCGGCAAATAATGCGATGTCAGCTTGGAAGACTAAAACTGCAAAGGAACGCGCCGGAATTCTTCGCAGATGGTACGAGTTGATGCTTGAGAACCAAGAAGATTTGGCGGTTCTGATGACTGCCGAGCAAGGTAAACCGCTTGCGGAGTCAAAAGGTGAGATTTTGTATGCTGCTTCATTTTTGGAGTGGTTTGCTGAAGAAGGCAAACGTGTATACGGCGATGTAATCCCTACATTCGCGCCTGGAAAAAGGGTCATTGTCACTAAAGAACCCATCGGTGTCGTAGCCGCTATAACCCCGTGGAATTTTCCACATGCAATGATTACCCGGAAGTCAGGGCCAGCAATTGCGGCGGGCTGCACTATGGTTCTAAAACCCGCATCAGCAACGCCCTTTTCGGCGTTGGCCCAAGCGGTATTGGCGGAAAGAGCAGGAATGCCTAAGGGTGTTTTTAATGTTGTAACGGGTGGCGCGAGAGATGTTGGGGAAGAAATTACATCGAACCCCATCGTAAGGAAATTGACCTTTACCGGGTCAACGGAGATAGGCAAGGTTCTTATGGAGCAATGTGCGGGAACCGTAAAAAAGGTATCCATGGAGCTGGGCGGAAATGCCCCCTTCATTGTTTTTGATGACGCTGATCTGGATGCAGCTGTGCTTGGAGCCATGGCTTCGAAATTCCGGAATACAGGGCAGACCTGCGTTTGCGCCAATCGCATTTATGTTCAAGAAGGCGTTTACGAGGCGTTTGCCGAAAAATTGGTTGCCGCGGTGGAGGCAATGGTTGTGGGAGACGGTCTCAAAGGAGAAACTCAGCAAGGCCCGCTGATCGATATGGCCGCAGTAGAGAAGGTGGAGGAGCATATTGCAGATGTACTTGATAAGGGGGGCTCGATTGCTACTGGAGGCAAGCGTCATCAATTGGGCGGTACATTTTTTGAGCCCACGGTAGTCACTCAAGTGTCCTCAAAGATGAAAGTGGCCAGAGAAGAGACATTTGGACCTGTGGCTCCGCTCTTTCCTTTTAAAACGGAAGAAGAAGTCATTTCTTTGGCAAACGATACTGAATTCGGATTAGCTTCCTATTTTTATAGCCGTGATGTAGGCCGGATTTGGCGGGTAATGGAAGGTCTTGAATACGGGATAGTTGGCATAAACGAAGGTATTATATCGACAGAAGTTGCCCCATTTGGGGGGGTTAAGGAGTCCGGTGTTGGTCGTGAGGGATCAAAATACGGAATTGATGACTTTTTAGAAATCAAGTACGCCCTTCTTGGCGGTATCGATCGTTGATCTTGCGCCTTTCGGAGCTTTTGTAAACGGTGTAACGGATCGTGAGTGAGCCTCCTTTTGTTCGGTCCATAAGTCTAATAGATTAGGGGTGTGGGCGGTTTCAAGGGAAAAGCTGATTGCCAGACATAGCTTCGATGCTTTTGCTTGTTCTTAATTCACAGTGAGAAAGATAAATGGCCAACTATGATTATGACCTTTTTACGATTGGAGCTGGGTCAGGGGGCGTGCGCGCCTCTCGAATGAGCGCGTCTTATGGGGCAAAGGTTGGTGTGGCAGAAGAGCTTCACCTTGGAGGCACTTGCGTAAATGTGGGTTGTATTCCAAAGAAGCTCTTTGCTTATGGCGGACATTTTGGTCATGATTTCGAAGACGCCGCAGCTTATGGCTGGCGTTTGCAAGATCCCGGCCTAGATTGGCCAACGTTAGTGTCCAATAAAAATAAAGAAATACAGAGGCTAAACGGAATTTACCGCAAAATATTGGAGAGTAATAACGTCACCATTTATGAAGCTCGTGCGACTTTGAAAGACGCACACACCCTTGATGTCGGGGGAGAAGAAGTTACCGCGGAAAAAATACTGATTGCGACGGGCGGATTGCCATCAATTCCAGATTTTCCAGGCAATGAAAATGTGATCACATCTAACGAAGCATTTTTTTTAGAAAAACTCCCTGAGAGAATTCTCATCGTGGGCGGTGGCTATATTGCTGTTGAGTTCGCTGGAATTTTTCATGGTTACGGGTCTGAGGTGACCCAGCTTTATCGGGGGGAGAAATTCCTGAGGGGATTTGATGACGATGTGCGTACCCACCTTGCTGAACAAATGCTACAGCAGGGCATAGATCTGCGTTTTGATATAAATGTTACGTCGATCGAGAGGACAAGCACGGGCCTGGAGGTTAGCCTCACGGACGGGTCTAAAATAAAATCTGATATGTGTCTTTACGCTACGGGAAGAGTACCGAACACGCAGGATCTTGGATTGGAAAATGTTGGCGTAAATGTGAGTCAAAACGGATCTTTAGTTGTGAACGAACAGTTTCAGACGAGCGTTCCGAATATTTACGCGTTAGGTGATATCATTGATCGTTTTCAGCTCACGCCCGTTGCAATTGGTGAAGCAATGGTTCTCTCTGCAAATCTCTTTGACGGAAAAAATTTAAAAATGGATTATGAAGATATAGCAACGGCGGTATTCTCAAATCCAAACATAGGAACTGTCGGCCTTACCGAAGAGGAGGCCAGGAAGAGATATGATGAAGTCGTTATTTATCGGTCTACTTTTCGGCCCCTGAAACATACGATGACCCAACGAGACGAACAAAGCATGATGAAGCTAGTGGTAGAAAAAAAATCAGACCGCGTGGTGGGTGTTCATATGGTTGGTGCAGAAGCAGGAGAAATCATCCAGGGCTTTGCAGTGGCTTTAAAGGCCGGCGCAACAAAAGCGCAGTTTGATGCAACAGTGGGCATTCATCCAACTGCCGCAGAAGAATTTGTTACGATGCGGAGCCCAGTAGAGAGCTAGCCTTTAAATAATTTCACAAATTTCTTCAAATTCGAAACGAGGGAGCTTGTTATAAAGAGCGTTTGTATCTCCGTAACCGACATTGCATAGGAAGTTAGATTTGATCGATGTGTCGGAGAAAAATTCTCTATCAATCGCTTCATGATTAAAACCTGACATAGCGCCGATATCCAACCCCATGGCTCGGGCGGCAATAATGAGATAGGCGCCCTGTAGAGAGCTGTTTCTTAATCCGTTAACATCGATATAGGGCTCGTTCCCTTTATACATCGCTGTCATATCCTTATGAGGGAACATCCGTGGTAGATGTTCCCAAAAAGCCATATCGTAACCAATTATGACGGTTAGAGGGGCCGCACGTGTCTTGTCGACATTACCAGGAGCTAGACAAGGAATAAGACGCTCTTTTGACTCCGGTGACCGACAAAAAATAAACCTCGAGGGCTGACTATTTGCAGTAGTGGGCCCACTGATGGTCAATTCGTAAAGCAATTGAATTTGTTCTTCGGTAATCGGTCTGTCCGACCAACCATTATGAGTTCGCGCCTCCCGAAAAAGGAGATCCAACGCAGCGTCTTCAAGGGAGGATATCCGTTTGCGAAGCGCCTCAACAGAAGCTATCGCTTCCTGGATTTCTATGTCGTTCATTTCGTTTTTTCTTTTAAAAAATTACAGAATTTCGTCTTCAATCGGATTGCGCAAAATACCAATATTTTCGATTTCTATCTCACAAATATCGCCTGCCTTCATCCACAGAGGTGGTTTTCTTGCATGTCCTACACCCGAAGGTGTCCCCATCACTAAAAGATCGCCGGGTTCAAGGGTCAAGCACTCAGTCAATAATTCAATGGTTTCCTTAACATTGAAAAGCATCATGTCGGTGGTCGCATTTTGTAACACCTCGCCATTTAGACGCGTCTGGATTTGCAGCCCGTCCGCCCCTGGGGGAAGTTCATCCGCAGTAACCACAATCGGCCCGAACCCCCCGGTATTGTCAAAGTTTTTTCCAATTGTCCATTGCGCGGTTTTTCTCTGATATTGACGAATACTAGCTTCATTAAAGACAGAATAGCCCCAGATATAATCTAGAGCATCTTCTTGTTTTACATGCTTCGCTTTTTTTCCAACGATGGCGACTAGTTCGGCCTCATAATCAAGCGTTTCCGATGCTATTGGCCGAATTATGGGCTTTCCGTGGGCAACTAGAGATGAATTTCCTCTCATAAAAAATGACGGATACTCAGGACGTTCATGCCCACCCTCGGCAGCATGCGCTGCATAATTTAAACCAAGGCAGATAATTTTCCCAGCTTTGCGCGTAGGCGGGAGCCAATCTAACTTATCTACGGGAACGAGGCTTTCCGGGTTTGCACCCTCTTGGGCCATTTTAATCATTTTTAAGCAGTCGTCTCCACCCTCGATAATTTCGACCAGTTCACTGGGCAAATCAGGCGCTGCAATGCTGAGATCAACAACCTGGTCTCCCTGCAAGAGTCCAATTCGCTGTTCGCCATTATTTTGGAATGCCAAAAGTCGCATACTTAATCTCCGATTAAATTAACGTTTGAGGG
>Ga0255776_10008197_pt1 | contig 10362 bp, 6 predicted proteins | sample 071ome_19_FD_179974 | JGI IMG/M metagenome (GOLD analysis project Ga0255776, IMG submission 179974) | Coastal salt marsh microbial communities from the Groves Creek Marsh, Skidaway Island, Georgia - 071413AT metaG (version 2) | ecosystem: Environmental > Aquatic > Marine > Intertidal zone > Salt...
TCGACGCCGGCGCGGCGTGCGATTTGAAAATCGGCAAGAAGAGAATCCTCGAGAGTGGGGCGATATTCGATCCAACCTACGGCGCTCCCGAACAGTTTGAAACCACCGGATCTGGCTACGGTTTTGGCGGCATGACTAAAAACTTGCTCGGCGTAAACTTTGGCGCGAAAATCTCCTCCACCGGCGAAGTACCGACGGAAAAATTCGACAGTTACTCGTGCGGCATGACCCTCTTGCGCTTCGCCGTCCCTCAGCTCTGGAGTGAAAGTAGCATGAGCTCCATGCGAAATAGCTTAATCACCGCGTACGGGAACGATTTGAAAAGATGGAGAGACGAAGGAGCGCCGGTCAAAGGCGCTTTATTCACCCAAACCAGTTGCGATTTCTCCGTCTTGGACGAAGCCGACATGTGGACAGTCGTCTGCGATTTGTGCGAGAACGATCCGAGGAAACGAATCAACGTCAAAGCTGCCGCGAAGCGAATTAAATAACAACAATAACAAGAAGAAGAAGGAAGAGGATGAAAATAAACCGCGTTTATATTTAATCATTACAGCTCGTTATTTATTCAGTTATTTATTCATCATGTGTATATATAATGTGGGAATTATACGCGCGCGTTCGCTCGCGTGTTTTGCGTGTCTCTCATCTTTTTTTCCCTTCTTCTTTTCTCTCTTCTCGTCGTGTGCTCCAAAGTTGTCATTAATCCAAAACATCCGCATCGCGTCGCGAAGAAGTGAACTCGAGCGCTCGGCGAAACGGCTACCTTCTCGTCGTCGTCGTCGTCTTCGAAGCAAAAAAAAAAGCCTCACCAGCTCGTTTCTGTCGTTCATCTCGAGAACGAAGACGTCTCTTCTGTTCGCGCGGCAAAGAAGAAGAGCGGATTGATAAAGCATCCCCGGGGAAAAAGCATCGCTCGGCGCGTAAAAATGGTATCGAACAACAACAACAACGCGTCGACGACGACGACACCGCAGAAGAAGCTCGTGGTTAAAGGATCGTCGTCGTCGTCACACGCGCAGCAGCAGCAACAACAAGGAGGAGACGGTTCGGATTACGAGGACGATTCGTGGGAGAAACCATCTTCTTCTTCTTCTTCTTCCGCGGTGAAGAGTAAAACGCAGATGAGCACGCCGACGGCGAAAATTCATTTGGGTGGAGGTGCACCACAAAAATCTCCTCCAGTCGCGGCGGCGGCGGCGGGGGCGAAGCAAAATCAACATCAAAATAATAATAATAACAGTAAAAGCGTCTCGAACGCGTCGACGTCGTCGTGGTCGGACGAGGACGATATGGAAGACGGCGATTTTGACGATTGGAAACCGGGGAAATCGAAACCGTCGCCGAGGAATTTTGGCAATCCGCACCAGCACGGGAGGAGACCGGCGCCGACTGGGTTCGGATCTTCCTCCGATCTCGCGTCCGGGAGAAAAGGTTTCTTTAAGAACAAACGCGTGCGACAGTGCGTGTTGTTTATCATCATTTTCGCGCTGTTCAGCACGTACTTTAGTGGGAGTGGTGCGAGAAAAGAGAGGAAGAGGATGGAGAGCGTGACGGTGATGGCATCTTCTGGTTCGGCGCCGAGACGCGCGGGAGGCGGGTCTGCGCCAGCATCGATTGGATTTGACGCCGCGAGCAAGAAGAAGAGAGCGGAAGGGAAGCAAAGTGGGTACGACGTCGTCGATTCGGAGGAGCTGTTGATGGAACAGAGAGAAAGGTACGAGCATCCTCCGACGGATGATAAAGAGGAGGAAGAGGATTTGGCGGCGACCGCGGAGGAGGAGGTGGAGAAGCAAAGCTCTAATGATCATCCGTTCGCGAAGAATGCGTATGAAGAAACGAGCGAAGGAGACGAAGAGAACTCAGGGGCTGATGACGACGGAGAAGAGAAGAAGGAGGAAGAAGAAGAAGCGGAAGACGTGGCGGCACTCGCGAAAACTAAGCCTGAAATTGACGGAGAGTTTGTTCCCAAAGGAGAAGAAGAGAAAGGCGAAGAAGGAGAAGAAGAAGAGAAAAGCTCGAGTAGCGAACACTTGGAATCGCTGAAGAGTAATCACGAAGAAATGAGTGCTCACCCAGACATTGGTAAACTCGTCGGAGCGATTCCGAAAGAACAGGGAGAGGAGAGAGACGAAAAAGCGAGTCATCTCTCAGCTCCGCCAAAACCAGAGTCAAACGCGCCGCCGGGGAAGAAATACTCGGAACTCGCACTCACGAAAGTACCGACCGAGAATATTGGCAAGCCGAAGGATAAGGTTGTGTATTCACCACCGATAGATGTAGAAGAAGAAAAAGAAGAAGAGAAAGTAGAGGAAGCTCCTGCGGCGGATGATGAAGAGAAGGAAGAGGAGAAGACGAATGACAAAAATAAAGAAGAAATTCCTGAACAAGACGACACGAAAAACATGATGCTTGACGTGAGCAAGGTGGGTTCCTCTGAAGGCTTTGATTTTAGCGCAGGTCTCGTCGCAACCGAAGAAAAAGCGGACAAAGTAGTCGACGACGCCGAAATAGCAGCGACCGAGAAAGAGGAAGACGTCAAGGAGAAGGAATTAGCAAGCGAAGCGGAGGACAAGTCTCAGACGCCGTCACCAAAAGAAGGGGAAGAGGAAACTTCTAGCGAGAAAGCGGAAGCGGCACCAATCCCGGCTAAAAAGATGAAGCTGCCGACGGTTTCGGATGGTGAAATTGACGCGTTTGTGAAAGATGGGACGCTCCCGGCGGCGGAAGAGGAAGTGAAAGAAGAGAAACTTGTCGCTCCAGTCGAGCCTGAGAACGATGACGTGCTCGACTTGAAACGTGCTGGCATGGGCGACGAGCTCGGATTTGACTTCGCGGAAGGTTTGAAGACTGCGACTGCGACGGCGGAATCTGAAGAGACGGAAGCAGCGACTGCGGAACAGACGGAAGAGGCAGAAGATCCGACGAGGCCGGAAGAGGAGCAAAACGAAGGAGAGGTTGTTAAAGAACAAGAAGGGGAGAAACCCACCGAAGGTGAGAAAGAGGACGAGAACTAAACGAGGGAACTATGATGCGAATGAAGATTTAAAAATCCGTTTTAATTGTAAATCTTTTGAACTCTTTTTTTACATGTCAAAAGCAATCTGCTCTAAAACCACCTCTCCTTGGTCACGCCCGGTTTATACGGCGCAGTGACGCCTTCCGGTAACGGACGATCCGGGTCGAGTTTGTGCAACAACGCCTCTTTCTTCCTCATAGCCAGGCGCAAATCGTTTTCGGAGAATATGTCTAATTCCACGTTCTCAAACATCGGGTGCGAGACATCTTTGTACCACCGTCGCATCTTCTCCTTCACCGCGCGTTCTTGAATGTTAAAGACAAACTTATCCGCGATTTTCAAATCCATGACGCCCAAGCCGGCACCTTCGGGATAGCCGTTCTTAATCCGATCTTCGATTTCAGCGATCTGTTGTGGAAACACGATCAATTTTCGCTCATCTTCGCGCGTCAGTTTCTCTCCGCTGTCACGCTTCTCGTTCAACTCTTGGACAGCTTTTTGCATCTTTGGCAACTGATACGCCTCGTGTTCTTTCCACAACCTCGCGATTTCCATCGCTCGCCATCCTGGGTTTTCTCTTTCGTTCATTTTCATCGCTGCGACGGTCCACGGTTCCCAGTGCACTCCTTGTCTTCGCCCTTTCTTCGGCAAAACTTTCTCCACCGAATACTTCCAATCGTGTTCTTGAAACGAAAGCAAACCAGCCCTAGCTTCCTTCGTTCGCCGATCTTTCATCGGTCCGGGCGGGTCAAGACTAATGTCGCCGTAGAACTGTTTCAAATATTCGAACTTTTTCAAAGGATCTGGTTCGTTTCGCCAACCGTTTTTCATCTCTTCCTCTTCCGTCGGTAAAATCTTACACGGAGTATCCGGACCGGTCTTTACATAATCGCCCGCCGGAGGATACTCTTCGAGAATTTCACGTAATCTAGCGCCAGATAACGTTTCATTCGCTACCAATTCTTCCGTCGCTTTTTTCACCGCGGCTTTATACGCGGTCAAAATGGACCTTGAGTTTTCTCTCGCCTCCTTCATGATTTGAAAGATCTTGCGCTCCGCGTACTGTAAGTGCCCTTTGTCCGTCACTCTCATGTTGCCGGCTAAAATTTTGTTTTCTTCCACCTCCACGTTCTCGCCGTTTGCGGATATGGTCGATCGCATGCGTTCAGTTTTCAAATCGTACCCACTCAAAATTGTCGGGTCGTGCGTGTAAGAGGTTAACATCCCGGGCTGCCCTAAGTTTTGGTTGATGACAATGTTTCGCAACATGTCGATCGCTTCTTTACCGTAATCAGTGCCATAGGACGATACTTCATCGTACACCAATTTTTCAGCTTCAGCTCCAGCGGCCAATACTTCCACGCGTTCCATCAATCTTTCTCTCGTCGGATACATGTACTCGTTATCCTCGAATCGAGAAAAGAGTGTCGTCGCCGCTTGAAATCCTCTCGGGACGATCGAAATGAACTCGCACGGCTCCAATAATTTCGTTTCTTTCCTCAACGTTTCCTGAACCACCGCGCGCCCAACTTCGTGACACGCAATCAGCTTCGTCAAAAGCTCATCTTTATCGTGCGCTCTACCTCTCACGCCGTATAAAACGCGATCTGCTCCGTACATGACGTCTTCCTCTTCGATTTGTGTGCCATCTCTTCGCACGCAATGTACAGCTGCTTCGTTCACCACCGATGCGATTTCTGCGCCCGTCATTCCGGGCAAGTTTCTCGCAAGTCTCGCGGTATCGATATCTGGATTCACATTTCGTTTCGACAGGTGAATTTGCAAGATCTTTTGCCTCGCGTCCACGTTCGGTTTGTTCACTTCAATCTTACGATCAAATCTTCCGGGCCTTAACAACGCCGGATCTAACAAGTCCGCTCTGTTAGTCGCACCGATGAAAACAACCCCGGTATCCGGCGTAAAACCGTCCATCTCCGTCAACAATTGGTTCAAAGTTTGTTCGTGCTCTTCTGTACCTCGCGTCCCGGCGCTCGCCCGCGCGGTTCCTAAAGCGTCGATTTCATCCACAAAAATCAAGCACGGCGCATTCAAGCGCGCGCGTTTGAATAAATCTCTCACTCTCGCCGCACCAACGCCTACGATAATTTCCACGAACTCCGAACCAGCCATGCTGTAAAACGGCACTTTCGCTTCGCCCGCGATCGCTTTCGCGAGCAACGTCTTACCCACCCCAGGTCCACCTTCCATCAAAATGCCTTTCGGCGGTTTTGCGCCAACTTTTGTAAACGTCTTTGGATCCTTCAAAAACCGAATAATCTCGTCCAAATCCTCTTTGATATTCTCCAAACCACCGATATCTTCTAACGTGACGTTCACGGTACCATCTTTTCGGGCAGAAACTCCGGACTGTGCGAACTGTATGGCCTGTATTAAATCCGTCGGGATGGCGTTTTTCTTCATGATGCCTAAATAAATGGACCCCATTAAAAACACAAACCCGCCGACAGCCATCCCTACAAACTGCAACTGTCCGTACCTGTTTGTGGCATACTTTTGATGGTACGTGTACCACACGCCTTTCTGCTCGGCGATCAATCTACACGCTTTCTCCAACGTCTCCGTCGCCGGCTTCACGATGTACTCCGTATCTTTCTTCGCGACAACTTTCGTCGCGTCCAAACTATCCACCAAATCGTATCCTAACGTCACCTTATACCACCGTTTCCTCGGCATCGTCCTCAACGGCGGCGGCGGAAGATAGCCCCACATCGGCGGCTCCCAAATTTCGAACGTTCTCACCATACCTCCTGGTTTTGAACTGTTAATCGCTCTTTGAAACTCGCGCATCGGTAACTCCTTCATCCTCGACCACTTAGGTTCCTTCATATCCAACGGTTCCGCCACCGACTCGTACGTCAAGTACGGCTCCGTACCTCTCGTATCGTTGATTCTGGGCCCTTGCGAAGCGATTCTCTCTTTCGCTCGTTTACTAAACAGCTTATAGTTTTTATCCTGCTGTTTTTGCAGTTGCTCCCACTTTTCTTGGCTCATGCCTTTCGGTTTTATCTGCCTCGCGACAATATACACGCCGCCGCCGCCACTACGGCCACCTCCACCGCCACCACCTCGCCTCTGTTGTTGTTGCTGCTGCTGCTGCTGCTGCCGCTGCAAACGTCGACGACGACTGTTCGCCGCGGAAGCGCACACCGCGTTCGCGTGGCGACTGGATAAAAAAGACGCCGACGAGGAAGAATTACCACCGATCGACGACGCCAAGGAAGCGCACGCGACGACATTTCTCCTCGTCGCGGTCTTCGTTTTCCTCGAAACCAAAGCCGCCGCTCGAGACGAAGAAGAAGAAGAAGAAAAACAACGAGCGGACGAAGAAGAGTGCGAAGAAGAAGAAGAAGACGCGCCGGAGCTGCACGCTCTCGTCGTCGTCGTCGCGTTCATCATCGTCTTATTTTGGTTTTTTTTTTGAAGAAGAGAGAAGAAGAAAAAAGAGCGACGCCGTCAAAAAAAAAAATTTTCTGCAGACGGAGAGAGAGAGGGTTTTACACGTATTTTTAGAAGGAAAAAGCAAAATACAAGTGAAGAAGAAAACGCCTTTTTTTGTGTGAGAGAGAAAAAAAAAAGAGAGAGAGAGAGAGAGGGCAGAAAGAATGCACGTGTGAGTGCGTCTGTTGTGTCGTCTGCGTCTTTGCGTTTCACCGCTATATTCTTCTCTCTCTCTAATACCCGCCGCGGTTGATTCGTTTCTGAGTTCGAGTCATCTCCGTCGCTCGCGCCGCGAACTTGAGAAACGAGGAAACTTTTTTTTGTGTTTTGTCGAGTTCTCCTTTGCGCGAACGCGCGATGGATGCCTTTTCGCGACGATCGGTCGCCGCTTTTCGGAGCGCGGCGGCGAGGAAGATCCCCGGAAGACGATGACGAAGAGGGTTCTGTTCGTCGTCGGGAGCGGGCGCGATCGTCGTCGCGCGTCGTTTCTGCTTTTCCTTCTCCTCTTTTTCTTCTACTTTTTCTTCTTCTTCTTCTTCTTCTCTCGACATTTTTTTATTTTTTTTTTATGTGGTTTTGGGCAAATTTATCCATTTTTTTAGAAGCAAGAAACGCACGCGCGCACGGAATATACGCGTTCTCGCATAGAAGAAGAAGAAGAAGAAGAAGACGTTCGCGTAGAAAGAGAGAGAGACGCGCATCGCTCGCACGAGAAAGCCCTTTCTACTTTTTTTTGTATTCGATCGAGAGAGACGAAAAGACACGGCAAACCCACGCTCACTAATCGTCAAAATATGGATACGACGGCTGCGGATTTGACAAAAACGCTGCCGCATAGGCTCTCCTCGCCGTACTCGAAATGTTTTAATCGAGTGCCGATTATCGACGTGCACGAGAAAGCGGACGGGGAAGGAGGCGTGAGTTTAGTCGGTGAGACGCTCACCATCGGCGGATGGGTGAAAACAGGGAGAGAAGCGGACGCCGGGAAGATTTTATTTTTAGAGGTGAACGATGGGTCCACGCCGCAGAGTTTACAAGTGGTAGTCTCGAGCGAGATTTTTTCCTCCTCGGAGAGCGAGTATTCGCTGGCGGATATGAGACCGACTGGAACGAGCGTGGTGATTGAAGGCGAGATCAAGTTGCCGCCGGAATCGGCGAAAGGGCAAGTGATTGAGATGCACGCGACGAGAGTTGTTCAAGTCGGGAAGTGCGACGCAAACACGTACCCAATCGCAAAGAAGAAGCAAACTTTGGAATATTTGAGAGAAAAGATTCACATGAGACCAAGGACGAACACGATTCAGTCCATCGCGAGAGTTCGAAACGCTTTGGCGTTTGCCACGCACGAATTTTTCAACTCTAACGGGTTTTGTTACGTGCACACGCCGTTGATTACCAAGAGCGATTGCGAAGGCGCCGGGGAGATGTTTCAAGTGACGACTCTGTTGGGCGAGTGCGACGGCGAAGACGGCAAGAAGTATACGAAGAGTTCCGTTGAAGAAGCGGTGGTGGAAGAGAAGAGAGCGGAAACGGCGGCGATCGAGACGAAAATCGCGGAGATGAAACAGGAGGAAAAACCATCGAAATCGGGTTTGAAGGAACAAAACAAAAAGTTGGAACAAGCCAAGAAAGATTTGAGCGAGTTGGAACGCAAGTTTCGTAAAGTTGGAGGTTTGCAAAGAAACGAAGACGGTACTATCGATTATTCCGAGGATTTCTTCGGCGAAAAGACGTTTTTGACGGTTTCTGGTCAGTTAGCCGTGGAGACTTACGCGTGCGCTTTGAGCAACGTGTACACGTTTGGGCCGACGTTTCGGGCCGAGGATTCGTACACGACGAGACATCTCGCGGAGTTTTGGATGATCGAACCCGAGTTGGCGTTTGCGGATTTGGCCGACGACATGCAGTGCGCGGAGGATTACGTCAGACATTGCTGCAAACACTTGCTGAAAACGTGCAGAAAAGATTTGGAGTTTTTTCAAAAGATGTACGATAAAAATTGCTTGGAACGCGTAGAAAACGTCGCGAACAATCCGTTCGGGCGAGTTTCGTATACCGAGGCTATTGAGATTTTAAAAGACGCCGTGGAAACGAAAAAGAAAGAATTCGTGTACCCAGTCGAATGGGGGATCGATTTGGCAACCGAACACGAGCGGTACTTGGCCGAGGAGGTGTACAAGAAACCAGTGGTGGTGTACAACTACCCGAAGGACATCAAGGCATTTTACATGCGCTTGAATCCGGACGGTAAAACCGTGGCCGCGATGGATATTTTGGTTCCAAAAGTCGGCGAACTCGTTGGCGGTTCCCAGCGCGAGGAGCGATTGGACGTTTTGGAACAACGCATGAAAGACTGCGGCTTGGAGTTGGAGGAGTACAGCTGGTATTTGGATTTAAGAAGGTTCGGCTCGGTCACACACTCTGGGTTCGGTCTCGGCTTTGAGCGTTTGATTTTGTTCACCACGGGCATGGAAAACATCAGAGACGTGATTCCATTCCCGAGATGGCCGAAAAATTGCTTAGAAGGGCATTAACGTGATCAAAGTTAAATCACGATAGAGACAACACACAAAGAGAGAGGGAGAGAGAGAGAGAGAAAGGGTGAGAGTATCGCGTCCTTCTCGAGTGCGTATTTTCTCAAACGAAAGAAGAAACGAGCGACGAGAGAAAGAGAGAGAGAGAGAGATTCTCTAAAATGTGAAATGCAGAGATCACAACACCACTACTACTAATACTACTATCACCGATGAACGCGTGACCTCGTTCGTTCGTTCGTTTTCTTCTTTCGCGCAAGTCTTTTTAACACGCGTATGGGGTAATCGGGATTTTTAAAAACCCGCTTTTTTCGAAAATCGCACCGCGTCTTTTCTCCTCAAAAAAAAAAAGAAATGGAAGCACCGACGGAACCATCGGCGACGACCCCCGCCCCCCCCCCTTCTTCTCTTCCGCCACCATCGCAACCACCCGCCGTCGAGAAAGAGGAGAGAAAGATAGACCCTCTGAAATCCATCAAAGACCAAATCGTCGCGTACGACCCGGTCGCCGGCGAAGAAGAAGAAGAAGTGACGAAGGAGCAAGATTCGGAAGCGTTACCGAAGCTGAAAAACGGGGAAAAATACACCTGTTACACCTGCCAAACGCAAGACTCGTACAAATGGTTCAAGAGCAAGATGGAAGAGACGCTCGGGAAAGTGGTTTGCAAGAGGTGCTATCACAAGGAGCTCGTGGAAATGAGCGATAAGATTTGCGCGGTGCGTCTCGGTCCGAAGAATTTTTTTATTTAAACTCCCCGACGACAAAATTTGACTAACAAAAAATCTCTCTCTCTCTCTCTCCCTTTTACGGGCACGGATAACAGGCGTGCGGTACATCAAAAACGTCCGGATGCTGGTACCGATCGAAAAAAGACGATTCAAAGTGTTTGTGCCAAAAATGTTACAAGAAGGAGGCGAGAGCGATGGTGGATAAAACGTGCAGAACGTGTTTGACGACGAAGAGCAGCCAGTGGACGCGTTCGAAGATGATCCCGGGGGCAGATTTGTGCACGCAGTGTTACAGGGTTGAGACGAAGATTAGAGAAGGTAAGATGGACATGGAGCAGTTGAAGAAGGACGCGGGGATTACGGAGTTGAAAAAGAAATCTGATGAAACCGAGGAGGCGGCGGCTGGGGCTAGCGACGGCGCCGTGGCTGGTATCGGAGGCAAGAGAACGCACTTGCCGCACGAAGTGGCTCCGCCTCAGGCAAAGAAGCCGAAGAAGTCGTATTATCAGAAAAAGAGACCAGTCATCCTTCCGGATATCTCTCCCGAGGATGCGGAGAAGTTGCTGCGCGCGGCGGTGACCCCCAAAACGGAGGAAGAGTTGGAGGAGGAGAAGAAGTTCC